>Ga0131853_10002396_pt1 | contig 33450 bp, 18 predicted proteins | sample TergutLab28metaG_FD_92764 | JGI IMG/M metagenome (GOLD analysis project Ga0131853, IMG submission 92764) | Labiotermes labralis P1 segment gut microbial communities from Petit-Saut dam, French Guiana - Lab288 P1 (version 2) (version 2) | ecosystem: Host-associated > Arthropoda: Insects >... | reverse complement strand
TCAGTAATTAACCAACTTGATGCACAAAATTTTTGTTTTACAATAAGTTTATTTCATGCCTCTACATGTTTCGAGCACATGTGCTCGAAACATGTAGAGGCATGAAATAAACTTATTGTAAAATTATTCGTATTCGTGGTTTTGGAGTTGAAGTATTCAGTGCCGAAGCACCGAGAGTAATTTAATTCCCATTGTTCGGGCATTAAACATCAAATTGGCTACGACGTGTAACAAGAATGAACAATAGGATGCCAAAAATAATGCTGAGTTATGGCCCAATGGACGAAGACGATTGGGAAGGCCCTCGAAGAGACTATTAGACGAGACCGAAACAGGCCTATTAAGGCCTAACACGTGACAGATGATGATGATTGAGATTGGGTATTCCGTGTGTTGTAAATTGCAGTAAACCTGTAAACGGAAAATGACGGAAGTTTGTGGCGTATACATTATCACCGAATGCGAGTCTACATATGTTTGACTTGAACTGTTTGTTGTGAACCTACAAGTGATAACAGTTCTAGTCCTAATGCCTGCCAACTTTGACTCCGTACTTACGCCAGGTTTGAATGGAATTTTCAGCCTTCGATGATTTTTTGTTTTATTCATACTATGGAATATTGTAGGTGGTGAAATGTAGTAGGAAGGATGGTGTTTAGGATAGAGCTCTTTTAAAGCCAAGTTGAAACTGTTGAACAGAAATCGCGGGATTATTGTCATTGGTGCTCAGCAACTATCCCATTATGTTCAATATGTTTGTTCGGACATGTAAGATCCGTGATCTCTTTTACACTCTGAAACTCCCATTATCTTGTTCTAGGCTGTCTGTTGCGGAGAATTGACCGATGTCTAGACAGTTTAATATATTTGAGATAGCTTACAGATTTTTTGACACTTTCCTGTTGATGGCAATAGAATTTAACAATTTTCACCCTCTGTTGATATCTTGTTCGCCCCGTTTTCTGTTTAATTTTTTTAATGGAATTTAGATGTTAAGGATCCCCTTACGTAGACTCGAATTTGAGTCACTCCCTAATATCGACGCTTAGGAACTGTGGTGATTTTGGGGCGGTTAACTCCAACACTTAACGTACAAACTTTGACACTGGCAGGGGGGTGGGTGGCAGCATGTTTCTCCGAAATGTATAGCCCAACGTAGTGCTACCACCTAAAGTGCGATAAGTATCAGCATTGAATTACCATGAAAGCTTAAAATCGAAATTAAGAAGCCATTTCAACTCTTGTCTTACGAATGGCGACATATGCCGTAGTGAGTTGTGTGCCATGCAGCCAGTTCCATACTGACGACCCACAGACATTAAGCGCCCCCGTACTCAATTTAGTCGCCAGGGCAACCTGGCGCCCGGGATTTGTGCAGCCCTGCATATAACGATGCGCCATATTTATGTATTTTCGTTTAAGGCTGTGTTCGTGTCTAATATGAAGGAGGTTAAAATGGAAAGTGCCATGCAGCACTCGTAGAAATAAGGACATTCGACAGAATTCTGGCCGGAAAGCTTGAATGATGGAAACCACTTCGACGCCTAGGACTCTTACAGGACGAAGATGCCACGAAAATGGACCTCCAAAAAATGCGATGGTGTGAAAGGTTGGTTTTTGTTTGGTCCACGATGGGCACCATTGCGGGGTGGAGGGCGGCTAGCCTTGACGTGGTAATTACGTTTTTGCCCAGCTGAGCGACTGTTGGCGTGTGAAGAAAGGCCGTTCTCCGTGGAGTTGTGTTTCACATGTGAAAAGTGTTTGCTTGCTGAGTTCGTCCACCCATTACTCCGTTTCAGCCGTTTCTTTACCAGCTGCAGAAACTGCTGATGTGCGTATAGTGTCCATGCATTTGCACATACACTGCTTAATTATACATCCTCCGATAACAACCACGTACAGACCCATCAGAAATGAGTTGTAAACAAGTCTATCATGTTATTATGTAGTGTTGTAGATGGTAAAAGTGTTGTCTCGGGCGCTCATGGATAGAGAAAAGAGACTGAAATTGATTTTAATTGTGTGCGACTTCTTTGAACGTGTGACAAAATTTATATTACTATAGTGGCTGCTACGTTAATATTTTTTTTTTCAAAAAATGCTTTCAGCTGCTTAACCCATTTAAAATTTGGAGCCCCCATTTGATACCTCCATCAAGTCTTGATTTCGTAAACGGGTATATTTCGTAACAGCTGCTGCAAATTTGAAGGAGAGTGACGTATTATTCTCCAGCAACGCATAACTTGAATATTGGCTTCATATTACGCTGTGCGTGATAAAACCGCCGCAGAGAGCAGATATGTTCAGAATTTAATAGTTTTTGAGATGGAACCCGAATCTAAATTACTGTGTTCGCAGACAGCTCGCCACTCTGGCCCTTACATTGAACCACCCTCAGATGGTATTAAAACTCCGTGTTCATATCGTTTTTCCATCTAAATTGCAGTCTGGCGTTCCGTACTAAAATTTGTACGCATTTTTCATCTCTCCAATGTGTGCTTATTTCATCTCGTAACGTTAGCACTCTTAACAATATCCATACTTGAGTTATCTGGGTGGTACGTGGGATGTCTCCTGTGTTTAGAATTGGTGCAGGTTGTTTGAAATACAGGTAAAAGTAAAGTTCACCCTAGAACAGGCCACGAAGGCCCAGAGGGAGAGTAGAGATACAGCTCAGCTCTACTCTTTCTTTACCTCTGCCCTAGATGGGGGTGGGTGGTCATCGCCACGCTTTGCCCCCGTGGAAAGAGGCCCTGTACCCATTGTACAGGAGACTGGAAGGGCCCTGTGGCCGGTCTGGACGGTTGCGGAAAATCTTGCCCCATTTGGGATTCGATTCCCTGCCCGCCCAGCCCGTACCGAGTCGCTGTACGGACTGCGCTTTCTCGGCCACTGTTTAAAACAGTACTGGATTAGGAGTGGAATGTGGAATCTAATAGAATGGTGAAATTTTTACAGAAGTTTTATAGGAATAAGATTATGCTGAAAGTTAATTTGACCATCAAGTACCGTGTTGTTTGTATGTCGTAACCAGGAAACCGTTCATATTCATGAGTGGCAAATTCGTTGGCGTGGAGGTCGGAAGACGCATGGAGTTCCAAGTTATACTTTCCGTTATTTCACCATATGCCGGTAAGTTTCATGGCCGTATCGCCCATCATGTTCTGAGTACCTAAATTATGCTGAAGTCCCGCCCGGTAAAATAATTTACCATGTCGCGGATCAAAAGACCATTATATGACCCCATATGCTTCAGGTTAATTTGTACAGTCCACAAAAATTCATTCTCGTACTTTCATTTGAACTAATCAAATTAAACAGCAGGATGCAACAGTGTGAACTCTTCCACTTCCATGATGCACGGGAATTCGATTCCGATAGGCGATACATTTTTATAAACCCCTGCGCCCTGCACACCAGCTCCATACATAGGGTACGGAGGTAAAACGGTTGGGGCGTGATGTTGATTCTAACGTAGGGCCGAAGTTACGAATGTGTGTGGAGCTATACCTTCATTCCGTATTCGACGAGAGAATTCGTATTCGGAAGGTCCCGGGTCGCGACCCGCAGGTCGCCTGTCGTGATAGGTTCTTCGTGATTTTCCTCAGTCCCGACAGAATTCCGGTATTGTTACGTTAAGCCATGGCCGCTGCCGTCCACGTCGGGAACATTATTCAACAATCATCTTACCTTTGGCCGCTGTGTGTTCTTGAGCTGCTAACTACGTCGCTAAATAAATATCCACGACGTAGTTAAGCATAGGAACAACTTTATCATAACCATGCTGTGTGTAGTGAAGGTCAGAGAAGATTGTTTTGAATGTACAAGGGGCGTAACCATACTCCCTCCCCTGAGCACTCTAATGCCTCACGCATGTTATACCGGTTCGTACGTCGGGTCGAAGCCTACTTCCCTTGGCAGAGTTGCTACTGTTCCACTGTATCGCTGGTTTGTAGACCGTGCAGTGTAGGATCGATACCCCAACCTCCCGCATTTCCAGCGCCCAACTGGCCCAGCCCAGCTCCGACCCGCCACGTCGCGACGCACCGCACCTCCCCAATTGATTTCCCTCTCCTCCGCTGCGACGTTCTCGGTGGGAATACGTACGTTATGTGCACGTCACATCCTCTTTTCCTTGTCATGGTTGGCCACTTCATTTGTGACCTGATGGTTTAAACAGCATATGTATAATGACAGTCCGTTTTATTTAGACGGGTAGTACAAGAGTTGTTCATGGAATTGGTTAAGACAATACTTGATTTTTTTTCACACGTGTTTACGTCACGAAGTTGTTCCAAGACTGATTTCACACTTTACCGGTCAGGCTACCGAGGTACATCGCTAAGCGATGACGTAGAACTCTTTGAAACAGTAGTAACCAGCTACAGTAAAAGATTTAATGAAACCAGACTGTATAGTGAGACGTTGAACTGAAAATCTGTCATTTGTACACACATTTGTATACAAACAAAGTAGTAGAATCCATCGTCAAACGTGCCTTTTCCCTATTTTGTAGCTTCCTCGTTCTGCAGATATTTTTCTTTCATTACCTAAGTTAAATTTACCGGATATAACATAATTTCGCGTCGTAGCCATGTTTGTAATTTCCGGCTTGCAGACGTTGTTGCGTATGTAGTGTGTAAGGTATATATTTATGGTACAGGGCTATCTGTGTATCAAATATGACGCGCCTAACCCCATATTTTCATTCGTCGTCGCTGTCATGCTGCATACCAAAGAAAATTTTCTCACGGTCAGTATATGATTGATGTACATCTTAGTACAGTGGTGCTTGCTTGTTTCAAGAGCTACTTCCATGCATCGTTTAGGAAGCAAGTGCCGCTAGCGGTGCTCCCCGTTAGCGGTTCGCACTTTGCTACGTTATTGTTGATAGGAAGTGTAAAGTAGGGCGTTTGGGTGGCCTGCAGTGGCCTAACGTTTCTACGAAATTCCATGAAAATAGGTCACCTGGTTCAGAGGTTGTAATGGGAGGTAACACTGACATAATGGCCATCTCCTTCGATTAGTTTAGGCGCGATGGCTAAATTGCGCAAAGTGACTAATGGCTTCGTCGTGTCTGTCCGTTTGCGTGGAACAAATCGGCGCCCCCTGGGCGGATTTTCATGATACTTGATATTACATGATTTTTTCGGAAATCTGTTGAGAAAATTCAAGTGTCATTAAAATCGGACAGCGATAAAGGGTACTTTACATGACGACCGATACACATGTTTTATCACATCTCGCGCATTTCATCTTGGAATGAGAAATGTTTCCGACAACGGTGTAGAGAAAATCAAAACACTTATTTTGTTTTCAGTAACTTTTCTTCGAAAATCGTGCCGTGCTTGAGATAGTGTGGAAAAAGACTGTAGAACGGGGCAGGTCACAGATGATAATATGGCGCATGCGCGTTGCATGTTGGGAAACTAAGGGTATACACACACACACACACACACACACACACACACACACAGATTGTGTAATACTCGTTGCATTTCCACTGCAGTAATGGTTGTACGGACGCGCCTCAATATTGTGTTATACGTGCATGGCCTGTCTTGTGTTTAGTTAAGATGGCAAAAAGACCGCAAGGGGGACGCAGGACGGACTTGGCCGCCATTACACTTTGTGCACTGTATTTGAGTCTTAGAGCAGTGGTACGTTATTACGTTGTATACCACTTGGACCGGTGATCCGATTCCCGGATGGAGCAATAGATTCTTTCTTCTACAGAACGCTCAGAACGGTTCTGGGGCCAACTAGGCGTCTATTCAGTGGGTACCGGCGAAAAGCGACGGGATGTGATATCAGCCACTCACCTCCATCTGGTGCCGGCTTAAGAAAGAGTAGAGCTGTACCTCTGCTTCGCCTTTTTTCCTTCGTGGTATGGACAGGAGATATAGTACCCCCTTAGGCGTGTTGGCATATTCGCGAAAAGCGCCTGTTAGCTTCGTCGTGACCATCTGTTTGTCCGGTCACGTGTATTAGCGCCGCCACCCCCCCCCTCCTCCCATTGGACGGATTTCCGTGAAATTTGATGTTTGGGAATTCAGTGAATATCTGTCGGGATTATCCATATTAGGTTAAAATCGTGCAAAAACATGGGGCACATTACATTAAGACCTAAGTAAGTTTTGTTAATTCAGGCAATATTAAGTTGCCACTACGTTGCCGTCTTCGAATGAGATGGTATCAGGCCGTTGGTCTTGCCGAATGTGTCAGCGCGGCCGACATTGTACGGATTTCCGTGGAATTTGTTGTTGGGGACTTTCATGAAAATTCGATGAGGCGATTCATATCGGGTTAAAATCGGGAAATTTACGTGAAGACCTCTGCACGTTTGTAGTGTTGCCGGCGATATTCAAACGCCATAACACCACCTATTTTGAGTGAAATATCAGGCTGTTGGGTTAGCCGAGGATGTGTAAATGTTACGCGAACGCGAGAGTGTCACTTTATACGTACCGTACACTGCGTGTCTGTATCTTACATAAAACCCTACTAAAGCACAGTATATTGACATTTATTAACACTGTATCATTCCGACATGTTTCAGCCCTCAAAGGGCCATCTGCAGTGAGTACGACATAACACACTTCAGGAGCAAGGTCAGCGGAATGAGTTGACCAATCTGCCGTACTCCCACAAGATGGCCCTCTGAGGGCTGAAACATGGAGTGACACTGTGTTAGTAAAGTGGTGTTAATAATAAATGTGCGCATTTTCGCTTTTTTTATGTGAAATAATGATATTTGTGCATGAACAAGATATTGCCTGCCTGGATTAATGTGATTGTAACTGTGGTGTCTACTCAGCTGAGGAGATGAGAATGTATCAGAAATGGGCCAGCCCATGGTTTTGATAGATTATACCGACTTTTAACTGTGTGTAAGTGTACATTATGTTACTATTTGTATATATAATTTGTCACCTGTAGCTGTATCATATACAGAAAATTTTGACTTTTGCAGTAACACGCAGCATACAGTAAACCCTTGCTCATTCGACTCCCAGGCAACTGACCGACCCGCCCTTCCTAAATCTATTCTAAATCATTCGTGTTTATAAAGCATTTTTATGGGTGCCATTAATGTAGCTTACAGTATCGCATTTACAAAGCTAGCCTTGGCCTGGTTAGGCCAGATTTTAAGTGGTGGTAGCTCCCGAATTGTTTAGGCCTTAAAATGTATTTAAGACATGTCTTTATATTGTCTGTCAAAATTTTTACTGCATATGTATTGTTTTGTGCCAAAGAATACTTAAGTTCTGTTATTAAGCTACCTGATTTCGAATCTTTAGAGAAGTCTGTAGCAGGGATGCTAAAATCTCGGGCGACCATTGTGTTACCTAGAAGTATGAGGTGTATGCTAGAGACTTTGATTGCTTAAGTTTGATAGTTCGTTTATTCTACTAACTGTATGAAACACCAAGGGAATTAACATGAAGTTTAATACATTCCGCAGCAGTTACATGCGCGACAAGAAAATATCCTGATGCTTGGATCACTGTCGTATTGTCAGTGGAACTCGTGTGTTTTCAAATTGGTTACAGCGACTAACTCAGCAGCTGCCCGTCCCACTTCCTGTAGATGGGTATACTCCAAGACCCAATTAATGTCTTCATCGCTGCGGTTTTTATACTTCGGGGCTATTTCGTGGCTAGCGTCGCCCAGCACCACTGGCGTCCATTACCCCATCAACGTTTCTTCGGGCGGCTTCCTTCTATCCACCCCCCGCGTCTACCCATGGTCCGTACCGTAAGTAGGGGATCTGATGGCCTGTGTCAGGCGTAGCCCATCCATATTTGTAGTGGGCATTGTTTTCACCGTCCTGTTCATTTTGATCTCATCACCATTAATGCCGGATCTGAGAAAGGTGTCTTTCTTTGCTTTTTGCGCCTTTCGAAGTCAAAACATTTTAGTACAAACTTTGTGGTTCTTGGACTGCATGGCCCTTGGAGACACTCCAGATGCATTCTGTTGCGAGATGTGAGGTTCTGTGAGCAGTGTTGATGAAGCCTCACGTACGCTTGAATAATCCATGCCATGTCACACAGCTGCTGTTATAAAATGCTAATTCTGGTTTTATAAAATTGCATGTTTGACGCTTATTGAACCATCATCAGGCTCATAAAACACGTACAGGAGGCCAGTTGTGTGATATATGTGGAAGGGGGCTTGTTGTGTAGATACACAATAAGCCCCTTTTACATATTTTTGTAATCCTTGTGATGACGTGATAGGGCCGGAGCATGTAGCAGTTTTGTAAAAAGGATTTTTTTTATGAAATAGTGTTATACTGTATTTGTCTATTATGTGAATAATTTTTTACTCAAAATGGGATGTGTTCCGTCATGAATTCGGTTAATTTTGATCGCAGGAAGCCAGTCTCGTTTCTTGTAACTGCGTGGCAATTTATTCTGTGTAGCCGCTAGAAAAAAAATCGTTATTTCATTTCATTTGCACCTGTAGGGACCCATTGGTATAGGTACAGCGGTGGCATGGCATATTTCGGGTCATTGCAGTAAACTTGCCTTACATACCGGTAGCCGCTTTTTCGAGTACGAAGTCACTGCGCAGTACTGAGTATTTTAAGAGGTAGAACAATTGATTTTTCTGAACTTCATGCTGTAGCATAGTTGGGTATTGAACCGTGCCAGAGACTTGGGTGTTTGTTGAAGTTAGGTTTATTTGAAAACGTCAACATTCACGTAGATTATAGTGCTGAATCAAACAGTTGATTGGGGGAGATTTCTGTTTTTATGAACTACGACGGTAGAGTAGTATGGCCCGTATAGTGACTGAGCTGAGAGAACTGGGCGACCAGGGAATCGTTCGATTCCCAGCAGGGTCAAGATATTTTTCTCATTATCAAACGTCCACGCCGGCTGTGGGGCCCACTTTCCTCCTGTTCAGTGGGTACTGGGGGGGGGGCTATTGCCCCGCGGAAAAGTGGGCAGGGTGTGAAGCCCAACCATTCACCTCCGCCTGTTGTCCAGGTTAAAGATGGCGTTGAGTTACACCTCACTCCCTCATATGTCTTTATGGCGTGCACCGGAACTTTACCTTGAATGTTGCCGGTCACACGGCGTAGTATTCCAGAAGATTGGCGTCTGTATCAGCACATCAAAGCGCAGCGTATGAAACGCGTGGTTTGTGAGTGAAGTCAAAACCTGGGTTCAAGTGAGAGAGAAATTGGCCGAATAGCGCATGCGCACAGTACCGCTTTGTATTTTGATTCTTACCGTTATCGTTGACATTGCCGTAGGTTGCGGTGGAAAAGCGAATTCTGGGGGGATGGGGGGGGGCTGAACTGTTGTGTCTTAATGAAGCATTCCCAAATCATGTATCACAGCAATATTGCTGGTGCACTTGTGTCATGTAATTGTTGAAGTAATCACATTAACAGAGTGTTGTTTTCGTGTTCAGCGTGAATTTTTTATTCGTTATAAATTGAAATATTTTATTCGTTTGTCCGTAATTTTTGATCGGTGAACACCGTCGTATAAAATTCAGTATATTTCAATTTAAACGCGAGTCGCGCTGTTTCCTGTCAGGTTTGTTTTTTATATTTACTTGTTTTACCCGAAGTAATGTAAGGGCATCAGACTACGATGGTGGCTTGCACTGTCTGTTACTTGTGTGGCTAAATTGCAAAATTTATTGCATTGCAGTTCCCTCGCAAGAATACGATAATATCTGGTTCTAAGCATTCGTTTTCCATAGCATATTTCATTGCGCGGTTTAAGTGGTGGTATTGTGATGGGTGATTAGGAGGTTTTCGCAAACCAGAAGTAAAAAGTCAGACATTATACGGACTTTTTTTAAACCCCGTTTATCGTTTCAGCACCTTTGAAACTCAGATGTCACGTTTCGTGATTTACCACATCCTTTAATGTCTGGTTTCACGTTTATATATGCCGTGAATTTTCTCCCCTTCTCCTCTTCGATACATCAGAGTACCTCGACTGGCATTTCGCGAAATTAAAGTAGCATTAGTGAAAGAATTCCGAGGCATCAGAGACAATAGCAGAGGTACACTTCCGGGTCGCCAAGTCGCCGTGACCACTAAATTTTGTACATTGGCGCCAAATATTTGCAAGTCTTCAGTATGAAATTTGGTTCATGTTACCCTTCTGGTGCCGCAAATTTTGAGGTGGCCTCTAGATTCTTAGAAAACTTGTGTAGCCCTAGGCGGGAGGTAGATTTATCTCTTACCCACAGTATTCAGACGGGCTCTTGAGCCCACCTACGCCCCCATCTGTACGGGATCTCTTCCCCGGGGGGGGGGGGGTGTTAAATGACGAGGGCGTGTAGCTGTTCGCTCGTACGCATTTATGACGTGGGCAGGAACTGGGAGTGCATCAGGTAGGGCGTGTTTGATTACTTCGGGAAGTATTGCGACAAGTCGTTTTGGGTGTATAATGTGTTTTTGTGCTTTTATGCAGGTTTTCTTTGATACATTTTTCACCCCGATAAGTGTTCAGCGAGTGAACGGTAGAGATGCACGCAGAAACGGGCGCAGGTCTTCATGTAAAGGAATCGTTATTGTTGTTTTCTACCCAGATCTAAAACGTATGAACATAGAATGATGATAACATTTGGCAGTATCAGACGGATGAACATTCATGTACGCGTTCTCGAGCGGTTACTCATACAGTGTATACACACGTGGCGCACACAGTAGACATATATTTGCATCTTTCCGTTGTGAAACACGCCAGCAGAATTACGTCCCAACTCTGCTCGTCGTTATGAGTTCGGGCATCGCGGACAGTTCACAAATGTGTAGACTGTACTGTGCCAGTAATCAAGGGAGTGCATTGAACTGTTCACAAACGCTTGTTCCAACGTCTTCGTGTACTGCGTTCAACAATCTGCCGTCGTCTGACATGTATGTATGTATGTGTGTATGTATCTTGCCAAATTTAGAATGGTGGCACATTACATACTGAACTGTCATTAAGCATTTGTGTGTATGTGTGCGCGCTCGCGCGCACATAGTTTATGGCTGGCTTCGAATGGACTGTAAATGGAAAAAGGATACAACAGTCGCTGTACACATCATGAAGACATTGAGGTGAGTGGTCAGCCCCACGCTCCTGGCGCTTTTCCCCAGGACAAAGCGCCATTTTTACACATTTTGTAGGAGGCTGGGTGAACTCCATAGCCGGCCTATACGGTTTAGAGGAGAGAGAAATTCTAACCTTCTAGGGATTCGAACACCGGGTCGTCCAACCTTTAGCCTTGTCACTGTACTGAGTTAAATTGAAAACAGCAGAATTCTCAAAACGGTTGTTTCTTATTTCCAAGTATAATTTAACATGTATTTTCATGGGTTTGAAACTTGGTCTCGTGCATGAAGGGTATTTGAGTACTGGGTGCTTAAGGGAATGTTTTGTGCCCAATAGGTAGGAAGTGAAAGGGGTGCTGCAAGAAGTCGTGTAATGAGATTTATAATTTTACTACCTATGAAATATTAAGTCATACACGGTTTGATTGGCTGGACATGTAGCATACATAAAAGGTGACCAGTACGTGCGGCATTTTGATTGGGACTCCTGAATTGATCGAGCTGCCTTCCAGATCTAAGCGGATTGTATTAAAGGAAGCACATCTGAAGAAACACGGCGGTAGGGTATCGACTGGATTCATTTGACCTGGGAATGACTCACCGGGATCCATAAAAGGTTGGAAATTTTTTGCCAAGCTGAACGAGCGTTACTTATCTAACAGGGTAGCTGGTTCATGGTAGGAAGCCGCGAGTGAGCAGCGCAGTGCCGAGTAGTGCTGTGACGTGTGTGTACTGCTGAACGTCTGGTGAAAATTATCGTCCTTCGCGATAAATGGGTAATAGAAATTGACTTAAGTCTGTGTACTTTCCATAACGTGTGACAGACTTGTGAATGCTGCAGCGACTAGACTACGGGCTGCACAGCCGCCGCGGAGTCTGGGTTCGATTCCCGATTCTCCACAGCATCCACGCCTGGTCTGCCGCCCATCTAGTCTCTTTCATTGGGTGGTGCAGGCTCTTTTCTCGAGAGTAATACGGCTGCTGCTCGAAGCTGGCCTCTTACATCCATATAATGCCGGGCTAAGAAGGAGTGGAGCTGTACTCCCCCCCCCCCCTTCGCATGCCTTTTTGGCGTGCGCAGGGGAACTTCGGCTGCAGAATGCTGTGATAGCTGAAGCGCCTTTTGTTGCGTCCCTTATGGCGGCGTGGTTGGTTTAATATTTGTAAAGAACGTCAGGTGAAACAGGCACTGCTGGAACAGACTCGCGCTCTTTTACACAGCCAGAGTATACACAGACGGCCTAAATAGCCACACGGTGTGAAAGGTTTCATATAATTTCGCTATACGTATATTGTGGGGGCTCGGCTGTCGTGACTTATGTTTGCCCTGGACACGTGTTTTAGGCGCATTCGCACATTTGCGGGAAAAAAGGCTTTTACCTTCTTCGTGTCCGTCCGTCCGTGTGGCCCCTTGTATCAGCGTTGATCCCATTTGACGGCTTTCCGTGAAATTTGATGTTGGGGCCTTGTGATGAAAATGTGTAGAGAAACTCCAGATTTTTAGTTGGGCAAAAATACCGAGCACTTGTTAACTGTTGTGGACAATATAACATTGCTATAAAACGGCGCTTTGTGCTGAAATGGTATCTGGTTGTTAGGGTCGAGGAGGAAGTGTAATGTTAAGCGAACGCAGCAGAGTGTTACGTTATATGGCCTTTGCTTGTCTTGTTATGATGTGAAATCCGAATTGTAAGGTGAGTTAGGTGCTGAAACTATAAACATAGCGAAAGTGGACCCGATCCATGAAATATTGGCTAAGATACGGAACTGGCCTCCTCAAGGTCATTTCTCGCGCGGTTTCCTTGTGTGCTGTGCCTGGGAACTGGGAGTGCCGTTGATATTGTGACGTGTTACGAAGATGGCGCTCCTGTAATGGGGATTTCGCTGCTTTCTGTCCAGGATATTTTTTGGCGTTTGTTGTCAGCAGATGAAAGAAGAGTTGAAATGCTTTCACTGGACGCTTTATGTCTTGGCATGGAGGTGACGGTATGGGCAGTGAGGCTATTGGCTGCGGTACGGAATTGTACTCCAGTTTTCAGTCTGATCATGTACAGGGCGCCCCCCCCCCCACCGCGACCCCACCCTCGCATGACCGATAAGCACCGGCTCAACGCTCCGCCCCACGCTCTGCAAGTGTTGCGTCCTACGCTGCGTTTCGGGGGAGTTTAGACGGAAGGTACACAAACGATTGCAGTGATAACCCTTAAGGTAAAGTGATCCCGTTACGAGCCCGGTGTGGCCCAGAGGGTGGGTAGAGGTATGCTAGCACTAGCACTAGAAGGAGTTGAGTAGTCGGCAGCACGCCCCGGTCGCACTTTACCCCGAGGAAAGACCCGGTACCCATTTGACAGGAGGCTGGGTGGGCCCCAGGGCCGGTCTGGACGGTCGGAAAATCTCGTCCCCACCGGGATTCGATCCCGGACCGTCCAGACCGTAGTCAGTCGCTAAACCTACTGAGCTACCCGGCCCACAGGTCTTACAAAGTACTTAAAGAGGGCGTCGGGACGGCGGTCATGTAAGAAAAACAGCTTCTTTCCCGAATGCGCTCGTCCCCCGTCCCCCCCACATGCACACACTAAAACACACACACACACACACAGTCATGCGTCGCTTAACGACGGGGATACGTTCTGAAAAATGCGTCGTTAGGCGATTTCGTGGTTGTGAGAACGTCATAGTGTACTTACACAAACCTAGATAGTATGGTATAGCCTGTTGCTCCTTGGCTACAAACCTGTACAGCATGTTATTGTACTGAATACTTTAGGCAGTTGTAACACATTGCTATTATATTTTCTTATGGGACCGTCGTCGTATATGCGCTCCGTCGTTGACCGAAACGTCGTTATGGGGCGCATGACTGTCGAGTTATCCATTAAGTTCCAGTTACTGCTGCTGCTGCTGTGTTTCTATCGTATATCCGGGCAGATTAAGTGTATATGCACGTGTCTCCAAGTATTTGGCCTCTTGTACATGTTACGGCTGAAATGGTCTCGAGTTCTGTTGCGTGCAGCTTTATGTGCCTTTCTGCTTCCATTTACTGTCACCGTAACGAAATACTTGTATTGAATAAATTTACTGTACAGAGGCGCGGCGACTTAAGTACGTTCGGCGCAGTTCGGAAACTAGTATGCATATGGTCTGCTGTGTTTTTATAATACAGGGAGCCCGCTACAAATGGATACTGCAACACGCTGGAACGTGTTCGGCCGCAGGTGGCCGCCACACCGCCTGTTATGCCCAACCGTATTCTTCTCCCACATTCGTCACTCTGCGCCTGCAGTTCCGCAGGGTAGAATAAGGCGCGCGCTTCAAAAATGTCTCTTCTATTTTTTTGCGTAAAAAAAATTGCGTGTCTGTGATCTGTTTCAACAAACGGTGCGACCGAACGGGTTGCACTCTTGCTGCGTGTTACGGAGGGTTCAGGTTCGGATACCGATATGCCGGTCTCGTGTCCCGATTTATACGTTTTGTGGTCTTCCTTATTCCTTCCACACAAATTCAGGTAGCTGCAAGTAGTTTGTGCTGAACACTAGGAGATAAACGCACGATTGTCAGGGGTGCACAGTTTTCCCAAAAATCCAGGAGTCACTTCAAAATTCTAGGCGCCGGAAGGGTGATATGAAGCTAGTTTCGTAGGGGTCCATAGATATGGGGCGCCAGCTCTTTGTGCGTCCCTGAATTAAGCATCGAAAGCTTCCGTCCTTGTTTGGAGGTCATTCCGTGTCGTATGACTGGGTGTATGAGTAATGGAGAGTGTCATTACGTAATAAGTAAAACTGGATCATTAGTTTGATGATTGTGATGTGTATCAACACTGTGATGGTCTGGTATATTACATATTACAGTAATGAAACTGCTGAAAAGAACGTATAAGGTAATGAATATAAAATAAGGTAAAGCAGTCCCATTACAGGCCCGAGGTGCCCAGAGGGTTCAGGAAGTTCAGGTTCCCAGATTACATGACAATGGCCCAGGATGGTGGTAAGGTTGTCAGCCCTACGCACCGGCCGCTTTTACCCCCCAGGAAATAAATACTCCTGGTACTCATTTCTGTTAGAGGCTCAGTCGACCCCGGGGCCATAGTGCGATCGGAAATATAAAATGATAATGCACATATATTCATGAGTTTTAGAGTAATGTTCGTACGGATCGCGTCGTAAAGTGTCGTCTTTGTGTATGTTAGATGGGTACAGATTCCTTCATTTGAGGGACATGCTTAAATTTTTGGCGTGTTGACCTGAAACTTCGGGTTGTCTAATCCACGGGCTGAACAACGGAGGAATAGTTGTTCGATTCCCGGCATGGGCAAAGGATTTTTCTCTTCTCCGAAGTGTCCAAACCGTATTAAAGCATTCGGGGCGTGAAGTCGACCACTCATCTCCGTCTAGTGTCGAAGTTAACCGTGGATTACGTAGCATAAAAACACTTCCTATTTTTACGGAACTGGGTACAACCATATTTTTTTTAAAATTATTTTCTCAACATTTTTATCGATGTTCGATTAATAGGCCCAGCTGAAGTCAAAACGTTGCCTTTGTTCATATTTCTCATTTTTCATGCAGTTATATAGAGTTAAGTACTTAAAATGTTTGGTGACAAGAAAATATACTTTAGAACATAAATGCGAATGAAATTTGTCTCTAGTATGATTGTTCCTTGCAATTGTCACATTTTTTAAGTGTCTTGATAGAGTGGTCTTTGTGCACCCATTCTGTGCACTGGCAACATTTCTAGTCTGTTTTTTCTGTCCTTTAGCTGTTTTACAAATGGAGGAATTTCCATGGGTACAAAATGGACCAGTTGGATTTTAAAAAAAAAGTGTAAAAAGCAATACATGTGCCGAATGGTGATTATTTTGTGTCAGTGGGACTTCAGTGAACAAATAGAAAAATTGGTAAGATTGTTACTCTATACCAGCGAGGATTGTTCAAGAAAATTCCACCCCTGGGTACATTTTGTACGCAGCAGTAAACGAAGGGTAAAGAATGATAAGGATCTGTACCTCCACTCTGCTGCCGTGTGCTGTCATCGCGTCCATAGGGACAGCTTGCAGAACGACTCACCGATTTTACCTCTGCCCGTAGTCCAACGTTTAAAAATACAAAACTCGTCTTGCAAGATGGCGGCAGTCCAGATTGTGAGTGGTTCTAAATGTGGTAGCCTATCGTCAGAACGCTGTGGGATTGAATAAAACCTGGTAATGATACATCTATTTAGACGCGTAAGTTAAATTCGCCTGGTCTTATTTTAAGAGACGCGTTAATTATGGGCATAAACAAACGTTTATATCCGAGATTTGGGGCTGTCACAGCGGTCACACTGTCTTCGGGGATGTGGCACGGTACAGTTTGTCAATTTTGTCCCGAAGATTGAAGCAGCCGGATCCTCCGAAATGATACCAGTCGAACTACCACGGCGTGTCTTTCGGTAAAAGTATTTTTGGGTGTCTGCTCAGTCTTTGCACGTTGTGTTCATGCACACATTTGTCACTTCGCACTGCTGTCATGATGCTCCAGTTTCATTTCCTGTAGCTCTTTGTATGTGTTACCTTATTTGTAAGTTAATTCTATTAGGCCTTTCAGCAATCAAACATATATTTACCTATATGTACCTTCCATAAAAGTTTCATAAGTCATTATGTACCGCTTATGTTCAAATTACCGTATGTCTTAGAATTCGTTTAAAGATTTTACAAGTACACCCAGAAGAGGCCATGAAGGCCCAGAGGGAAAGTAAAAGGATAGTTCTACTCCGTCTTTAACCTCGGTGTTTGTTGGGATGGGTGGCAACGCCTCGCCCCGGCCGCTTTACCCCCGGTAAAGAGACCCGGCACCCATTGTACAGGAGGCTGGGTGCGCCCCAGGGCCTGTCTGGACGGGCGAGGAAGATCTCCTCCCCCCCCCCACCGGAATTCGATCTCCGGATCGTCCAGCCCATAGCGAGACGCTGACCACATGTCGCGGCGCGTTTTAAGATCTGTATGTCTTGAAGCTTTCACAGCGACAGGGTTGAGTAAAATCTCGTCTGTGGCTGAGAGCTGCTTGGGGTGGTTCAAGCCGGACGTTTCAGGGATTGACTCCGTCCCTGTCATCAGGGTAGTGATCGGAACTGTTCGTATATTTACTTTATGTCGATGATTTTGGGTAGAATGGCTAGTGCGTAACACAACACAGACCTCGCCTTTTTGTATGATCCCCCCCAATGTTGAATGTCCCAGTTCTGTGTAAAATGTTACAAGCTGTCCCTGTGCTTTGTGTGAAAACGTACGAAGGAGTGAAGGTATAGCTCTACCCATTTATAACGTGGTCACATTCACGTCTCTAGACAGAGCCCCCAGCACCCATTAGGTGGGAGGGTAAATGGGCTCCAAAGGTGCTCTAAGCACTGTGGAAGAGAAAATAGTGCCCCTACGGAGAATTGAACCCCGCTTCCCCGGTCGTCCTTCCCATATCCGATCATGATGCCTAGGCCGTCACGATGTGGAGTCATTGTTCTTTTCCTTGTGAAGGGCCGATTATCCCCGGCAACTTGATGAGTCTCTCTTCTAGGATACTCGTGGCCTAAAAGTTATGGAGGGGAAAGGGGGATTGAGGAAAAGAGTTGGGAGCAGCGGAACATGGCGGTAGGTTTCATCGTTTCGGAGTTTACACGTCGCCGGGTCTTTGCCGTGCGACAGCACGGTCAAGTACCCCGTTAAGTCCCTCTCCTGTCTTCCCTTCATATCGTCCATATTTCGTTTCTCTTGGTATGTTCGTAGTTAACAGTTCGTCCGTCGTCCGAGTATCTGACGTGGAGAAGAACAGTTTTCGACGTGACATTCAGGTGGTGATCGGAATCCTTTGGTTTCAGAAATCACGGCAGTCCTCCATTGCCTGAACGTCGCGTTCACCACACGAATATAAATTTAGTATTAAAGTAACTGGAACATATTGCACTTTCCTCTCCAACTCCTCATATGTAATTAGAGCCGAATTGCCTTCGTAAAGGGGGGGGGGAGGGAAGTTTAAGAGCATGCTGTTTGTGTGGGCGTGCGTGCCCCCTTTTCCGTCATTTCAGCTTCTGAACAAGTGCGCCGACTTCACGAAGCTTCGCAGGAACGTGCCATGCTACGGACGCTAACACTACGCCCTTCTAATTTCCCGCGGTCGTTAAGAGGAAGAAGCCTGTCGCGCAAACTGTGTAGCAGTGGACGCCCCAGCGTCGCTCCTGGTAGTCCAGAAATGATGCGTGTAAAAATGGCGACGTTCGTTTGTAGCATGAAATTTCGTGGCATTCTGTTTGATTGCGATAATGACCGAACCAGGGTTGTACGGTGGTGCCTAATATTTGTGAATTTTCAGTATGGAACATGCTTCTTGTTACCCTTCTGGCACATAGAGCTTTGAGGAGGTTGCAGGGTTTTTGGTTTCTCCCCTGTAATGAACCATTGGAGCTACGCATGTCATGTTTGTCACAGATTATAAACTTCCATATACATTAGTTTTTTTTTTTTTTAAGTGTTGTGTTTAAGCCAGAAATTGGATTTGGGGACAGTACCACATAATAGGATATTATCTCCTTCTCCTTATCATATAATTACTTGACTTATGTGTTTTAATATTCTTTTTATGTTTGTTTTCTTGTTTTGTATGTATGTTTTCGGTTTGTGAATTCTGTGTTTTTGTATTGTTTTGTGTATTTCTCCTTTTGTATATAGCTGTCTCTTTCCTATTTTTGTACAGGTTTACCGACCATTGCCACCGGCCGGAAACCCAGTTACAGTGAATATCATTATATATATATATATATGTGTGTGTGTGTGTGTGTGTGTGTGTGTGTGTAATATGTGTCTCAGATTTAATGCAGAGTTCTTTTCAAAAATGAAATAAAGTATCGATGATAATGTTATAAAATATAACCAATAAAAATTAGAGTCAATGGAACTGCCATGATTACTGAGCAGTGACATGATTGTGTTTGGATAGGTTTATTGTCCTCTGTAGGCAACATAGCCACCCACATGTGACTTGTCAGGTGGCCCTCAGTACGACCTAAGTTCCTTTGTGCAGTCTATGGGATGATATATTTTATTAAATTTCAAAGTAAAAGTATCAGTTAGTTAGTTGCATTATTCACACACAATTCATTTTTGAGGTACTTCAGTATTAATTGTACTTTCTTGTGTCATGGCTTGCATATTTTACCCCAACATTAGCAGTTTATTTGTGATTGGGATTATGTAACAAAGAATTTCCTGCCTCCCTTTTGTTGTATTTTATTTAAATTTAAACGTGTATAGTTGTTTCATTTGGAGCACCCAAAATATGTTACTGGCCTTTTTAAGCACGTTCGCACAGTCGCGAAAAGTACCTCTTAGCTGCTGCTGTCTGCATATATCATAACGGCTCCCACTGGATGGATTTTGGTGCAGTTCCGTTTTTGGGATGTATGAAAATCTGTCAAGAAATCCCAGATTAGATTACAATAGGACAAAAGTGGGACAAAAGTATCGGGCACTCTTTGTTTCGACCTAAGTATGTTTCGTTGTTGCTGGCGACATAAATTTGACATCAAAGCATTGTTGTGCAACACTCAGGATTTTTAAATTGTTGTGACGTGTAGCTCAACAACATACAGAACACACTGTTGTGTTTCATTGCAGCAGTGGTTAGGTGAACGTGCTGCAGTGTTACATGATATGCACATTGCCTTTCTTGTTTGTGGTGACTACCACTGAGCATGCAGGTTCAAGCAGGAGTGCTTCTTACTTGTATTCATGAGGCATAAGGTTCAAATCTTGGTGGCGACACCAGAACGGAATTTATTGTTTATAATCCTACACTTACACAAGAATTTATTTATTGACCTGGTGACTTGAGGTGATACAAGACCCAGCAGGCTGCCTGTATAGCCTTTACATACCAGAATTGTGCCTTAGTTATATTCACTGTCTTCCACATCATTTCCAGTTATTTCTGCTTGTTGTTGTCCAGTTGTCAACTCTGTATAATCATGGTTACTGAGAGTGTCATTAAACTCCACTGTAGATGGTATTACACCTTTGTAGGCATTCTTCACGTAGTAACAATTCTGGTATCATTTCCAGCGCAAAACGGGCAGCATGGAAGTGGGCACAGGATAGAGCAGGGGTTGCAAGTCGATGGATGTGGCTGCAGGCTCAAATTTCTGATCTTGAGTACCGGATCCGTCAGCATAATGAGATCCATAGGTATGCCAAATGTATTTTGCTGTTCATGCAGTATGCTCCTCCCTCTTCTACCAGATCAAACATGTGTGATACACATCAGTTCAGTATCCCAAAATTTATCAAAGTACATGATGTTACAGATTAATTATATGTTCCGAATAACACAACTTCAAGAAATAGTTTTTATTCTATTCTATTCTATTCTGTTCACTACTACATTCAGTGTAGGCATTGTTTGTTAAAAAATTGCACTTCAGTAACTGTCCTTTTATGTTCTTGTAGTTATTGTTGAGGTAAGCTTGACTAGCACAGATAAACAGTGAATAATACAGAGTTAAAGCTATTTCTTGCAGGTCTGTTATTCAGAACATATAATTAGTCTGGTTTAATAAAAGAAAATGTGATGATGCCACTTAAGTGTCTCAGTGTTACAGACATGTGAACCATGAACTCTTCCATCAGCAAAGTGTGGAATCATAAGTGGAATATTATTTCTTAGGTGATTTTTACATAAATTGTAAAACATTCAGTTTTCTGCCATAAAATGTGCCTGACATCCTAATGATTATCAGCTTAACAGAAACATATCAAAAGGTGTTAAATGCCAGAATGTTTCTTTAACTGAATCCCTAAGCCATACATCTCATGCCTAGATGTCATATTCATAGAAGGTTAAGTTTTTTGGGAGCTTTTGTGCCTGTGTGTTTGTGGTACATAATATTTGACTGCATTACAGACAAATCCGTGCTGCAAAGGGTCCTGTAACGCTTGGTGAACAGCAGGTGTCTACTACGTCCACCGCATTATCACCTGGTACTCCTCGTAACAACCACATGGTGGTGAACGGTTTCCACGGGTTACTGCCTGGTGGCGGAACTTCAGGTAAACCGTCGTCAGGGACAGATGATGTCGTGAATGGAAATCTCCCAAGTGGCTGTGGGTCAGTAATGACTTCTGCCCGAGTAAGACCATTAGTGAAGAGCACGTTCCGGAAGCGGAAGCTTCTGCAAACATCAGGCTTACATTTGGTATCAAAGAAAGCAGCAAGACCTTCTTCAGTAAGATGCGGGTGTCGACCTCCTCTCCCCACATGTGCACTGTGTACAGGTCGGACAGACCCTATGGTGCCACAGCAGCCTGATCTTCTCACCGTACCTGAAAGAATTTCGCTGCTCAACCCCACCTTTCACCCAGTGCTTTCATTTCCAGAAGGTACGTATTATGGACATGAATCATAATGTGGGAGTGCTGAAGTAGAAAAATTCATTTGCTGCTCCAAGGAATTTGAAGTCTTTGTTGGTGGTGGTGGTGATGATGGTTGTGGTAGTAATGGCATTAGCAGCAGCAGCAGTGTTGTGTTGGTGGTGACATTGACAACAAACCTTCCAGATTTTCAGAAATTGCTAGTGGAAGAGACCCATTGAAAGTTGATCGACACCTTTTATAGGTATACCTACATAGTTTTAAATTGTCCATGACCATGCATTCAGCTCATTAGATATGGTAATGGAACCAAAAATGCACTTCATTGTTTAAGAGTATCCAGATGGGGGCATTGGTTCGTTGTAATATCTCCTTGTATTTACTGGCATGTGTGACTTTTGCCTTTTGGGCATTAATCAGTTTTAAATATTCCGTGACCATACATTAAACTGATTAGATATGGTAATAAATCCAACAAATGCATATTGATGCTGTATGCATTAGTTGGTTTTGTTACCTTATCTAAACATATGTAAATTTTGAGGCCTTGTGACAATGCAGTCTGTCGAGACACTGACGGCAGTCAAGTTTGAGTTACTGTGTCCCCTATGAGTGAATAGTGTGCAGGGTCATTCATTTGGTGTTTATGTCAAGGTACAGAAGTTTTAGAGTTTCACAGTGATTAAAATGTAGGAGTATGGGTTCATAGGTGGTTACGAATGTTTCGGAGTCACCAACATAAAAGTGGGTGGCAGCAGGTTCATCTGAAATGTTGGTAGCTGCCTACAAGATATTGTCAGAACCCAAAGTATCTCATTTCAGAAATGTACTACCTCGAAGAATTGAGGAAAACGAAGATAGTGTTGTGGCTGAGATTTGGCCCTTGCAAATACAAGTCAGGCATGTGACCACTTGACCTGGCCTGCTGTTTTATTTTCATGTGCCCTTGTTACTGATTTTAAGGTTTCCTTTTCTTTACAGAAGTCCCTGAGTGTCTTCATTATGATGCTGTCATGAAAACACCAGAATGGCAACAGAAAGCATTACGAATCAGCCTGAAATCACTAAAGGCATCGGGATTGTCCAAAATTGATAAGGAAACAGGGTTGGAAAGAAGAACAAAGAAGCAGCAGATGGAGCATAGGAGAAAGTACACCAGTCGGCTTAAGAAGACTGTTGCCAATACTTTGACAGCAAGTGAGTGATTTAGCAAGTAAAGTCTCTTCTATTCAAAAACACAGTTGTTCACATGGTAGAAACTGTATGTATACCAAGACTTTTCTGATACAGTCACTGTGTTCTTGTCCTATATTTTTAAGTTTGTGGACAATTTTGGTACAAATGCTGAAGAGTGTGTATCTTAAGTGTGCCATTCCACGTGTTACATTACACACACTGTAAGTTTTCTCCCTGTCTTAGCAGTAGATTCCACAGTCATTCATTGTTGAATGTAATTCTTCCAGAATAACGGAGCAAATGTATATTAGGCCTATTTGTGATGATGATGATGATGATGGAGTGAAGGTATGATGTGCGTTGTGCTGCAGCACTGCTCTAAAGTGAGGAAACGTACCACTCTTCAGTGCAGTTTTTTATGGCATGTTACACAGTTCTGTGTTTAGATGATCTCTTTCTTCGGTCATTATGGTTGGGCCTTACTTAACCTTTTGGCGCCAGAATTATTTTTTTAAATTTTAACACACCCTGTATATAAAATGTGAATAATACAGGAACCAAATACGTTAGAATTATGAAACAAACTGCATTTTGAAGAGATAAAAACGGAGAGTATATACCATGTTTAAAATATTCAGTACCTATATTTGTTGAATAAATATATAAAATGCAACTTTAGAGGTTAGCGGTGTGGTACGATCACTACAGTTGACATTAGGCGTCAAAAGGTTAATAATCAGAACCATGTCATATTTCTGGTACTTGACAGCGAAGTATTTTCATAAGTTGTACTTGGGTCTTAGGTAAAGTGACTTAGTTTTGTCCATTTTTAACCAGACAGAAAACCACCCGGTGGGAGCTGCATTGTTCCATGTAGAGAGGCAGATGGAGACATGATGAAGCTAACAGTTACTTTTTCCGTTGCTTCATGAGTGTGTCAGAAAGCTCTGGTGGATGGAAGTGAAGTGTAATTTCCAGTTAACCCTTTCACGCCCAACGTTAACCACAGTTAACACACAGTGTGAGGTTCAGTATGCCAGTGTCACCTCATGTTGTCACGAATAACAAGCACAGTAACTGTGGCCATTTAAATACTCGTCTTTATCGGAGTGCCTCAGAGCATTTAATTCCCATGCTAAGGTTATTAGATTCTCTGGATCTTCTGATGCCAGATTTGACTATTTTTTAATTGTATATTAATTTGTGTTTGTGATACTGAGTCATATGCTCTTTTCTTTTGAAGAAATCAAGAGAAAGCTGACAAAAGGAAGGAAGCCAAAAGCCCACGAGCCCAGTAACCATTCATTACAAAGACTGAAGAGGAAAAGACAGGCAGTGAAAACTGTTGTGGGTGAGTTAATCTCTTTGTTCCTGACATTAGTATATTAATATATCATGCTTTTTTTTTCATGAACCTTGGATGCAAACCATTTAGAATAACACTGTGCACAAGGATGAGTTGAGCCTGCTGTAGTGTCTGCACTTCTCAGCAAGTTTCAGTCAGGTCACATGACAGAGGCAGAATCATGATCGTTGCCAAGGGCCCAGCAATGTCTGAACTCCTGATGTGCCTTGACTATACTTAAAAATGTGACAGCCCTCCTGTGACTTCCTGAGGCTGGAAGCCTTGCACACATGACAGCCACAGGCTTTGGAAAAGGTTACCCCCAGCCCCTGCTGCAGTTGTCTGTCAGTTGTGTTTTGGAGCCAGTGTAAAGTTCCATAAGAAATTGAGCTTTTTCATGGGTCTGTGCCACATAAAGCCACAGTAGCAAGGTCAAAAAATATAGAATTTTTTTGTTGTTGTGTGTAGTCTCATCACATGTATTGTGTCTGGATTTTTTAATATTTTGGTTTTTTAATACTTCTGTTTAATATTTCAATTACAGGTCCCTTCCTGCCAACATGTAGTGAGGAGGGGGATGAACAGCTGGGGCTGGAGGCTGTACTTACCTCAAGCAACAGCAAGAACACGTCACCCATCCCTTCCCCCTGCCCCATAATAATGGCTTTAGGCCCAGAAAGGTTTTCTTCTGGGAAAGAGCGAGGAGAGATGTTCAGGTATGTATAGCTTGGCCACTGGTTCTAACTCTCTGAATTATGAGTACAAATTCCACTCCAGAACATTTTTGCTGTTTGCTAAACCTCTCTGACCTTTCTCCCTTTCCACCTTACCAAGTACCCCGCAGTTTACAGTTTCCGTACTAAATGTGACTAAGTCTGCGATTCATAGTAAAATCGTATAGTGTGAGCACAGTCTGGCATTGTAGCTTTGTTAGTACTGTTTGCCTCTGATGAAGAAGGGTGGGGCAGAGATTCTCCAAGGTGCAGCTGTCTTACTGTATAGTGGGATATATATGTATTTGCTGTTCATTTTGTAGTGTAAAAGCAGAAGTTTATGTAGTGACCCTAAGAGAATATAGTTGCCTTGATTTTTTTTTTCCCCCTCCACAGCTGACCAGTGTGTTTTTTGTGCTTGATTTTCGTTTCCTTCTGTTCAGCAATTGTCACTTCAGAATTTATGTGTACAGCCATGTTTGTCTAGTAAACTGTCAGTATGTATGAATTTGTTTTACTGGAAACGGGCATAATTGTGTCTTCTGTCCGTTATTTGCAGCCTGCTCAGGTTTATACCTCTGCTGTGTATGGAGGTAGTGTCATTGTACTTAACATGCCATATGAACTTGTAGATTTGTTGGGTTTTTTAACATCAGATGTTTTTAAATATAATACACTACATTTCAGGTCTAAGTTCAGTCCCTGTCTTAAGACTTGCTCCTTCCACTGTCACTATGTGATGATTATTTACACTGTAATTAAACACAGATTAACATCAAATTAGTAAATTGCGCATTAGAATATTGGTATTAAGTAATTAGACTTTAATCTGGGTTTAATTACAGTGTCAGTAATAATGTAGTGACCTTTATTTTTATATTATTTATATATGTATATAAAGGGAACCAAAAATTTAAAGATCAAGATATATAGAACTATAATTTTGCCTGTTGTTTTGTATGGGTGTGAAACTTGGTCGTTGACATTGTGGGAGGAATGGAAGCCGAGGATGTTTGAGAACATAGTGTTGAGGAGAATATTTGGACCTAGGAGGGACGAGGTAACGGGGAATGGAGGAGATTGCATAATGAGGAGCTAAATGATCTGTACTCCTCACCCAATATTGTGCAGGTGATAAAATCGAGAAGAATGAGTTGGGCTGGGCATGTGGCATGTATGGGTGAGGAGAGGGGGGTGTATAGGGTCTTGGTGGGGAAATCAGAGGGAAAGAGACCACTGGGGAGACCTAGTCGTAGATGGGTGGATAATATTAGGATGGATCTCCAGGAGATGGGATGTGAATATATGGACTGGATTGGGCTGGCCCAGGATAGAGACAGGTGGCGGACGCTTGTGAGTGCAGTAATGAACCTTCAGGTTCCGTGAAATGAGGGGAATTTCTTTATTAGCTGCAAACCAGTTAGCTTCTCAAGAAGGACTCTGCACCATGGAGTAAGTAAGTAAGTATATAAAGGGAGCCTGAACACTTGGACCGAACTTGTCCCCAGAATGTAATGTGTTTTATATGTGATACAAAATGTCCAAAAAGTCAGTGAGTTCAAATGTCATGCACCATCATAAGAACCTTATAGAATATTATTAACATGCTGTATTAACTTAGATGTGTGGTAATAAATACTGCTTCTTGTGGAATGTTATGGTTGTAATGTGGGAAATATCTACTGATGTCTGAAAGGAACTCGGTACCAGCGTCTGCTACTTTCAAGTATTACCATGCTGCATAGCATCATACTTACAAGAATACCTTTTGAATGTTAGCAGGAGGAAGAGGGAAAATTCATATGACATAGACAACATTGTCATCCCTTACAGTATTGCTGCTTCTACAAGGGTTGAAAAGTTACAGTACAAGGAGATTCCTACACCAAAGTAAGTTTGTTTTTTGGTATTTTTTCAATATTGACATACATTCTCTTCAACAACAATGAGATGTTATCTAGGTAAAGGCCATGTGCACACCATGAATGCATATGGCTGAGTGGAGGTGTAGCTCCATTCTCAGCCTTGGCACTAGATTGGGTGAGTAGTCAGCTTCAGGCCTTCACTGCTTTAGATGAAAGAGCCCCCAATAAATGGGGTGAGGCCCAGAGCCACTCTGGGTGCTTTGGAGAAAAGTCTGGCCATTACTGGGTGTTGAACCATGTTTTCCTCAGTACTCTTAGTGTGGCTCATGTTAACCAAGTACGTTCAAAATAGTTTATTATATATACTTTAGTATATACAAGATGTGAGCAGCTCTTCACAGTGTTCTGGGTTGTGTCATTCCGTGCAGCCCTGAGTATGGAGGCAATGTGTTTTCTGAAATGTTTGTATCCACTTCCAGCTCCACAACATGTCACAAGCTGTAGTATGAAGTTTCACTACCATGAATAGGAATAACATGGATTGACCGTGGTGCAGAACATTGAAACGAACTGTATTTTATATGAGCCAGACAGGCTGGTAACAAGGCTGGATGTAAAAATTTTGCATTATGTTATTTCTGTTTTACAGGTATTGAGTTTTGAGCCAAAGCAACATTCTTTTCACTTTCGTAATTTTGTTTTCAGTGTCCTTATATTATCTGTGACCCATAGTTTTAAAATTTGATGTTTTATTAATGAATAAAATTTATTCTTAAGATCTGGGGCCAACCCAGTCTTCTGTTCCATGGGTACTGGGGTCTCTCTCCCGATGGGAAAAATGGTTGGGGCATGAAGCTGGCCACTCCTCTTCATTCTATCATATACCATCGTGGTGTTTGTGTGGACAGCTTTTCCTTTACCCTCATGTCGTGCTGAATAATTAGTATATGTACTTGTGTACAAACAGAAAATAGAGGGAGCACACTAACTTCTTATTGTGACTTTTTTGACTGTTATTTTGCAGCTACACAGTTTAGAGACAACTGACCTATTTTGTGTGTATTATAAAGTGAAAGTGAAACTTCACTGAACTGTGATGATGGTAATGTGTGGTATCCTTGTTCACAGGTGGAGATGTGTCCAGTTTGAGACTGGATCTGCCTTCAAACTGGACTTGAAGAATAATGGTGTGGTCAGAAGGTCTAGTCAAGATAGTGATGTAAGTGAAGTCTTTTTTGCACTCTAGAGTGTTCTCGGTAGGTGCTCTGCTAAGAATATGCATACTGGTATTCATGCCTGTAATAATTGTACATACTTGGTATATGATGTTGTTAGGCCTTCTGTATTCATCATGTTTTGGCACATTTTGTTCTTAACATATATTACAGATTTACTGCTTTGCATCTACAAATTTATTTCTTGTTTGGAATTTCTGTGGTAAACCTTCGTAAGGAAAGTGAGTAAGGGCATAACATTCAGTGTGTTGTGAGATCGTGCTGCTTCTGTCATCAGGATGGATGAAATCTTCAGACCAGTAAGTTGTCCTTCAGTGGTACTGGGTTTATAAAAGGACCCTTACTCACTGGACAGAGGAGATGTAAATGTTTACCTCAAAGGATGCAGCTCTTTACCAGACATGATGTAAACATGCAGACCTGCAAAATTTAAAAGCCAAAAAATTGATAAGTGTATATAATTGTATATAGGTGTTGAAATGTTTCACTTTGAATTTTGTAAATGTTTTCAATAAATTGATACTTTACTAAGATCATCATGGAATTGAATTTGCATGGTATTTACAAGCAGAAACATCACAGTTTATTAAGCAAAGAGTACCGAATTTTATTGTAAATGTTTTGTATTTGTCTGTTCACCCAAAGCTTTCGTACATAAAGAAACTTCCTTACAGAGACTGCAAGGGGAGAAGTGAAACATAATTACAAGCATAATAACTGGCATTGTAGCCCATAAGGTGTCATTAATATGGTCATTATATACCAAACTGCAGCTGTGTATTTTGTCTGCTAGCAGATGTCACTTGCTTCAAGGAAAGTTTACAGTGTGGAAGGAATAACAAATGCAGGGGGAAAGGTGGATTAACTTCCTTTGAATGAGGCCATTCAATGTGTATCACTGGAAGCTTATAATAGTACTTCAAATGGACATTCATGCATATCAGGACTGAAAGATAAACCTAATTTACTAAATTCAGCAAGCTGAGGGGGAGAGACATATGACCATAGACAGAATATAAAGCTTGAAGTGACTTACAGCGTGCCCAGGGCCTCCCACCTAAGTCAGAAAGAAACAGAGCAGAGAGTAGCATCAGAATTGATTATATTTTTCCATATACCCCAGTTACTATTTCAGATTCTCTGTTTTCGATCTGTGTAAAGAATGTTCACGTGCTAGAATAGTGAATGTGCCATGAAATAAACACCTAAACCCCAATACTGTTTCTCGTAACACTTTTGCATACTTCAGATTCCATTCAGATACAAATCATAGCAGTGACCGAAAGATGAAGATACCACACTTTGCACAGCACAAGAAAATTATTGTTTTTGCAATATAATAGAAGAAAAGACTGCTGCATGCAGCCAGTCTGCTAGTAGACTCTAAAAATTGATTAGACTTCAGTAGCTTCAAAGACATTAAAACTTGAAATATAAAATATATTAATTTATTGACAGAAAGTTGAGACTTTCATCTTCACTTGTGATGCAATAGAATTATGATGCACATGAAACTCTTCAAGACAGAGCACTTCGAGTTGAGGAGTGGGTACTTAGGCCAGTGTTGACAGGTAAACACAAGCTGATACAACTCTCTGCCCATATTCAGGGTAGGATAATGGTCTACCATGCTACTCAACATCACATCCCATAAGACTGCAGTCCTAACTAAGGTCCTTAAAATTTATTTTTGTTAGAGGAGTTCTCCCCTCCCAGATCATTTTTATTCTGCCTTGTGGAAGGTCCGCTTAAAGTAATTAATCTGTAAATGGCAATACTTACATGCATGTGAACTGCAGATATTTCACTCCCGACATTTCAAATTTGAGAACCGTTTTGAGCCAAGGCACATGCTTTATCTGTAACATTAGGTTGAAGATTTGAATGAAGAGACGATCTCTGCACGGCATGACCGATGTGAACTAGAAGAGAAGAAGAAATTCATGAGCTATATCAAGCTTCCTCATAGTGGAAGGACAAGAGCTCACCGGCGCACAGATAGCAGAGCTGAGAGCAGTGGTGCCAACACTCCCGGTTAGTTCAGATAGGTTTAACACCTGTAACTTGATACATTCAGCAATGTCAAAATTACATTCATGAAGAAATTAAGAGCAAATTGAAGTCAGGGAATGACCTCAGTGCAGAACCATTCGTCCTATTCCTATTAAGATACAAAAAAAATGTTTTGTGTGGGGTGAAGCGTGGTGTCTCGTGGAAGGAAGAACATACTCAAGGGTGTTCGCGAATAGGTTGCTGAGGAAGATATTTGGCCTAAGAGGGACAAAGTAACAGGGGAGTGGAAAAGACTGCATAATGAGGAGTTATATGGTCTGTACTCACACCAGATGTTATTTATGTCATCAAATCAGGTAGAATGAGATGGGCAGGGCATCGGCACATATAGGACAAAAGAGAGGTGCTGAAGGGTTTTGGTGGGGAGACTGAGGGAGATACAACTTGGAAGATCTGAGTATAGATGGGAAGATAATATTAAAATGATCTTCAAAATTTCAGATGGGTAGACATGGACTGGAGTAATCTGGCTTAGGATAGACGCAGGTGGTGGCACTTGGGAACGCAGTTATGAACCTTCGGGTTCCCTAAAATGCAGGGAATTTCTCGACTAGCTGAGGACCTGTTAGCTTCTTAAGAAGGACTCTATTCCATGCAGGCCGTTAGTTTATCTATGTTTTGTCTTTCCTGTGCCAAAATGATGGCATTTCACAACATTCCAAATGAGGTGTGAGCTGTACTTGGGTGTGGGGGTCAACACTTTGTGTACAGTGTTCAGTAATTATGTAACATGAGTTGTGTTGATAATTCCGGCTTCATAGCCCAGCCAATACTGTCACTTTCTTGTATAATTCTGTTTCTGGACTGAGGCTTGGATTGTAAAGAGTCTAGAAACTGGCATTGAGTTGGCAGTTGTCAAACCCATATTTACATGGCCTCATTTTCGGCATGGTTCCTGCAGTGTGATTTATTGAGCTATTATCATTTAATAATCCCCCCCCCCCGAGATCGGTACAGTCTGTCACCTGCACATAGTTAAGAAAGTTCCACCTCTTGTAAAATATGCATGGGAAATGTGTATGGCAGTTGGAGTTTTCCACAACCTTTCCTTGCCTGTAGACCACTTGTAGAGTGGCTACCGGCTTTTTGGACTCACAAATCATGGTTAAAACCATTGTGTACAAAACGTTATTTTACCTTACATTAAACATTTGTCTTTGATTTACAGATCCAATGTCACCAAATAACATGTTGGATCCACATGGTGAAGCTGGGGGATCACCGCTTACATCACCACCTGCGACGCCAATTGCCGTCCTGTTAGATGATGCAGTTTGTCAACCGTTGCTAGGGCGAAGGCGTACAATGTCCCAGTCGCGTTGGGCCAAGGACAGAGATCGTGACAGGGATGAACCTCGCAGCAGCACCCCCGATTCTGTAGTTGAGGTGCGTGTTTCCATTTCGAAAATGACTTTGCTTCCTCTGTGTCATAGGGTATGAAAAAACATTTCTTTTTGGTAGGAGCCAGAGAGGGTTTTACCATTATGATATATAGGTGATCCATGCAGATTGGTCTGCACCTCCCCTTCAGCATGCAAGCCAAACTTGGCACAATTGAATGGCTAGTGCATATGAAATTTTACCCAACCTTATGCTGTAGTATGTATGATAGCAGGTAACTGCCTTAGACAGATTTTTATGTTGTGTTGTTTGCCGCTGGAAATCATCAGATGTGACACAGCGTTGACGTGGGATTTTCAAAACACAAATCAAAGAAATATAATTGATCTGAACAGAGCTGGGCATCACAACAAGATACCTAGACAACCCAGTACAGGGGATTTGTCATGCTCTTTCCCATATATTACATGCCTAACATAAAATGTTCTTCCTTTGAAGTTGTTCCTCTGTTCAGAACGTTTTTCATAGCTGTGGTATGGTATATTATACAACATGTAGATGTGTAACTTATTTTACTTGTAGGTTTATGAGGAATATGTGGTCCGGGTAGCTCAGTCGGTATAGCGACTGACTACGGGCTGGATGGTCCTGGCTCGAATCCCAGTGGGGACGAGATTTTCCGCCCAACCAGACCAGCCCTGGGGCCCACCCAGCCTCCTGTAAAATGGGTACCGGGTCTTTCCCGGAGGTAAAGTGCAGCTGGGGCGTGCTGCTGACCACTCACCCCCTTCTAGTGCCGCGGTCATGGAAGAGTAGAGCTATACCTCTACCCACCCTCTGGGCCACACCAGGCCTGTAACGAGATCACTTTACCTTTTTTATGAGGAATTTGATTATGTAGTTACATGTCAAGTTGAATGTATGTACCAATACAGATACTATTTGCTTTATTTAATGTGGTCTTACTTTTATGCTGCTCTTGAATGAATTCCAAAAAACACCACACCCTGGGTATCACATCTGCAGAATTTGTAAGAGTAGTGTTCATAGGTTTCAGTAAAGTTTTGTATGCGTATTGAAGTTGAAAATTTCCAGGTAAATTTTGTGTGTCCAGTATAACCTTCATTTTGCATGAAGGTGTGTTCAGATGCCATCACGTTTCATAATAGTAACTGGTACAAAAAATTTAATATGTAATGTGTAGATCTGAACAACATTTCAAACATTTAATAGAGTACACAGGAAAGTGGTTACATTTGTGGTTTTGTAGTGTTTGTGCGTTCAATTACTTCTGCCAGCAGCATATTCATAACTGTGTATTGTCATGTGATTGGTTGTTGACCAGCAGAATTGTATCACAGTACACGGATGCAGTGGCAGCAAGTTGTGACTTTGTTCTGCATGTGAAATAAACATCTGAATATTTTGAACTTCTGAACAGATATAGTAACCAGAATTCAGAACTACAAATTCCATTTTATTTAGTTTATGTACCCTTTATTGTGTATTTTGACATGAAGTAATGCTAGACTCCGTGAACTTCATCCACAGCGATGGTGTGCCTGTAATTAAAATGTTTTTGTCTGTTCACAGATGCCTCCATATGAACCCCGAATATTTCCTCTGGCAGATGATGTATATGAGAAAATGCTGAAGGCAATGCCAGAAGGGCATCCATTCCCACCATATTCCATGGCACCAAAGAAGCTTTTTACCAAAGATAATGAAATGGTAACTTGTTTTTTGATCTGTGTGTGACTTACGGGAAATCCACTTTTTTGATTGAGGCAGGAGGGGGTATAACAAGAGTGGAGAAGGGCATGAAGTCACATAAGTTGAAGCTGGGGGAGTGTGCTGGGCACAGACTACTCATAATAATTCTGTTTCCAAACACTTCCCTTTAAATTTCCTGTGATTGCCACTGCCATGTATGTGTTGGAGGACTGCATAATGGCATTCATCATGTGTTGGCTACTTGACAAGTGGGCAGAGTATCCACACCACACACCCAAACATCACTTTGTGCATGCTGTAAAGGGATATGGGAGAGTGAAAGCATAGTTGCACACAATAATCCCGGTGCTAGACGGAGGTGATTGTTCAGCTCTATTCCCCATCCACTTTACACCCAGTGAAGGAGCTACTGGTTTGCATTAAATAGGAGGCTGGGTAGTCCCCAGAGCCACTCTGGACACTGCAGAAGATCTCTTGTCTCTATGAGGAAACAAACCTCAT
>Ga0131853_10002395_pt1 | contig 33462 bp, 29 predicted proteins | sample TergutLab28metaG_FD_92764 | JGI IMG/M metagenome (GOLD analysis project Ga0131853, IMG submission 92764) | Labiotermes labralis P1 segment gut microbial communities from Petit-Saut dam, French Guiana - Lab288 P1 (version 2) (version 2) | ecosystem: Host-associated > Arthropoda: Insects >... | reverse complement strand
TGAAACAAACTGCATTTTGAAGAGAAAAAAACGGAGAGTATACACCATATTTAAAATATTCAGTACCTATATTTGTTGAATAAATATATAAAATGCAACTTTGGAGGTTAGCGGTGCGGTACGACCACTATAGTTGACATTAGGGGTCAAAAGGTTAACTGTTAGTGAAAGAATTGTGTGTCCAGCTGGGCAGATTACTAGCTGCTTCAGCACTGCCATGCTATAAGGTACATATTTTTTTTTTTTGGCCAATTTATGTTATGTAAAATTCTGTGAACTGGTATGGTGTGGCAAAATGTTACCCTGAGGCATTTGACTATTCGGATGTGTTTAGTAGTGACCTCAGATTCGCAGGGCATATTACATGGTTTCATCCACACCTGTTCAGCACTAAATGTGTTTGTGACTACGGTAGCTTCAGTGATGTCCGTCATTGCAGTCCGCATCATTCCATGGTTACCTGAAAGGAGGAGAAAGTCATTCTCCGTAGAAGACAAGATAAGAATAATCCGCATGATCGAGAGTGGGAGAAGTATGGCTGATGTTTCAAGGGAGGTTGGATTGTCATCTTCTACCGTGTCTACTATTTGGAAAGTCCGAGACTGTGTGAAAAGTGCTTATGAGAAGAACATGTTAGGTAGTAGAAGGCTTCAGAAACCGTCAGTGCGCAACGATGTTGAACATGCTTTGTTTCGGTGGTATGCCATGAAAAGGGCTGCAAACAAGGACGTGAGCATGTCAGTGCTGCAACAGAAGGCAGAGGAATTTGCTAATCTGTTAGGTGGCAACTGCTTTTTCGTGACTTACAGGTGGTTGGAGAGATTCAAAGCTCGCTATAACATCCATTGACAGATCTAAAGCAGCTTGCATAGTAGCACTGGTATGAGTATTTTAACCATATGACATGTAAGACGTATGAAGGCTGCAGATGTTCGAATTATTTTACCAGTGCTGCATTAAAATTTAAAAGGCGTGTTTAGTATGTGTGTGGCTTTTTTATTTGTGAAGCTTGAAAGGTGTTCTAGCATTGCAAATCGTAATCTACTTCAATGTATTTTGTATGCTCATAAAGCTGTTTATATTGGTGGACTGTGGTATGTTGAATGTTGATGCAGGTATATATATATGTAAACAAACAATGCATGCAAGGTTGCTTGTGATATATCTAGGAATATTGAGTGGTTACATAAGTGAAGTTCTACACATTGCCAGTGGCAAAGGTCTTTCACAGCTCCATATTTGCTTACAGGACATTTCTAATGCAGCCAGAGGGTTAGGCTGTATCGGCATGAAATGACTGCATTTGTTCAGTAGCGTAGTAGTATTTAGTACTGTGGGCTATACAACCGAGTAGTCCTTACAATTTTAGGCAGGGTCAGGAGGTATGTTTCTGTTCAAGGCTTGCAGACTGGCTTTGGTGCTTCCACAGATTCCATTGCAATGCATGTTTGGCACTTTTTATTTGGAGGTAAAGTAGCTGGTGCTTGAAGTTGAACATGCTGGAATAGCAGTCCATTTGAAGGATGTGCACCAATTAAAATTTGCTGATAGGGGATATGTATATAAATATGTACTTGTGATAGAAGTGAAGCACGAAGGCTTTCTGCAGTGATGTGAACTCTGTGGATAGAGACTGTTTAGTATATCTGCATACAGGTTTCGTAAAAGCAACACTGTTCTGGCTGATGTAAAGTTCTTGGAAACTACTGGGTAGAAAAACCGCAGTTTGGTGGAAACAGTATTTTGACGTAGATGGGTTTTGGGATGATAAGGGTGGTCACATTGCAAGAAGTTTTCACCATATATAAAAGTACATTGCTTCGTATGAGTGTGTACTCATGATTTAGCTGTGAGTGTTAATAGCATTGTTGCATTGGCCAAATAGCATAATGAGCATGGAGATAAGACTTTTTCATTGATGCATTCCAGTGGGCCTTAAAATGGTTGCAAGTACCCAACAGGAATTTCAGGTGCAGTGCGATGCCTTGTGTGATCTAAAGCCGTACTTCATGTCAGTTGCAGTCAAAATTTGGTGCACCATGTCAGAGATGAGATGTGCAACAATCGTGTCTCCCATGTTACAGGATTTACAATGTTAACAGTTTTCTTTTACTTTGAAAATACATGTTACGTAGTAGATTTGATAATGCAGACTTGTGTCTTGTAAGGGGGATATAGTGGTATGTCCAACCGTTGACCCGTGTTCCTTGTCACAGTGATAATTTTGTGAATTGGTGCAGCTCATCACTAGTAAGGAATGTAACACTTGGGTGTGAATATTAGTATGAAATATTGTTTAAAACTTAAAAATTTTCTTTGCTTCATAGAATTTGGTACTTAATGTGTAATGTGGTTCGATTCTGTTTCTTGAAGTATTTAAACTAGGGAAGATGATGGCGCTGCCCCAGAACTGGTAACTTCCAGGCAGTGTGACGTAACATACCTACAGACATGAACCATCAACTTTTATTTTGTATCAGTGAGGTGGACCACGTAAATGCTTAGCTACAATAAGCCATAGATCCTTGTGTGCTTTTACACCTCACTCACAGGAATTAGCAGTTTTGGGTTACGTAGGGATTAAAATATCTCCTGTGATTCTCGCGTTTTGATACCTTTTTTGGGAACCATTCATTGCATCTGAGCAATGTTGCCACTGCAGCTGCTTGAATGATGGGAAGCTTTCCAGACACAGATTGCCATAGTAGGAATGACGGGACTGTAGCTAATGACTGGCACTTGGCGGCTGACCTGTTGAACGTGGCAGTACAAGCCATGGCTGCTAAGGACTGTATGGGTTGATTGCGCATACCACTGGATACTGTCTCCAAAGTCCTGTAGGTTGAAAATAGTACTCAGTATTTGATGAATACTTACAGTGACTCTTGAGGAAAGCTGCTTGTTTTTGAAACTCCTCTTTAGTTTACCTTTGCATCATGTCACATGTTTACGTGAATTGGTTGAATGCCTCAGAGTTCTGAGTTCAGTGTAATGTCAACATCAGCTCTAAACTGGTAGTTTTCTAAATGATGGTGTACGTGAATGGATAAACCTGCTGCCTCTGACAGTAGGTTTCTTTCCTTCCAGGGTGCCTGGGTCAGCTGAATTTGCTGATCCAGCGACACGTGCCCCTTCCCCTCCCATTTGAAGCCCCTTTGATGTCAGAGCCTTCCCCAGCCCCTCAACTTGAAGCTGCTGATCTGACAGATGCCACTGTCGATACGTTGCTCCGATCACTTGCAGGCGACGTCATGTTCCGTAAATATTCAGTGCAAAATGTGACTCGGGCATTGGAAGCAGTCCTCAAACAAGGCATAACTGTGAGTGAGGCATCTCTGAGATTTGGAATCAAGCGGTCCACACTGCAGTTCTATCTGAAGAAGTTGAACGTTGTAATGAGAAAGTCAACCGTTAGAGTCCAGCAGGATGAGCCTCATTTCTACATTTAAATTGTGATTTTGATTGTGAAAATGCAGAAGTGCAAATTTCAGTAGGATAGTTCCCCAGTATCATTTTTGGTTTCATCTTTGACGCTGACATGGTGAATGTGTTTTTGTTTTTAGTTCCTGAATGCTGTTTTTTCTTTGCTGTCCTTTCACTTTGGAATTACTGTGTGATCATTTTACATTTTAGGAAAAAAAGGCATATAATTTGTTGGGCGAATGTAATTACTGTAACCTGAAAATGAGTACTTAAACACTGAATGTTGCATTCTGGTGTGTAGGAATCCGTATGTACATGTCGTGGGCTTGCCTGACTAGTACTTTTTCTTCAGGCCCTCAAATTAACACAATAGTACCTTAAAAAACAATGTTTTTCACCTTCTTAACCAGTTCATTGTTTTCTGAGAATTTGATGTTGGGATGTCTAGTTAAATTAAGATTACATGTTTAATCAGATTTTAAGCTTGGATCAATGGAACATATTAACTGCTTTCATTGGGCATGTTACAAAGTTGGAGTTCTGTGACTGGTCCTGTTCCTCTGACAGGGCAGACCTGATTTTAACCCTTTGGCATCCAACATCAAGTATACCCGTCACACAGTGTGATGCTTAAAAAAAACCCTAAATGTATGGAATAGATGATGGCTGTTTAATTATGGCCTCAATGCACATCACTACCAAGGCATTTCATTATGGCATCACAGGGTTCAACCAAGGACAGTTAAATGTAAAATATATATATATGTATATATGAATTTCCTGATGTGTGGTGATGACCTGTATGGTTGTAATCTGTTTCTGGCTTTTGGCTGGAAACGGCAGTAACCAATTTGGTGGCATCATTTGTGTACTGGAAATGTTGTAATTGTGAGAGAAATTGGTTTGTCGTTACATTTACTTATGTAATTTACATTTTGCTACATTTTGTTTTGCTTGTATGCGCAGATAAATTCAAAATGTAAAATATATTTTTGTCTTGTGACCAGTTGTATATGTAAGTTTTGCAACCTGCTTGGGGGGATATTCCTCACTTATTTGTTGCAAGAGATTCAGAATTTGAATCCACATTCTTTAAATTTTAATTTTATGTAGGAGGGGTGTATAGGAAGTATTGGAGCCTGCTGAGTATTGAGCTAGTGTAGGACTGGATTGCATGCCATTTCTGAGGCAAAAGTTGTTCCATTGCTCTTTGCTACACGTTCACTGAAAATTCCTTCCTTTTCAACTCTTGGGGTTTCAGAATATATTCTCTAGTTTGTTGCAGTTTGTGTATAATGTTAGTTTTTCGAACTATCACTAAGCTCTACTCATCCCAAGAAATTTCCGTGCTGACTGCATGTTGGGGGAAATGACAGCTTTCATTCTTAATGTTCTACCACTTCATCTACTTTGCAGTCCTCTTGTCTCTCGTGCATATGGTGGTAGAGTGCCACGCTTTGGCCGTTTGTTCTTGGTGGTTGTGGCCACAACTTAAGAAATAACCATGCACATTTTCATGAACATGTTACCTGCCTCTGGCAGCTATAAATTGTACTTAATTAAAGAATAAAGAGAAGTGGGAAGTGTCAGTTCTTAAGGGTCAGTGATTGCTTTGTGAGAGCCTCTCCATTGTTTGCTGAAAATTCTGTGTGGTAGCGACCACCATGTGTAGCAGAGAGAATGCTGATTTTCAGTGCGTAGTATTGAACATGTCTTATTAGTGGAATGTAGGAATAATTCTCTGAATCTGGCAGTATTCTGCACTGTTTTAAGTTCACCCACCATGTTTACATTACACCTTTGAAACTTCTTACTTTATTTTTGATTGTGGGGTATGTAGCTTGCATTGGTGAGGTGGGATGTGTTTTGGTGTGAGGACTGGAAGACACTTCAGAAGAGGTGGGTGTGGATGTAGAGGATTTTGAAGTGGATGTCGGGAGACAGAGATAGGCTACATTTGGTTCACATGCCTCAGTGTCTGGACCAAATATTGGTCTGTCAACATCAATATTATACTGATTTTTGGAATTTATGTATTATTGCAGTTTTTTAACAATACTTGTCTCAGGAGTGGGAAGAATGTTCAGCATTCCCCTGTTAACGTGCATGCTGGAAGATGAAGGCCCTTGGTATGTTCCCCTGTCATTGTGGAATTGAAGCGTGTTATGTCTTGCATGCTGAAATTACTTTTTGGGTCAGTGGAGTCTGTGTCCTATTTGGCCTTCATCCCAGCTGAAATACCTATTTGGCCAGTCTGTTTTGAATAGGATGTGCGTGAACTTACCAGAGTATTCATTTTCTAAAAGTTTCCGTGAGCAGTTGGATGTATTCCTTCCCACATTTATATATTCCTGCTGCAATACTGTTGTCAGATATGCATGTGAAGAGGCAAGATTAGTGCCTGTTGAATTACATACTGCATTCCAAACAAGGGGACTAGTGTTAAAAGGAAACTTATAATCATAACATAAAATTATATCTTATTCTCTGTTTGCCATTCTTTGTCCATTATTTGGCTTCATTGGAAACAATGAGTGGAGAGTTCAGGGCTTTGAGGCTTTGTTGATTTTTTCCTGTGTGCTTAATATGACTAATCCTTCAAATTTTACTCATGAGATGACCCCTCCTCCCAGGTCACTTTTTTTAGCCTGCCTTGAGTTGTGGTAATAGGGGGGGGGGTGTGTGCAATATGTTGCAATGCAGTATAAATGTAGAACTTGTACACTGCTGATATATTGAAAAATGGTCTGTTGTATTTTGCTTCATGTTCGCAAAGAATCTTCGGTATTGTTTTTGTTGAATTGACTAAAATGAAATTATGACAAGCCATAATGTGTATATATGGAAAATAAAAAACAAATTGCGCATATGGTTTTTGTAATGCATTCGTAGTATGAGAGTTGGGAGGATTTCTTTTCTCTGTTCTTGTAGTTCAGTTTTGAGATGGGGCTGTGTATGCAGAATAAATAGGTGTTTGCAACATGAGCTTCCCAGTTGGAAGACATCCATGTATTTACAAACCGTGGTGTGGCTGTTTTGAAGTCTGATGCTTTCAAAACCCAGATTGGGTGTGAGGATATTTGATCTTTTACCCAGTACTGCCGTAGGGAGCTTTGTGGGTTGGAGGGCACCAGAATTCAAAGAATTAGGAAGGGATGTGAAATCTCAGATGTGCAGTACTTGTAGACATACTGTGATCTCATGGTAGTATGTTGGTATTTGACATAAGTGGGGTGAGTAGGATGAAATCCAGACGTGGTGAGAGGTATGTTGCAGAGCGTGCCATTTTCCATCACACGGTGCCAGAGAACTTGTCTGTAAATACGTGTCAATTGTTAATACTTGGCTAATGGATTTGTGCTCAATACATTGTTTGGTTGGTGCAGGGTTTGCGCCATGGCATGTTGCAGACCAGTCAAGGGACGAAGTATTCATGGCAGCGCAAGAATCTGTTGGTGCTCATAGGGATTCACAAGGTAAGATTCAAAGACCTGCTACATTCATTTTTCTCGGAATCACAGGGCATTACATGTTCTGGTTTCAACTCTTGCTGATGTCAAAATTGTGCTGGGCCTGTAGAATAGATAATTGAGAGCTAGTGCAGGCAAAGTTTTGAGTCCAGTAGTTTTGATGAAATACAGATTTTCATTATTGTGTAGTACTAGCTTAGTGTTTATTGAAATGAAGCTTGTACAGTATTTTTAGTTCACCAGTTCATCTCATACAATCTATTCAAGTCAGAATATGCTTTCAGACTTCCATTTTAGTGACAACCCAGATTTTTATAGATCACAGTTCAGCCACATGGGAAAGTACTTACAATTTGCTGAAAACACAGTGCCCTGTGGTTCCCTCATGTTACCAGAGATCATGGTCAGATATAAATGTCCTGCATATTAAAGTAACTCCAGCCTCTGTATTAGTTGGTACAAAATGCCCCTCTCTTCCAACTTCAACAACCTGCATCGTGGAGCATTCACCGTGGACTGTGCCTTACCCTCTACACTGGTCCATGCAGTGTTCAGACAGAGGGTTGGGTTGTACACATTTTACTGAGACTAGTAATAACAAATATTGTACAGTTACGTAGAGAAGACATGTAGGCAGTTACACATAGGTAATGCCATAGGTTGCATATGGATTGTTTGAATTACTTTTGCAATGTATTTGGTTGTTCAGGCTGTGTAGATGTGTTCTTTGTCCATAAGTGGTTTGTGATAAATGTTTTTGAGGAAATTTCCATGTTAGTTCATATCTCAGATGAATCAATAGGGGCTCTGTAAGTTTGTGGGTGTGAGCAGTTAGCAGGTAGTGCAGTTCTACCATAAGGCTGATAACAGGGTTTGCGAACTGTTATTCTTAGGTTCACTACTAGTTGTTCAAGTTGAAACTGCAGTTTAATTGGGGTAGGCATTGTGAAAGGAGATATTTGGTAATAATGGAGGATCTGTTACTGACAGTAGGTGAAGTTTCATGGGTAGAATATAAGCCCATGACGTTGTAGAAGAATCTGTTCATGCAGCTGTAGTTTGTCTTCAATAATCATTGATGAATTTTATGCACTCTGTGGATGATTATGTACTTACTAGTACATCTGTTTATTACACATATTCAACTGTGATGTTTTTGTGACATTTACCATAGTTGTAGATCACTCATGGGTAAATGCAGGAATTGCTATGAGTTAGAATGCAGATTGGACCTTATGCGAACCTTGATAGTTTTCATAATGACATTTGCATTGTGGTTGTAGTTAAAATTTAGGCATAACTGCATTGCAGTATGTGACTTGTAAGTGGGACATTGCATAATGTAGTACCACCACTTGAAAGAGCAAGAATAATTGTGTGCATGTTTAAAGGCTGGCTGAATGTATGCTGTGATTGTGCAGGTGGAGAAAGAGTAATGGTCTGATGGAAGTTGTACAAAATTGGTGAGGGAATGTGAAGGATGTGTGGGTGGGTTAGCAGGCACTGCAGAGCAGAGAGAAGCTTGTAGCCTGTCCCAGCCCGTGCGCTGGGCTAGCCAACTGGCTGGTAGAGAGAACTGAAAGAAATCCATAAAAGCTGCAAATCAATAACAGGGCAGGCTCAGTAACTTCCCCGGGCATCTCTCCACCCCATACTGTACCCCATCAGCTTCCAGCTGGCTGTGACCTGTTGGTTATTCAGGTCATTTTATGTGTAAAAGATGGTAGGTAGAATGCAGCCCTTGGGGAGACATTTGTTTACACTTGCACAGTTTGGGAAAGATGTCCTGCATTTTGTGGTATTATTGGTGGCTGGTTTTTTTTTTTTTTAAAAAAAAGGTGCATCTGGTTTGGATTAGGGTATTTGCATAGTGGTTGTTCCTGGACATTTGTGTATCAGGCTTGTTGCATTCAGAAAGGAGATTGGAATGAAAGATGTTGGTGAGAAAAAAGACAGACAAGGACACATTGTACCAGACAGCAAAAAAGGGCTGAAGGTTCATTGTCATGTAACATTGCAACAGAGACAGCTTTGCCTTATAGTCCATAGATTTGCAGTAGTGTATGTGGTAGATATATTGGAGAAGAGATGAGGAAAGTGGAGATGAGATAAAAGACCACATAATTTTCAGACTGAGCGAATAGGGTTCCGAATAACGATGTACAGTAGGGAGGATGTGAAGGCATTGAAGTGTAAAGGGAAGGCTAGGGATCGGAATAACAATGTTCAGTAGGGAGGATGTGAAAGCATTGAAGTGTAAAGGGAAGGCATGGGGAGTGGATGGATGTTTGGGATATAAGCATTGGAATGTAACAAAGAACAGAATGGAAAAGCATGTATTGTCTTGGAAGAATAAAGGAAGAAGTATAGTACAAAGACAACCAGAACAGGATAGAGTGAAGAGGAGATGAATTGAAAAGGATGAAAAGAATAGCAGTGTTCACAGACAGCCTACTGGGTTGCATAAGAATATAGGTGTAGTGTGCCAGCAGTCACAGTACTGTGTAGTTTGGGGGGGGGGGGGCGCATGAAGTTCAAAAATGTCCTGATGGGAAGGTGAAAGATGGAGGAAATCTGCACTTGTACCAAAGTAGCAGTTGCTGGGAAAGATGAACTAGAATATGTGTCATTGTAATATGCCACCTTGCTTGTGGTAGGGAAGAAATAGTTCTTTGATGAATGGTATTACTAACAAACAGGTGTGTGATCCTGTAAATGGGGAAGGTAGCATGATGAATGTAGACAGTGGGGCACATGATGGAAATAGTTGAGGGAAGGTATACATTGAATGTGGGACAGAATGGAGGACAATGAATGTAGAAAGTAGGACATGTGATGGAAATTGTTATGGGAAGGTATATGTTGTGTGATCTACAGACATGCTTTATTACTTCAAAAGAATGAAACAGATGATGTCCCAGGAATATGGACCTGTATTTCATATTGCATTTGGTAGTGTAACACCGCTTGTTCGGCGAATGAAATTTAGTGGGCTTGGGAATACAGATTTTTAGTCATATGGCTGCCAAAAAAAATAGTGAGTGGTACATAGGTTAGCCTTCTTATCCCCACCGTTCAAAATTGAAGTATAAGTATGCCCCAGCTCCTCCAGATTGACAACGTGGGATGAAACAAGGTAGGGTGGAGAGAGGGGAAGTACATCTAGCTTTGACAGAGACTGGAGGATGCGTGGGGATAGTTCTAATATTGACCCAAAATAATTTCTGGGTGAGAGTCTGGACTTGCTTAGGGTTGTGGGTTGGAGAGTTGTGTTTTGATCCTTATTAGTAAATTATTTTTTCACACTAATGTCCTTTATTGGAAATTTGTAGTCTGCTCATTTTTTTCAAAATTTGCTTTGAGGTGTGCATAGAGGTGGAAACTGACTATGGTCCTGGAATTGTGTTCGTAAAAACTGCATTTTTATTTTGTGACAGTGGTGTACCTGCTCTCACTCTCTCGATTTCAAAATTTTGACTAAATGAGTATTGTGTTACTGAAGTTTTGGCAGCAGTTTTGATGACAACAGTATTTTGACAAAAAGTGAGCAGTGTTGGTTCACCACTGAACTGTATGAAGTAGCTGTACTTCTAGGCAGTATATTATTACATTAAGTGTTGAGTTAAATGAATATTGTTGATTTGGGTATTGGCCTTCTATGACCTGTCTTGTGTTTTTTTTATAAGCATGCCTGCTTTTCATGAGTACATATAAGTCTACATAGATGTGCTGCGGATATCTTGTCCATATTTCTGTGTACAATGATGGCCTTACTGCTGTTGATTTGGTACTTGCTTTTAATACATTACATTCATTATAAATAAGTTCTTACCCCAACCTTACTAAACTACCATTTGTATAGTTGGTAGGTGTGTTGGTGCAAAGGGTGTTTTCTATTGTAGGTAAATAATGTACATAAAAGAGGAACTAACTTATATAAACATCAGAGTGAGAAGTTTCTTTACAGTAAGTACAGGACTCAACGGAAGATAATTTGTTTGAAGTTGGAATTCCTGTTCGCCAACTGCTGTTGGAAAAGTGCAAACTTGTTTTCACAGTATGAGGTGCCAGAAGAATTTTTCAGAAAGTTGCGAATGCACGGTTTTTTCTTCGACTTTTTACCTTCAACTGAAAAGATGTTTTAGTTAAAATATTACTGCAATGAAGAAGCGTTGTGCCACAAAAGAGAAGTTTTCTGGAGTGAAGAAGCAGTCACCGTGCATTGTTGGTCTTTGAAGATTTTAAGTACAACTGAAGACCAACTGGCATAGACATCATTTGTGGAAAATGGTGGGTAACATTTATGTTCCTTTAGGTTAAGGTACATAAGGTAGTCATTGGTACTTAGTACAGTTTTAATTTCTTTTATGGCACGGTATTATTTAATTTTTGTCTTTGTTCTTGGAACATTTCGTGCTTGTTTAAGGTACTTTACATTATTGAGAATATCTCTTAGTAATGTTATTTTGTTCTTGCCACAACCCTTTCCATTTTAAGGACAACAGATCATACCTTGGGGTAGTTGTTCTTAAATGTTAAAAGATATTTCGTACACATTTTTGCGTGACTAATTGCACACTACGTTGCGGTATACAGGCTTAGCTGTTACGTGTCGCTCGAGAAAGATTTATCGCATTTGCTGTTTCTTATACGTTTTGCGTGTAATAATTGCATTGTTCATCCTGAATCATCGATTTTTTTGCGAGAGCAGTATTTGGTGAAACTTCTGCAATGAGCATAACACTTATGCTTCTGTAACGAGTGTAATGTTGCTGGAAGTAGCAGTTCAGAAGATGAATCATTGGAGCAGTAATTCAGAAGAAAATATTCCATTGGCTGTGCTGCTGGCAGTTGAATACAGGTAATAACATTTACTTTTCTTTCACTTAGTATTATGAGCATACGAATTAAACTTTGTGGAACTAGTCTGAAACATGTGTTGGGACTATTTCTGTTTGTTCCCATTTTTGACATGTTTAATGTGACTGTCTCGGTGTGCTTTGATTGGCAAAGTAGTTGATTATGCTGAAGTTGTCAATTGTTTATTTGGTGGTTATTTAAGTACCTTTATGGAAATGTGAGTGACCTAAGGTAAGGTTAGCCATGAAGTGTTTTGAACTGTGCCTTGGACATGTCTGCTAACGTGGATCCTAGGTTTCTGGGCAATGAAGTGTGAAACTGGGTTGCAGTTAGTTGGACTTGGGGAATGACTGGAGAATTGCACTTACCCTGTGCAGTTTGAAAGTCATTCTTGTAAGAGTATTGAATTGTGGAATGACTGGAGAATTGCACCAACCCAGTGCAGTCTGAAAGTCATTGTAAGAGTGAATTGGGCTATGTTTTCTCCAAGCTATGCTTGGGGTGGTGGTAATATGCTTTAAGGCCGATGTTGTATTTGATATGGCTTATTGATTGAAGTGCTGGTATGACTATAAAGTTACAGCAGCTTGGATACACAACGTGACTTTCTTTATTGTAAGTATGGTGTGTTCATTCTTATCAGGTTGAATTTGAGATGTTGCATAATTAATCCAAGTTGAAAGTGGCCATTTTGAATATGAAGTGTACGTAAGATGTAAGTACTTCAAAACATAGGTGTAATCTTTCCTGAATTTCATTTGGCTGTAGATCCCAAACTGATCAGATTTGGACCCATGTTACTGACATTCCTGACTAGTAGTGGTACAGTTTGATCTGAACCCTGAAGCCGCCTGTACATTCAGGTGGAAGCTAGTGCTGAATGTTAACTTCGTGGTAGTTGTGTGATACTAAGTTGTTAGAGGATGCATACCTGAGGGTAAAACATCAATTGTTAATGTTTATTGTAAGGGCACTTGGTAATACTGTAATTAATTTTTGTGGTGAGTTGGTGCCATTGTTGCGTTTGGAAGGATGAAAATGGGCTCCATGTCCTCACACTTTGTGGACTGTCTTTGCATTGACTGCTACAGTTGATTTGTTTTTGAGTTTGAACATGTTATGCAAGATATTACTGTTGACATCTTGTTCTTACAATATGGATACAAAACGTAATGTGCTTGGTGATCAAAGAACATAGTCTTGCTGAGGTGTGTTTTGCAGTGTACCACGTTTTGTGAATGTGTACGGTTGTTGCTTGAAATCCGTAGTACTCTCAGAATATTGACGCAGAACTTTTGGCGCTCATTTAAACCAGCCATGTGGAGGCTGAGATTAATGTGTTGTCCACTGTACCATGTTTCGTGAAATACTATTAATACTTGAGGTTTGTTCTTATGGTACTGATACAAAACTTTGATATTATGCACTTCATTCATTGAACCCAGTTTTGCTGTGGTTAATGTGGCGTGCACTGTACCAAGTTTTGTGAAATTATACTACTGTTGATTGAAATCTGTAGTTCTCACATTATTGGTACAAACTCTACTATTGTGCATTTGGTGATCATTGGACATGGTCTTACTGAGGTTAATGTATCATGCACTATACCAGGTTTTGTGAAGTAATTGTCACTTGACACCTTTAGCTCAAAATATTGGTACAGAACTTTGAGTGCAAGTGATCATTGAACCCAGTCTTGCTGAGGTTGATTTGCCTTATGCACTGTACCAAGATATGTGAAACTATACTACAAATTCTTGTGGTTTTTTTGTTCTCATGATATACAAAACTTTACTTTAGTGTACTTGATCATTGATCCAAGTCTTGCTGAGGTTAATGTGTCATGTGCACTGGGCAGAGTTTTGTAGTGAAATATGCTACTGTTGCGCGAAATATTCAGTTCTCACGATATCGATACAAAACTTCACTGCAGTGCATTTGGTGATAATTGAACACAGTCTGGCTGAGGTTAATGTATCATGTGCACAGTACCAAGTTTTGTGCACTTTTTCTGCTGTAGCTGGAAACTTTTTTTTTGTTCACATAGTCGATATAAAACTGTAATGCACATGGTGAGCATTGAACCCAGTCTTGCTGAGGTTAATGTGTCAGGTGCACTATACATACTTTTATGAAATTTATTGACATGTTCTCACATTGATACAGAACTTGCTATAGTGCGTTTAGTGACCATTGAACCCTGACCCGCTTAGGGTAATGTGGCACTTGCACTGTAGGAAGTTGAATGCAGGGTTATGAGTATTGAGAATTTTGTAATGACTCCGGAAATGGGGAGATGTGAAAACCCATTTCTTGCCTGAGTTACGTTGAGGTTATTGGTGAAGTGTTTCTTGAAGTTTGGAAAATGCCGTTTTAAATTCACACTTGATTGCAGCACTTAAGTCTTGGTGGTGGTGGAAGAACTTGTTGGATCCATCTGTCTTAGCCACGGATTGGATGCAGCAGTTACCTCCATAGCCTGCGAGGCTAATGATGCAAGTAGAAGACGGGGGAAGACGTTCCAGATCGTGAATGTTTACCATGTGGACTGGCAATCTCATTCTATAAACCAATTTGCTCCATGAAGGCATGTAGAATGGGACTAGGAATCTGTTGAGAGTTTCAGCTTATAATTGTAACCCTGTGATTAGATCACTGGAGTGCAAAATGTGTGTTAAGGTGAGTGTTGGAGTTGTAGATGTTTTGTACTACTGCATTATGTGGGCTATTAGTAACTTCAACCTTTGTAGTTTTATTAACACAGGTTTAAAATAATTTTTTTCTACTTGAATGACGTCCGTTTGGCAAGTTTACCGTGTAATGCTAGGTTGTGTGTATGGATATAGATTGTTGACATTTTAACTGCGATTGAGCACTGGTACTGCGACTTTATAAGTATTGATTTGTTTTCAAGGAACCCATCTTGGGTTTGAGTTGTTGGCTGTGGATGGATTGTGTACATGTGTGTTTGTGGAGTGAGTGCGGTTATGTGGATTTGAAAATTGTTTCTTGCTCTTACACATGTTTCTTAAAATTCAGTGTAATTTTTCATTGTTATTTTCATAATGATTGTTGCATAATTTCAATTTGGTGAAGTGAGTGAGGAATGTGTAATTTGGCAGCATTTTGATTCGGTTACTGAAGATGGCACACTGCTAGTTTTTTACATTGTGCGGGAGTGTGGGCGCGTATTTTAAAACTGGTTTGTTCAATTAGCTGAAGCAACAGTAGAGTGTATTCTGGCAATTATGAATGATGTAATATGGTGGCACTTATATGTCAGCTTGTGTTATTACCTGTTGACTGATTAATAGTTTGTTATTAGCCTGTTGTTGGGGATAACAGATGAAATGATCTTGTGGGTTGAAGGTGAAAGGCAGGAATGCGTAGATGCTAGACCAATGCCCGTGTTCTTTTTATGCATTTCCTGTGGCCGACGGTAACACCGAGTATCGTGTTTGTTGCAGCATGGCTAATGGTGTCTGGATCACAGACAAATATTAGGTTTCTCCAAGGATCGATGTCTATGGCAGCTTGGACAAGAGGCAGTGGTAATTCTGGTACTGGCTCTAACTCATCTGCCGGCATTGTGGCACCTCCATACCAAGACTTGATCAGTCAAGGCAACTCAAGCAGATCTTTGAGTTGCCCTCGCTGCGACCGCAAGTACGCAGTACTTTACACATTAGAACGTCATCTACGTTATGAGTGCGGTGTTGAAAAACAGTTCTCGTGTGGCGTTTGTTTTAAACGTTTCAAGCGAAGTGATGTGCTGAAGGTACACCAGCGTAATGCCAGACACATGACTGAGGAAGATTTGTAATTATTTCGTTATGGTTCAGATTTGACTTTGTTATACTCGATACTGCATTTTACTGTTGATTTCAAGTTCACATATCATTCACTGTGCTCGAGATGTGGGTTTTTGTATGGACGTTGAGACTTGGCAGAGTTATTGCGATCTTGGGTATGGCAGATGGTTTGTGTCTGCATTAATTTTCAGCTTCTTGCATTTGTGCATCATGAGTTTTTTAGTGAAGATTATGGCCTGTTAGAAAGTGTGGCCTGACCAGGTTTAGAACTTGTAGGAATCACATTTCCATTTAAGCGTGCTTGCTCTAGCCTTTTTAGGGCCAAGCCATATTCCCAGTGCCCCCAACTCATGCCCGCTGTGGAAGGCTGTACTTACTAGTAATGCGTCTTGTTTGATGAAGTTCCATGTGTTGCTGGCGAGGCACTATCCAACATTACAAAATATTGGTGGTGTACAATAGAAACTTATTTATTTTGCTCTGTTTTTACCAGAGTTTTCATTGTGGGGACTCAAGTTTGTCAGTTTAATTGCTGGAACTTTGTGATTTGTGGCTATATATGTATCAATACATTGTTTTTGTGCTGGTGTATGTGTTGTTAGCATTTTTGCCAAGTCCATAGTTGCATCGAAGTTAATGAGATGCGTTTTTGGAGTGTGATACTCTTTATACGTTATTTGTTGGATGCTGATGTAACATGGGTTGTAGCATTACAACAGCAGAACTGATTGTTTTTCAGCATTTGCCGCTCCACTGGGTATACAGGTGTATCCACGTAATGTCTGCCAGTACTGTGGACGTAGGTACAAGTATCGGAGTGGTCTAGCTCGCCATCTTCAAGAATGTGATCCTACTTCGAAGAAGTTCGCCTGTCCACAGTGTCCATTTACTTTCACGAGGAAGGAGTATTTAATGAAGCATTGGGATTTATTTCACTGATACGTTACCCTTGCTGAAATTTGAACCGTGTACTGCTGTTGGAAACATTTTAAGTAGATATATTAACCGTGAATCTATCATGATCCAGATTTCTTGGCTTCTTTTGCTAATTTACCATCTGCAGTTTGAAGTGAGATTGTTACGTGCCTCGAAAAGTACTAATTTTTAAGTTATGTCGATATTCACAGTGTAGGTAATTTGATGATCTTGTGTTCTTTTTTTGTGGTGAATTCAGGTTACCTATTCCTGTGGCAACTGCGCAATTTTGTGTTTTGAAATACACAGTTTTTGTCTTATCTTTTTGTGACACGCTCTTTGTTACTGGTTCCAACTTCTAACTTGAGGTATCTGTATGAAGTAGTTCCAGATTTGGTGGTGTTAAAACCATGTTCTTTTTGACTTGGTTATTTGCCTATGTCTTTGTGTGACTGGTGCAAATAAATTGTTAGGCTACTTGCCTTGACACGCGTGGTATCTTTGCAGGCATGGTAATATCAGCTCAGGGCCTGCCGTATGTATACCAGTTTGAAGGTGTTTCATCTGAAGAAGATGGCATTCAGCATCATGTTTGCCACCTGTGTGGAAAAAGCTACAAATCTCGCTCGACACTTAACAGGCATCTTCGTTACGAGTGTGGGAGAGCCCGCTTCAAATTGGAATGCTCAATTTGTGGCAGGAAGTTCTCACGACCCGATAACTTGCGTCAGCATGCGGGTATCCATATGCCAGAATATTCTGGCTATAAGACTAGTAGTGTGAGTGGTGGTTGTGGCAATGGAGGTGGAAATTCCCAGGCAATGAACAGTGTATGAACTACGATAGAGGTGACAAGTTTTGATTTCAATGTGACATATTGTCTGAAACTGGAATTGTTGATTTCATATCGTCTCGTTTATTTGGTAAATTTGAGAGCATTGGTTTATCTGGCGTTGGCTTGTACTGATTGGCACAAGCTTGTAAATTTGAGAGCGTTGATTTATCTGGCATTGGCTTGTACTGAATGGCACAAGCTTACGAATCTAGTCTGCAGTTTTAAATGCGTATAAATATTTTTTGCCTTTTTAAATCGTGACTTGGAAGAAATGTGCTGAAGTTTGGAGATCATTTGGTGGAAGAAGACATGTATGAAGAATTTTAGTTGGAAGGCTGCCATCCCCCAGGGGCACAGGATTATCTAATATTCAGGTAATTATATTTTCATGTATGAATAGAATAAAGGACTATTGCTTAATTTCAGTGTTATTTTTTTAAGTGCAAATTCTCAAGATTCAAGGTGTCTTCAGCTGTGTTAGTCATCTGGGCTGTTAAGTGTCATCTGGTATGTTGTGTGTTGGAGTGTAGTGCCTTTGGTCTTTGGGTGCAGTAGTCAGGACACTGACCCGTAGGTTGATGGCACTGTTTCTCTGATGCCAGTAAATATTCAGTGGTTGACACTTAGTTACATCTTGAAGGCTTTAGAGCAAAATTATTTAGACAGGGCAGATGTCCTGTATATTTCTATTGGTGTATGCTGAAATTTCACTTTGTTTTTGGCTAGTGGTATTCTGGGATCTGATGCTGTGTGGCCTGGTTACTTGCATTTTTGAGGGACTTATTGCTGCCAGCAGTGTGGAGGTAGTGGGTTCCTTTGAAGTGTTTTTGTGCTTTTGCCAGACCGCATGCAGCCTCATGAAGGTAACCTTGAATCTCACATTGTTTTAGCATTAAGTGTTTTAAATGATGGCTGCTTGTCTGTAAGAAATGTTTTAAGGAGGGATGTTTTGAGCATAATTTTCTGTACCACGCCTTTGGTTATGAACTTCATGGGTGCACATGACATGGAGTAGATGATTTCACAGGCTTTGCATTTTTGTCATAAATATGTATGCCAGTGTTAAAGTTGTATTTTCTTAATTTGGTAATCATAGGTAAGTGAAGGAAAAATTATGCATAATTTTTTTTTGGGGGGGGGGGACCTCAAATGCTACTTGCCTTCTGAAGAAGGAATTTTACTTATGTTGGAATGCAGGTTGAGGTTTGATGAGTATCGTGGGTGGTGATATACATTATATCATCATTATACATTATAAGGTTGATTCCTGTGAGCTCTGATTTATCGTCCAGTATTGTGGCAGTGTGGAGTTCGGTACAGTTAAATGTTGCTTCGAGTTTTGAAAATCCAGCCATTCATATGGTGATGCAGCAATCCTGCAGTTTCCTGCGTGTGAAATATTTCCATCGACAGCATCATCACAGATAGGTTCTCTGAAGAAGTTGTGAATCATACGTATGGACTTAGGGGTTTCCATTACCTTGATGTATGGGCAATGTCAAGCAGTTAACGAGCTTCCAAATGCAAATGTTCATGCAAGTCTGATGTGCCGGTTCGACACTTTCAGCCGTGTGTTAGGCATAAACGTCGTGAGTCAGAACTGTAGCTTCTGTATTAAATGACATAACGATTATTTGGTTTAATATGAATTTAGTAAGGAAAATTTTACTTTTGAACATTGTAATTTGGATGATCATTACTGCTTCGCCACCAATACAGTTCATACTCTTGTCTATGACACACGCTGAATGAAGCCACCTTTAACTTCACAAAAAAACCTTTTTTTAGGTTCTCTTACCACAGCCTCCTTTTTCAGGAATGATTGACGTAATGTTGAATTGGTTTGTGTAATGTGTTGAGGCTCACTACAGTAGGTGCTGTAGGCTGTAACCTTGTCTTCCACTTGTGATTGTTATTGTAATTGGCAGGCTTGGTGGTACATTCACTCCTTGTGTGCCATGAAGCAGGCCTGATAAAGTTGATAAGCTTGCAGCCTTCCGAATCAGGTACTACCTTCACACGTTATGCGAATCAGTTCAGAGGCATGGCAGATGACATGATCTGCTAGGTTGTCATGGTGATGACTGGGAATTGCTTGCTTTGTGGGAAATGATGGCAGTGTATTTCATTTGGTTGGCACCAAATCACATGGTGTCACTTCCCTGAAGAAGTAATCTTGGTTTTCGAGGATTCATATCTTCCAGGCTCTTGGCATCATGTCACCTGGTAAATAGCAGTGCTATGGACTGCTGTGCCCCCACACTAGGTTGAAGCAGCCCGAGACCAGAAGTACCTCATTTGAATTCTTGGTCACGATCAGGTGCGTGGAGTGAATGGAGAACAAGATGGCAAGACCTAGAAATCTTGGAATCCTGTTCTTATTTGCAGTATGCATGTGTGATCAGGAATTTAAACAGGTCTAATTTGAAACATATGAGTGAGGGTTTGACAGCTGGTCATTGCGATATCTGCATTCAGTAACGACAGGGTCTGCAAGAAGCCTGACTTCGCTTACATAGTCTCACATATTAATTTCTGTTACTCTAAACTGGATTGGTACAAATCCAAATCCTGAGTCCATAACTACCACACCATTTCCATTATCCCACCATTACACATTGGGGTAGGGGAGAGGGATCAACCAGAACTGGAGAAGAACTTCGAGCCAGTCGTCGTGGTGATGCATTCCAGCGCAGAGTATTGGGGTACCAGTGGCTGCTGCTGTTAGTCTCAACAATATGACAGTGTAAGTATTTTCTACAGTGTAATGGGGGAATGAACATAACTGAATAGAGGCATAGGTCTTAACAAAAGTTTTCCCCTATTACACATTGATGTTTGTAAACTTCATTTTATGTTCGTGTGCATGAGGTTTTCAGCCCCTGTGTGATCTGTGTCTTTGTATGGGGTATATCTGAAGTATTTTCGGGTCTTGCCCATTTTACGTAACGGAAACAAAAGCACTTTTGACGTGTGAGCAAAGTTCTGCACATGCTCTTTTGTTGGTACTTGCCTACTGAATTATGTGGTGTTGCATTCCCAGGGTGTAATCTTGTATCTTTCAGAATCAGGCCACAGTTACAAAATTTTGGAAAGTATGAGTGCAAGTTTTTTTTCTATCAGTATTACCTTAGTTTCTGTTGACGTCTGGTTTCATTTTGCTGTTACTCTAAGTCTGTGAATGTGCACATAACTGCACTTCTTCTTATGGCTATTTTAGAACAGAAAAATTCATTTTAGCACATATTGCTAAGAACATAATGCAGTATGTCTCTTGGCCTGGAGGGAAGTAAATTGCTGTTACGAGCTGCAGTTTAGTGTCACTTTGTATTTAATCTGGGGAACTGTCATTAATTTTGCAAGATAATTCTGTTAGTGGGTGCATGTGTTTATTATCTGTAACTTAGTTTGGAGGGAACTTTAATTGTGATCTGTGGCTGGGAAGTAGTTGCTTAGAGCCAGGAACTCTTGCTGATTTCTGAGAATCATCACATTGACATCTTGGTCCTCGGCAGCATTTGAGTTGTCCCAAGAATGTGTAACTGTGTACTAGTTTTGCAAAAATGTTTAACCCTTAATAATGGACTGATAGGATTGCATTGTGCCATGAAACCCATGTCCTTGAGGCCCGAAAGTGAGATGTCCTGCAGTGGCACTTCAACAGTGCAGTCACTGCAGTAGAAGTGTGGCATTCTGAAAGACAGTGCATTGAACCCCCAGGGTGGGTTTCTGTGTCTGTGACAGTGGGTATTGATTCCCATCTTGCCTTGTTTTTTGAATTAATGAGTGCAGAGAGTACTTTGTTGCATTTGGAATTTGCCGTATGTGTAGTGGCCATGGTCAAAATCAAAATTGATTGTGTTTATTCCTTGCATTTGTGCGGTAGTAGCCACCATGTTACAGGTGTTAAAAATAACCGAGATGTATTGGGGAACAGTCACTTCTTTCTAGATCAATGGTACTTGTAGTAAAGCTCCGGTATTGACTTGTATGGGTTAATAAATGATTCAGTAGGACTTGTTTTTGTTAATATAATTTTTCTAAAATTAACATAAGGAATATATATATGATTTCCTGGAGGGTAGTGTATAAACTACATTTGAAATATTTAGTTCCGTCTAAAAAAAAAAGTGGCGCATATCTACTTCCCAGCCGCAAACTTTGATAGCTTGAAATTTACTAGAATGTATTAGATTCAATACATTTGCCTTATCAGGTATCTGGAGAGGAATTTCCTGCACGTGGAAGAGTCCATGTTCGAGGAGCTTCACCAGAGCCGTGGAAGACTGCATGTGATGCCTGGATTGCTGCATTGAGTCACATGTATGTATTTGTACTAGTATCAAGCTTTTGTCTCCTTTTGATAAACAGTGGTAATAGTAAATTTGTAACGCGGGTTTCAAGATATTGTCAGAGAGATAAAAGTGAGCGCTTTTTAAACTAGTCTGTGCATGTGCACCATCCAATGGTGAATTGATGTTTACTGTTGCATTAAGCAATAGCTGCATGCATTCCATATTTTTCAGATTAAGTGCTGATTTCCAAGTAAAGTTCTTAGGAGTACTGGCGACACTGCATACAATGTGTACAGTGTTTTAGTATGTGCCATGTTACAGTAACATTAACAGTTACTTGGAAATCAGAATTTAATTATGTTCCATATTACAGCATTGATTGCTTTAGGTCTAAGAAGTGCAGGGAATTAAAGAAGATTCATTTAGGAAGTTTTTTTTTTCTCATGCTCACACTTGGCTAGTCCCTTGGTAGGTCACTTTACATGACTGGTTACCCCACAGCCTGATTCATGGCTTAATTCTCAGTGGGTGGACCAGCATTTTTATTTAGTGCAGAAGTATGGTTGTGCAGACATGTAACGCCATTTGAATTTTATGGTTCAAATTAGATTTGGGGTAATTTTATGCTCTACATTAGCCATGCAGTAGGTGAAAGCAGATTTTGCAAGTGCAGCTGGATCTGAATTATCCGACCAACTGTTAGGTGATCAGATTACTGAAAGTGTTGTATAATGAAGAAATGGGTGGCGAGGGGCAATACCAGTTACAAATTACAGTGGGGTTTCAGTATAAGTAGAGATTAGGTTTATTCATAATACTGCAGTGCAACAGAGTACAGAATTATTATTATTATTATTTGAAGAGAGGTATTTCAGTTAGGTGCAGTATGCATGCATATGTAGCACAAAATTTTAAAGTAGCATGTTACACGGCTGTGACGAAAAAAGTAGGATGTTGGATGACAAGGTCTGATTGTGCACTTGATGCTTTGCAGGGGGACTGTCTTGTTTGTTTGAGGTCCAGTTACTGGTTAACTTTTACAGATTATTATTTTTTACACATGTCATGCTTGTTTAGGGACTAACATTATTTCCCATGCCTGTCATAATTTTGTGTTTGTATTTGCAATTTTTTTCAGGGATGGTGGTGGTTTTAACATGGGAAGTACAGCCAGTTTTCTGCAGGCGGAAGTGTGAATCAGGTATGAAATAAGTTGTCACTGGTGTAATGGACATGTGGTTGATTTTAAAAATTGAGTATTGAGCATGTTTGTATTCATTGGCCATATGGATGTTCATCTCGTTTCGGCATAATTAAAATGTACTAAAGCCAGGGACCAAAATCATCGCAGTAAGGGCTGGATATACATATATGCTTATATTGTCACTGCTTTTAGAGGGAACACGGGTTACCGATTATCTATGAGAGAAGTATCGTTTACACACACATTGCTTGTGACTAAATGCTTCGTTCATGGGTAATTATTGCTCAATGCACTGCTAATACATATTGTTTGTGTGGGTATTGTAATTCACGTTCCCTGTAATGGTCTGTACCTTTACTGATCAATTTTTTGAACACGTGTGCTTTATTTTCCAACATGAAAATTGGTTGTTGGTGCACTGGAGTGGAGCTTTCTGTGTACTTGAGCAGTAGTTGGCATGTACCTGGCTGGGGTCCAAGGCTGGCAGGACCTACTGTTGCATGTATAGGGTGGGGCGCTTGTACAATGGTGATCAGGTCCTGTGCTGACCGGTTCTGTATCGAGGTCAAGTATGTGTGGGGATTGTGTGTCCCTTCTGTGTGGTTTACTATATTAGTCCCAGTGGTTTGCACATTACAGTATGTGAATGCAGAATGATAAGAAATGGTGTTTGGGTGAAACACATGGAATTTGAATGTTTTGTAATTTTTTTTTGGGGGGGGGGGGGACTGGACTTCATGGTTATCATTTACCGTGTTACATATTCATTCTGTCAAAAAACTTGGACCATTTAAAATTTTCTTACATGTTGCCAGATGTTGATTTGATTTACCAGGTATTACAGAAGACAAGCTGTATGAACTGTGCATAACCATGCAGGTATAATTACTCCCACCAAGTGTGTGTGTATGTGAGGCATTAAAATATTGTTGTATTTAATACATGTAGATGATGCTGATTATTTGATGTTTGTAGTGAAATAAAAGTGGGAGAGAATAGTGATGAATAAATATTCTTGCTTCCACTGGTCCGTATTTATCGCTTGGGACAAATCAGATGAGTGGATTGTTGAACCTATGCCTCTGCATGCCCATTCAGCTGACCCTGCTTGTAGCTCTGTGTTGGTATGGCTGTACCTGTGTGACCTTCAGATGTCTGGACAGCCACTTTATTTGTAATTTGTGCTGGGGTGGTATAATGGGTCATTAAATTTTCAGTGTTCAGTACCTCTAGACTGTTGGCTACGTCACTAACATGACTCCCCATTTCCTAGACTTTTGGGTCATGATGGAACAGTACTGGTCTGACCTGTTACTGTCAAATTACATGATCTTCCCTGTGATTTTCAGTTTTCAAAATTGAATTGAGATTCACATACAACAAAACTCCATGACCTCGAAGAATCTCAAGTTATTTAACTTGAAAAACACACTGTTTTGGTTGTGGGTTTCGGTGACATGGTCCAGGTTGAGAGTAACTCATTACAGGGGCTCCACCAAGGCAGAAATTCTCATACCACATGAATATGGTAACTACCAGTATGCAGAATGTGGGCAAATCCATCAAGTTAGCAAAAAATGCTGTCACTGGTAAATTAGTGTTTAAGTCCCATTGTTATTTGATTTCCTACAGTCCAGAAATTTAGATGACAGAAATTTAGATGACAGATAACTATTGTATGGCATGGAATATTATTAGCCCAGTTAGGTTATGTCATACATGCTGGTGTGAAGTAATACTAAAATTTGGGGAGAGAATTGCTTAGGTCTGGGCTGTTACGCAGAATAGGAATTCTTCAACAGTGCGTTATTTCTGAAATCTGTTGTGAGCTTGATTCCCATTGGGTAAGCTCAGCCCATATCCAATGAAAATATTCTTTGCCTGTATTTAAATGCATCAGTTAATGCAAGTGGTCTCATTTCATGTGCTCCGGAAGTAACGTGGTGGTAACTAAACATTTTGTGAGGTTGTGAACATGTTCTAACCAAGATCTTACCCTAGAGCAGTGGCTTACAAAGTACTCTGGATCCCACGGGATCTGAAACAGGTTCCCAGGGGATCTGTGAATGCATTTAAGTAATGGATACTTTGAAGTTTAATTATTTTTTAATTAAAGGAATAATATTTTGTAAAAAATAATCATGAAACTTCAATGTGCCACATTTATGTAAGAATAATTAAACCCCCTGTTCCTACACACAGTTGGAGGTAAAATCATGCAATGCATTGTTACATGTGCTACTGTTATATATTTTTAACTGTCTAGAAAGAGTTATGAGAAGTCTGTAATTTTGGATACCCATCATCCAGACACTATATTTGTGAGCAAGGATGTGAGGATCTGCGGTTATTTTTTGACATCAGTAGGGATCTGCTAACAAACGGGTTTGGGGAGCACTGCTGTAGAGGGTCACAAGAACCTGAATGAGTATGGGCTTGGCTTGAGCTGAGGGTATGTGTACATGTGATGTGGATCAAGCTGGGGCATATGGTCATAAACAGTTGCTTGCTTTTTCTTGTTAATGATTGGCTGCAGTAGTAGTAGCAGTACTGTGCTGTGGGAGGTTTGTTATGGTGTAACATTCAGCTGAGGCTTCTTGATGTGGTGAAAGGCATAGTTTCATCTGCTGAACATATGGGTGATATGCTTGGAGGTGTCTGTTTTTATGTTTGAGAATGATTCTTGGTTACAAAGTTTTTAGTGCTGACATGGAGTCAGTTGGCAGAACTGAGTGTTAATTCAGATGAAACTGCAAGTTAAAAGCCCTTGTGCATTCCATGAAGGCATATGGGGGTTGTAAGTAAAGCTGCATTCATTTGTATTATTGGCTCCAGATGGAGCTAATTGGTCAGGTTCACACCCTGGCCACTCTGCCTTAAGGAAAAGTGCCCCTGCCTGTCCAGGGAAGAATGGGCATGCAAGCTTTGGTCTCCATGTTATGTTTGAGCTGTGTGTAAGGGCGATGGTGGCTTAGGGGACATGAAAGTAGGTATATGGACACTAGAGATTTTTTTACCAGAGGAGTTTGGTGGTCAGTTTCATGGTTTGACTGCACCATTTTAAGATTGACACATTGCAAGGAAGACAGGTTGGTCCCCAGGATTGTAGTGACTGTGTAACCTGGAGGTGTACTGCGGTCTCTCAAAATATTAACACGGTGTAACATCCCAGAGGCATTTCCTTCTATGCAGCTGCTGTGACAGACCATTCAGCAAATTAAGGATTTTGGCCTATACAGTCTCCCAGCTTAATGTGGATTGTACAAGGCAAAATATGAACAAGTCCTTGGAAGTTGTCTTTGAACCTTCTATTTATAAAGTAGGTGTGTCATGCCGTCTACCCACCATATAAGGGACTAACACTCCCCATTGTTGATAAAAGACCTGCATGGAACTGTGCACATGTGATGAGGTGGCTTGGGAGGTGGTTAGGTATGCCAGTAGGTTGATCTTTGGAAGTTGTGATGGCAATGTTCTAGAGGGTTATTTATGGTACTGGTATTCTAAATCTCCTTGGTGGACCTTCTGGACCTCATGCGTATGTAGGTTCAAAACTGTTTTTAAAAATATATTTTGGCAGTACTTGAATTCAGGAAAAATGGAATGCATTGGCATTTTACACTTCTGGGAAGGTGGTCATTGAATTTTATGAACACATTAAATTCATGCCCCGTAACCATCTCTTATACAGTTTGTTTTTGTCAACTTATTCTTGAACATTGTGCTTTGCCTTACCGTGGGGAATTACATTTCGAGCTTTTCCTTCAATCTACCATATAGGTTATTGCATGTACAGGGACTGTGTTCCTTTACCCATGCATCCTGTTGACTTAGGGCAAGCTACGGTTTTCTGTTACGCAAATCTTTTTGTCATAAAACTAACACTTCACTTGAAGTGTAACATGTTTGCTGATATAACGGTGTGCCTTTGTCGATGGAGTAGTGTGTATGCAGGGTCGTCTTCTGTCTCACTGAGCATTGCAGCTTTATTGGATTAAAAACCTGCATCTGCTGGGATATAGTAGCATCTGCATTGCACAGGGTGGAAAATAGGAGGGGACTGCAGTTTGCTATTCATTAGTCCTACTCTTGTCATTGGAAACTCCCCTTTGTTGTCGAGGATGACTGAACTGATACATTGTGGGTTAAAATTTAATAGGTTCCATGAACTTTACATACATCACTTCAGATACATTATATGTACACTTACCAGTGTAGTATTTTCCAATTTTAGCACAAGTTTCTTGTGTTGTAGGCATTTGGTGAAGCAGTTGGGGTGGTGGGATTTTGTGGAGGTAAATTTGTATTTTGTGTTTGATGTCTGCAGTGTCACCAAGTCATTCTCACAAACCTATTTGAGTGAATTTAAACATGAATAAGGTTGGCAGTTTTGTTACTGTTTGTTTGCAGGTCTGTTTGAGTCTGCCATTGGCTTGCCTTACCTGATGAGCCTTGCTAATGCTGATGCCTACAGACATGTCTGCTTTGTGTGTGGAAAACGTTACAAGTCACGCTCTAAGTTGAACAGGCATGTTCGATACGAATGTGGTGGAGCTAGGAACCAGCTACAGTGCCGAGTGTGTGGACGAAGGTTTTCCAGACCAGACAATCTCAGACAACATAGTTACCTGCACACACTGCAAAAGTTTTGATGTCAATGATATTGCGTGTGTTTGAAGTCTGTGATAATTGCCGTTTTAATCCGATGTGGTTCAGGGTTTGTTACATATGACACGCTGTAATGTGCCTTCATAATTCTCTCTTTTATTTCGGAATCCTGTATGCAGATTGGAAACTGGCGCTGTTAACACTGAAAGATGTGGAACTGATCAGCAGTACGTAACGGAGAGGAGTTGCATACGAACATTGTTTGTTCCCGGACTTAGACAGTTTTGAGTGTAAGATACCGCATATCAGCTATTAATGTATCAGTTGAATGGATGTATTTATGTACATTGCACAACATGAATTCAGTATATGGGCTGTTTCATTATTGTGTAATTCCACATTCTTTTGAATACAGTGTGACTGTGTATGAAATATTTTGTGTATTAAATGTTTATAAAAGAACTGTATTCTGTTTGTGTAAGTTGACTTTTTTCTTATGGTAGTACCTTACCAGACAATATCTTGGAATGAATAATTATGTGAAGTGTTGGAGTATGTGGATGCCTATTCAGTCTGTGCTTACAAATATTCATAACTTAGCAAAATATGTTAATACATGTATGTATAAGTAATTTATCCTGTTCTTGCACTAGTACAAAATTTCAGTCAGTGACATTTATTGGTTGCCCACAATGCTGGTGGTACATACTGTAACGTTGGGTGTATTTATCCTAAGCTAATGATGCACATTCGTAACATGTTCAGCACACCCATTTAAAAAGACTGTAAACGGCAAAATTGTTCTTGTTGAATGTGGATTGTAGACACTGGATTGGTCTAACATGTGATCTGTGGTGGTGCTGAATTTATTGGTTTGCAAAGGGGATTTGCATGTTCAGCTTCAGTGCTGACATTTTTCAAGTTGATTAGACATATGCATGGGCATGTTCTCATGTGGGCGCAAGTGAAAGATCTTGTATTAGGAAGTTGAACAGCTATTCCTGCTGAGTTAGAACTGACTTCCACTGATGATGGTGTGTGGCACTTGGATAATTGTAAGACAACTGGGTTGAGTATGATGTGTCATTTCATTCCTCTGTTAACATCCAAGAACTACTTTGCATAAAGGGTAAATTGAATGTAATGACACCGGATTGGGATTATTAAGCTGGGTTGTAAAATCTTGCTGGCTTAGGATGGGATACCAGGTCTCTTGCATTTAAATAAGTGATTATTGCAAGTGAGCTGACTTCCTGTAGAGTTCTGAAAGGTGAAAGGATTTTTGACTTGGCCCAGTCTTTAGATGTTGGCATGGACTGAACAGGTGGGGAAAAACCAGGTATTGTCTCAGCTTTTTCCTTGGTTGAAGAATTTCCATGGGCAGCTGCTGTCATTCTTGAATATGGCATGTTGTGGGGATACCCTGTTTGTGCACGAGCATCTTTTTGAACAGACTAAGCTACTGCAGACCGGCTAATAAATTGTAAGATGGTGGACATATTCTGTAGCTTTTACTGAACGCAGCCTGAAGATTCATTATTTTTTTTGCCATCTTTCCCTATCCTGAGCCCATATGAACCTGCTGGACTGACCCCTTCCCTCTTGAGAACCATTGCTCATAAATGCCGTCATCTCCCCAGTAGCAACTTCCAGTGAACAAATTTGAGCACCATATTGGTACATAGTAACAAAATGGGCTGGTGTAGTGGTAGCATTTTAGACGTATGTGGGAAGTGTGGTCCAAATCTTGGCTGGGACATGGCTGTCCTGATGGAGGTTCTAATGTGTTTTTCCCCAGTCCCTCATAATAGTGGCGTAGTACCCGGTTTAGGCCACAACTGCCGCAAAAGCCAGCTTGTGTTTACTGTCATTCGAAGTATGTTAGCAGTTTTATGTGTTAAGTTTTCTCACCAGTTGACAAATGCTTGGTAGTGACTGGATTAGGCTACACATTTGTAACATCTTTTTTGACATTTGATGATGATCTTTAATAGTGATGGAATACATTCATGCATGTATAACCGTCTGTTTTATCATAGCTGCACATGCCCTCTGCCGTGTTAACAAAACCAATTTTCTTGCGCGGAGCAGCTGCTCCCAATGGATGTAAAATTTTGTTATTAAAATTTGTCGAAAAATAAGTTAGTTGCAGTCTGGCAAGTATTTGCACTTGATTTGAAGACCCCCCAAGTACATTACATGATGCCTTTGTAATCCTTTGTGAATGGAGAAAAGTTTCAGATTGAGATGAAATAACAGGTCTCATGTAAGAATTTTTTTTTGCCAAAAAATCTTGCCATTTGCCATGAAGTGATGAATGCAATTTAGCCAGCAAGGCAGGCTGTGGAAGTGGAACATACTGTGGCACAAAGATTGATTTACAGATGTTGCCATAAAAACAAAAGACATTCATATTGAATGTTGGGAGCTGAATGTGTCAGAATTTAAATTTGCGCTTAAGAATGCCAGGCATTTGCTTGGCAATATTTCATGTTCCATCTTGTTGCACTGCAAAAATTCTGCGTTTGGAAGCAGAAAATTATTTTTTTGAAAGCGTTTTCACCCCATTTATCTCATTGTGTACCTGCTGAATGGAAGCAAGACCCTGACATTCACATTCCCATGTAATGTTACTTGCTCTTGTTTAGCTGACAGAGAATGCACAAAACATTTCATATGCTAGGCCAAGAAAAATGGGATGGTACCTTTAAAAGGATATATCAAAATGCAAATACCTGAATGTGCCACATCATGAGACACATTTTTTTGGTACCAGATCTGACCTTAGTGCCCTCTAGCAGTTACATAGTAGACTGATGCAGTTATGGAATAATGGTCAGTGAGTAAACTGGAGTGGTCATTCCTGGGTTTGAATCCCTGTGATGAGAGCAAGAAATTTTTCTGTTCTCCAGATTTTCGAAGTCCTGCTCTGGCCCCATGTGTCATGTTCACTGGATAACAGAGTTCTTTTTCAGGGGTAAGACAGTTTGGGCATGAAATTGACAACTCACCTCCCACTAGAGCAGAGGTTAAGATAGTGGACCTGGACCTCTTCTACTCTCATATCCTTCATTGCATGGACAGGGACAGCTACCTATTTTTGTTTACTGACGAGGTGGAGCATGATGAGTACTGTGCCTAAACGTGTAGTGCCTAACTGGTGTCCTATTTTAGGTTAAGGTAAGTTCACCTTAGAACATGCTGTGAAGGCCCAGAGAAGTAGTAGATGTACAGCTCTACTCTTTCTTTAACCTCAGTTGTGGATGGGGTTGGGTGGGCAGTGCCATGACTCAATTTCTGCATCCTCAGGAAACTGATGTCCTGAGCCAGATGAATCCTGTTCTGTCCTCAGTCTGAATTCTATATGACGTGTCTTAATATCGTCCTATGCCCAAGCCTTTGTGGGAGTTTCATTCCTTTCCCCCTCAAAACCCTTCATATATTTTTCTTCTCCACGTGTGTCATGTGCCCTGCCAGCCTCAGTGACTCAAAGATTTGTTGAGTATGAGTCATGAAGCTTCCAATGTAATTTTTCTCCAGTCTCATGTTTCTTTTTTATTTTGTTTTCAGCACCATATTCATGATTGACATCAGTCTGTCTTTACATAATTTAATTTAACTACTTATTAACCTCATCTCCAATTAACTCCAATTCCTCATGGGTCTTTCATGTTCCTGACATAGTGTTTAGAAGTCATTTTCTCCTGGTCTTGAGATAGTGCAATTGAACAAGTAAATAAGTATTATCAGATACCTCCATCATTTGACATGCATATGATGTAGTTTTCCCCACATTACTATACTTTAGCACTTCAAAGGTGATTGTGACAGGTAGTTCTTTGTATCCAGACATTGTAACACATTTCGTTGTAAATGGAATGGATTCGCCCAAGATTCTCTGATCAGTGCTGTGGAAGTAGGTGGCACATTGCAGAAACACTGCTGAATGGAGTGTGGAAGTTGTCATTAGCATCAAAGGAAGAACATGGGGTTAGGGCACTAGAGAAGGGAGCTTTGGGCATTTGTGGTCTAAGGGGGAGGAAGCAACAGGAGCATGAAGTAAATTGCTTAATGGAATGCTTCGCATTTTGTAGTACCCCATGCCAGATATTTGGGTGATAACATAGAGGGTGAGGTGTTCAGGCATGTATGGGGGAGAAGAAAAATGTATATGTGGTACTAGTAAGAAAACCTGAGGGAAAGAGAACTTGGGGAGGTGTAGATGCAGATGGTAGGATAATGAATGAGTGGATGGTTGAGCAAAGGTGGGAGGGCATGGACTGGATTTTTCTTGCTGAACATATGGACAGATGGTGGGTACTTATGAACAGGATGTTGAACCTGCAAATGCCGTTAAGATCGTCAGGCAGGATTTCTTGACTACTAGTAGAGGTGTCTAAAGAAGTGGTGCATGTGTAGTAGTGTGGGTATTTCTACACCAGAATGGGGTAATGCAAGTGTATGTTTTGTTTACTGATGGAGTTACATGTACCAACAAACTGAAGTCTCATGAAACCAAGTGTGTAATCCTGCAAAGCTTTAGACCTTTGGTGGTAGCAACTGTCAAATTCTACATTGTGGCTGTGAAGATGACCTGCTGTGTTCTGGCGTGAGATGCTGAGCAGTGTGGTAGGTGTGTGCTGATGTTGCTGAGGAACCTGCTGCCGCCATCATCAGGGTGATAGTTGTTGGATCACGACAAGATGGTACAGCAGTACTTTGTTGGATTTCTTCATTATCAAGTGCAGACGTATGTGTGCACTTGGACCATGAGGTCTTGAAGGAAGCAGTGTAGCAGTTAACATAAACCCCACACACACACACACACATATTATATTCGGATGCCATATGTTTGTTCAAATGACACATTAGTAACTGAATTAAATAAAAAACACCTGAATGTGGATACTTTGTTTAATTCTTATAATTCACACAACATTTTGTAGCTTGCCGTAAGTGAGTATTAAATGGTTGGACTTAACAGTTGGGTGTCTGGGATGTGTACCTTCAGATAAAAGTGCCTTTTTTTAATAAGTAACACCATAAGCTTATGGGAATACACATAATTTTTTAAAACATATTTATCAGTTCAGAGCCAGTTGTCATCTAAACTGTGGTAGGATTTTTTTTTGACAAAACAGCTGATGGGATGTAGCATATAAAAGGGCATGTGAAATGGTTTTTGTATCTTTTCTTTTATGAATATCAGTTTAAATAAAGGCACTGACATTCAGACTGTCATCACACTGATACTACTGTGTATGCCTAGGCTCACATGGATTACAATAAATGTAAGAACTACAGCATTTACAGGTTGTGTCACGTCTCCAACGCACCATGTTGGATGATAGCTGCTGAGACTGTACCCACAGATCATAGTTGTGACATTCACATGGACACCACTAAGGTCAGGATTTTACTGCAGACATTTCAAGACTCTTAGGGAGCTTGATCATCCAAGCCCGCTTTTCTGTTAGTCCTGCAGTAGTTGTATTTTAAATTTTGTGTTTCTGTTGTGCCTGACACTTCCTTTTTGTTATGTTACATACTTAAGATACATTTGTCAATATTAGATACATTTCAGAAATTTCAGTTCAAAAGCACCCAAACTAGCTTAGTCCTGTTCTGTTTAAGGATATGAGTAAACTTTCATCAACTTTGTTAACATTTCCTGTCTCATTTGTTATGTATTTTGCACTGGTAACATTAATACTGTGTGTAAAGTATTTTTCATTTTTCTTAGTTATGGTAGCTCTGTGTTTGGAAAAATGTTCTCCAAGCCCTGATGAATAGATATGAGTTATGAAGGGAATGTACCCATTATTGATTATCCAACCATTCGTAACTGCAGTTGTGGGCTTGATTTACTGACATTGTTAAATAAACCATGCATGTATTTTCTTATGTGCATGCTTTTGATCCCATGATGAGGCTTCACAGTTTGATTCAGCCAGTCACCCCTCCCCCCTCCCCCGACGCCCCTGCTCTCATCACCTCGAAGGCATTCAGAAGCGTGCATTGGTTGGTGTGATTGTTTTTC
>Ga0131853_10002393_pt1 | contig 33476 bp, 22 predicted proteins | sample TergutLab28metaG_FD_92764 | JGI IMG/M metagenome (GOLD analysis project Ga0131853, IMG submission 92764) | Labiotermes labralis P1 segment gut microbial communities from Petit-Saut dam, French Guiana - Lab288 P1 (version 2) (version 2) | ecosystem: Host-associated > Arthropoda: Insects >... | reverse complement strand
GCAATGTTTCATAGAACTCGTCTACTATTTCATCCTCGGTATCTTCAGTCGGTGCATATACATTGACAAATGTAATATTATGTAATTTACCTTTAATTCGCAAGGTACATATTCTTTCACAGATAGGCGAGAATCCCAGTACCAATTTATTAACTTTCTTGGAGAAAATAAAGCCTACTCCTCTGTTGCCTTGTCTATCTTCATTTCCAGAGTAATACATAGTAAATTTCGATTTCCTGATTGTTCCTTTACCTTTCCAACATATTTCTTGTAGAGCTACTGCATCCATCTTATATCTTTCAGCTTCCTCTGCTATTGCATTCATGTTTCCTGCCTGTAGAAGGGTGCGCACATTCCAGGTTCCAAATCGCATTACCGTATTCATTTCCTTGCTTTGCATCATAAGTCGTTTCCGTGAGGGCGGTCCAGTTTCATTCACTGAGTTCTTCAAAACGTTTTGGTTTTTACAGGACAGGGTTGTCAGCCCTGCGCCCAACCCCCAACCTGGAGGACCAGGGTATCCCTTTTTGTCTGGGTCATCGCCTTTGACCTGTCTGGCATGGGAGACCCTACTGGTAGCATACGCTACTGCCAGTATAGCTCTCAGGTTCATTTGACCACGCAAGCCTCACCACTACATCAAAGTAGGGATACCTTCAGTGAGAATGTGGGTATTCAATCATATCATATAATATCATTTATTTTCCTTCTGTAAATCTGTACCAGATTACACAATCCATATGGATAAGGAAATTGTCATATTTGTCATATTAAGGGGTGAAATCAGCACAAGTGTGTACAACAGTCACATTGTTATTTAGTATGATAAATTTAATAAGATAGGACAGTACAGATTGTGTAGTGTAATAAAATAAAATAAGGATAAAAGTAAAAGTAAAAATAAAAATAGAGGGGTAAGTTAGAAGCAATTAGTCGTACTCTTTAAGTCAGAAATTTTCCTTCGTTACAGATAGTTGTTGGATATATACTGACGTATTTATAATACAAACTTGTAAGTAAAGAGAAGGAACAAGTGTCCCAAAGCCCTCCTGTGTCAATTCAGATCATATGTAAAAATTTAACTTGGTGTTCAAAATATTCATCCAGGGAATAAAAGGCATTTTCACGTAAGTATTTTTATAACAATGCTTTAAATTTTTTTGGATTATCAGACTCTGCTTTTATGTAAAAGAGAAGCATGGTAAACACCTTAATACCTATACAGTGCACTCCCTTCTGGTATTTTGTCGCTTTTACAGAGGGTTGGTGTAAGGTTGCATGCTGTCTGGTGTTAATTTGATGTATCTCGAAATTTACCTGGAATTGGTTCTTGTTTCTTATCGTGAACAATAGAAGGGAAAGAATATATTCAGAAGGGAGGGATAAGATTTTCAAGTTAGGAAACAATTTTCTGTATGAGTCTCTACTTCTGCAGCCCATCATGATTCTGATAATCTTCTTTTGTAATCTGAAAATCTTATTAATACTGTCTGGGGAGTTCCCCTGGAATATTAAACCATAGGTCATTATAGAGTGAAAGTAGGAATAATAAACCACTTTAGAAGTATGTGCTGTTACATATGGTTTAACTAACCTCATAACATAACAAGCCGAGCTTAGTTTATTCTTAATACTTTCAATGTGTGTTTTCCAGGAAAGATTATTATTAATATATAGCCCTAGAAATTTTGTTTCATTTGCTATACAATTCAATTCAATTATGGATAAACATGGTATCAGCATCATACGGGTGTTTTATTACAATATGACAGTGTAAATAGTTCTTAAATAGCAAAGTTTCGAAGTTATTCATTGGAATATTCTGATTTTCAGCGGTCGGCGAGTGGCGAAAAAAATTTAGTCGAATAGCCGACTAAGCTATCGCTACCACCCACGAAGATGGTATGATCATATCTCATAGATGGCAGAGAAGTGCTATCGACAGCATGGCACAGTATGTCACGGATTGGATATGCAATGAGCCAGGAGTGGAGAAGGAATTTGAAATCGAGTTTTCGCTGAACTGTGCGATAGAGAGCAATTTTAGTGGCCATGTTTGGAAATTCGTAGTGGTGTATTTATTGATGTTTTAGTTCTATTCGTGTTCTACGGAAACATACAGTATGCAGTGAATGGCTAACAACTGGTCCATGATCTCTAGGCATATTGAAACCAAAAAACGTACGCTAACTGATACTGGAAATAAGCTGTTATGACATCCTCCAGTGTGCTGAAATAGTATTTCACATTGGAATGTTTTTTATTTTTGTTATGGTTGCCGTTTGATTGGTGTGTCATATTAGAGTGGGTATTTAACATTGGAATGTTTTTAATTTTGATTACGATTGGCGTTTGAATGGCAAGTGTGTCATTTTGCAGTGCTGTGACACAAACAAGTTCGTGTAGGTTGACGTTTGTTGGAATGCATTTGCCGTTAAGGACAAGAAATTTCTCGCTTCCCAACATACAGTCTACCCAGCCACCTATTAGGTGCGTACTGGGGTTTTCTCCGCGAGTAAAGCGACGGGATAGACACGGACCACATTTTTGTACTGCATTGGTTAAGAATGTGTGGAAGTTTATCTCCATTACTCCGTGTACCTTCATGGCATTGTACTTAATTAAGGGTATGGGCGAGTTTGCGTCGTATCTTCTTGGTTTAACTCATGTAGTCGCTGTGTGTATCTTATAATATTCTTTGCATATGAATTTTAGAGCTGCTTTTCTTTTGGTAGAGGGAAGTAACTGATTAAATAATCTACCAGAACTGTTTACATTATGTGACCATGCCTCATTACTACACACCTGTGTGACACCTATCCTGTTATGTGCTACAATTGTATTTTGTTTATGGTACTGTGCTCAAACATACTGTAAAGAAAACAATATGTAACTAAACTGCCCTGCCCTAATGTTGTATGCATGCTTTATAGGCTGTGCATGGGCACAATGCAAAGAAAATTAAATTAAAGTAGGCTTGTCCAACCCATCCCATCACAGCATATGGATCTTTTGGGAAAATATAAAACTATCCAGGCATTAAGAAGTACTTGTTTAAATATCATTAGTGCAATTACAGAAGTTTGTTGGTAAACTCTTGTAAGAATAAGATACGTATGTGACCAGTAATTGTATTCCAGTGATGCCCAGTGTATGCATAATTACTTCATCTCCCATTCAGCATGAAGAATTAGTGATATATTATGTCAATCACTTTGGTTCACTGAAATCTGTATTCCATACTTAGGCATTGGGAAACATTGTACACGTTTTGTTCAATTTTAGGTACACTGTGCAAGTTTAGAAGCTGTAGCTGTGAAACTTATGTAAGTGAAGATGGATGTGAAGTCTGATGACCCACGTGATGTTCGACTTGAAGAATCAGAAACACATAAAATTTCCATACCTGGTGAAGATGAAAAGAATTCTTCACATTCATTTCAGATAAGGCCTGAATTTGATGAAAGGTAAATTCTCTCTTTCTAGCTTGGTTTACTGTTAGTAAAGAACAACATATCCATTGGGCATATTAATTATTAGCCACCATGGGCAGAATTTGTACATATCAACCTAATTTTTGTCTAAGGTGATACATTTTTGCTTTTTTTATGGGATTGTTTCTGTTGATATTGTTTGTAACACACAGCAGAGTGACTGCATTCATTACACCGAAATCTATAACCTTTAGTGCAGAACACTGTGGAATGTGCTTCACACCTATTTCGTCAGCTTCCAGTGGAGACCCATGCATGTGTTCATTCCCTGTGCATTACAGAGCTTTCTTTGGTGTGTGTTCTGGTAATTAATTTCATAAATATTATGATGTCAAGAATTACACTTGTATATATATCCAAACTTTACTGTGTGTGTTTGTGTGAGAGAGAGAGAGAGAGGGAATATGTGTGTGTGTGTGCGCACGTATGTGCACACACACATACATAGTTAACCCTTTGGGGCCAGAATTAAGTGCCCAATATACTCGACCAAAGACCCAGAATTTAAATAGCTGCCCATTACTTTACATGTTCCCAGCAAATCACTTTAGTGGATTTTCAGTTTTTACAGCATCACACTGCACATTGACTGTAGTTGACTTTTGGTGCCAAAGGGTTGAGGAAATATGTACTCGTTAAGAGAATGAAATATGAAATGTTTTTTACATGTAGGTGTATTTTATTGTTATGCACTCTTTGAGCAAAATATTAGGTTATCATGACTGTCATTACCCTATATTTTATCTCTGTAACTATGAAATTAATTTTGGTGGAATTTTGCACTGAAAAGTTATTGGGTTAATTTAGTGTTTGTTCACATTTGACTCTTTCTAAAATGTTTTATTCAGTGATGCTGTTGGTTGCTGAGATTGTACAGCATTGGTGATGAATGAATGAATGAATATGGAGTGTTGGTGGAATGATACTATCAGAGGAAAATTGATGTACTTGAAGAAAAATCTGTCCCATTGCCCCTGGCAACTGCAGCATAACTGAAGCCTCACAGAATTTTGCCAGACTCCATACAATATATGTAACTAGACTGACCTATGCATGCTGAGGAAATAGCAATGTGATTACATCGCAACTTGAGGAAGACTAAGAAACTCAACTTCCTGGAAACTCAGCATGCCCTTTTACTGACAGGTGCATTGCACATTGTTATTATCATTATAGTGATGTGGTTTTTCCAGACTGGAATTTTAATTGCAGTTTGCAGGGATTTGTGCCACCAGTATCTCCATCTTCCTTAATTCAGACAGAGCAGATACACAGACTTTTTTTTTTGCCATGTAAGAAAGTATAGAAACAAAACCATATTCATTACTGTTTGTAGATTCCAAGAAATGACAGTGAAGGAACTAATCCATGGTGTGATGAATGATGAGTTGGGAGGGAAAAAGTACACAGAGGAATCAGCTGAAGTTTGGACACAAAATATTGCAGCTGCTGTACAAAACAAGGTAAAAGGTATGTGGACAGAAATGTGAAACCAGTTTATTCTGGAGACCATATAGGTTTGGTTGTGAGAAGGAAGACTTTATGTGGGGGAAAGGGGGGAATCTCTTACCTCTGCTCCAAATAGAACCCCTGATTGTCCAAACCATCACCTAGTTGCTATACCGACTGTGCTATCCTGGCTCCCCCCAGAATTGAGTTTTCAGGTTCTACCAGTTAAATGTTCATCAGCCAGTGATATATTTTTAGTTGAGTGTCGGAGTACTAAAGTGTGCTGTGTGATGTTGCAGAGCTAGGTTTCAAGAAGTACAAGTATGTGGTGCAAGTTGTGCTTAATGAACAGCATGGAGCTGGCATCAAAATTGGGTCCCGCTGCCTGTGGGATGCTGATACAGATAATTTTGTCAGTGATATATTCATCAATGTGAGTAATCATGGTATCATTATAACGGTTTAACTGTGTTGATGGAATGGGCAGTGTTACTTATTTCTGATCTTGTGAAAGAGTGCATTTGAAGTTTATGTGTATGTTCCTTACAGACACTCATAACTGTAAGCTAAATGTTGGATATAGAAATGTAAACACTGTAAACCTCATTGGTTCAAACTGCTTGGTGTCAAAATGTGTTAACTGGGAAGCACTTAATTTGAATTTAGCCAATTATTATAATGGACATTGCTTTCAGTGAATCACCAATGAAGTATTTTGTGAAAGATTGCAGGAGAGATTGAAGGGATTGTGTTGAAAAAAGAAGTTCTGGTAAAATCTGAGAAATACTACAAAATGTTGGAACTTTGAATGTTTCTAATAGAACATGAAAACTGTGTTTTATGATATCCAAAATAAGTAACTAGGTCTAATACCAGGAAGAATTGTGGTTTATTAACATTATTGATCTATATTCCAGGAATCCATAGTATGCATGACAGTTGTGTTTGCCATCTACTTCTACTGAAGGATCATTTAGGTATGTTACATTCAAGTTGGCTTTCATGAATTAACATTGGCTGGATGTTAATTTTTGAATATAATATACACAGTGTTTAGCTGTGCATTATATCTGTTATTCAGTCTCTGGCAGAACTCTGGATATTGAATATTCTGAATGAGGTTTTGTGTTTAATTTTTATAGACGAAGTTGTGTGCATGTATTCACAGGAAGAGGGTGCCTATGCTGTTTATCGTTATTATCTAACAGAGCTTTTCTTTGTTCAGTGAGCCCCTCATTTTGTCAGAAAATTCCCAGCTTTTTTATGGTGCCATGTGTTGACTACTGTGTTCACAAGAACTGTCTTGAGTCACCTGTGTCAATCCTGCACCTACACATTCACAGTCCTTTGAAACCCATTTTATTGTTCCTGGGTGATAGGCACTTTTTTTTTTACATTCATAGGACTGTGCATCATAATATTAATCCTATAGTAAAACCAACTAGATGCACCAAGGTATCAAATTTATTTATTTTAGAAAGGCACTATACATGTTTTGGACGGTCTTTCAGTCCATCATCAGCAGTTCAAGACTGTACATACAGCAACAGGCTTTTGTCAAACAGATACTGCTGTCTGCTTGCTAGCAGGTAGCCACTAGCAAGCGGACAGCAGTATCTTTTTGACAAATGCCTGTTGCTGTATGTACAGTCTTGAACTGCTGATGATGGACTGAAAGACCGTCCAAAACATGTATAGTGCCTTTCTAAAATAAATAAATTTGATATACTGGTGCATCTGGTTGGTTTTACTGTAGGAATGATCTGTGCATGTTTTCACAAGTAGTCCCTTCAGGGTCAGTTTTAAAACATTTCTGGGCACAATGCACAAAAAAAATAAATAATTGTGAGGGCTGTGCCTACTTGTAGCCCTTAAGTGACAATGCAGATAGAACAGTATAAGAATTAGCATACACAATAAGTTCAGCACAAAATTAGCAATACAGCCTGCCCTTTCAGAGTTCCTTACAGCTGCATAGATTGTGACAGCCTTTAAACCAGCCTTGTATCTCTTCCCTTCAGATGTTCCAATTCAAATCATTCTACAGATTTCTTATTTATCTATGCGAGGGGTGCACAAATCCTGGGCACCAGGCTGTGATGGCAGCTAAATTTTGTTCATTGGCACCTAATATTTGTGGGTCCTCAGTATGGAACTTGCTGTAGGTCACCCTTCTGTCACTTCGAACTTTGGAATGGCTGCTAGATTTTTGTAAAATCTGTGCACCCCTGCCTTATGCATTTTTATTTCCTGTCCATCTGCAGTTAATAATACATTATCAAGAGTACAAGTTATGCATCTTCTTTATTTCTTCTCTAGGCACTTCACTGTGGATTTTGGTTAAACACTTTTTAAGTGATTTATCAGAACCTTTATTTTCCATACTGTAGTTATAGTTCATGACATCACTCTTATAATGCCACTGCATGTTTCAGTGTTGGTTACTGAAATGTTTCCTTATATACTCTGTTTGTACTGATGACTTGAAGCTTCTGTTGTAAGTAAAAGTGCATATTATCTGGTTTCAGCAATATTTTGTTGTGGCAAATTTTATGGATAGCCTCACCGATGAAGATCATGTGGTCAGTAAATAGAACACTGGGCACTGACAAAAATGTAACATTGTGAGCTGTAAATAAGACACTGGGCATTGATGAGAATGTGACATTAGTTGTGAATCATAGTTGTGTGTCACTCTGTTATACTGAAATATGTAATGAATTGCATACGCAATGAGCCTGTCTGTACTAGAAAACTTGGGGTAGTGTGTACCGCAGATGGTTTCTATTTCACACTTGGGTTGTAATGTAAAAAAGAACATTTTGAACTGCTGACAGTGAGATAATGATGTTTGTTAGGGTTCCAGAGATATTTTGTTTCTTGTGATGTATGTTACCAGTCCTGAAAGCCAAGTCATTTATTTTGATAACTTCTTCACTAGTCAGAATCTTTTGCATCACATAAAAAAATTTAAGATACACAGTAACCAGTACTGCTAGAGAAAATTGAATGTGGAATTCTTGTAAGCCTTCAAAGCAACTGTAACAGGAAACTCTGGGCATGAGTTTGACAGTTTAAATGTAAAGGGTTGCTTTGTTGGATGGAGTAGGGCATGTAGAAACAAGTGGACCAAACTTTGAAGATTCAAGTCTTCTGGGATGTTGTGCCATATCAACCAGTCCAATTGGACCACCCAACTTTGAAGATGAAGGCACCCTTACCATTTGACATGTCAGTCACTGTTTACTTGTTGACACAGTGTAACATCCCTAAAGACTTTAATCTTAATCTCCTCATTATTTATACTCTATTCACTTTTACTAGGATGGATAGTAGAGGTAGTAATGCTCAGGTACTTTGAGGAATTTCATTCTCCTGCTAGCATCCTAATATAACTCCACATTTCACAGTTGGTAGAGTGTGCAGATTGGGAGGTGATTTTGAGTCATTATGAAGTAATCTTTACACATGACAGACTGTGGGTGGATAAATCAACAACTTCCATAAATGACCCACTAAACAATTGTAGCTGGTGATTAGTCATAAAACTGGCACTGCATCTCCTCTTGGAAAATCAGGAATTATGTTTCTGTTTTTCACAGTTTTGTTCACGGGTTTTTGTTGACTTTCAGTGGCATAGTATCTTGAGGTATCAACTGGAATGTTCCTTTTTATACTTATTTTGGCAGAATGAAGTTATAGTTTAAATTAAGATGTTTGGTTGATTGTTTTCCCCTTATTTGCTAAGTAATGAGCCATTTCATTACACACACAACACCACAAATGGTTGGGAACCACTGGAATTGTATCTTTTTGAAGACCTTTGACACTTTAAGGGATGAATGAATTTCACTTACCCTTTTACTTGGAAGTGCGTCAGACCAGGAACTTCACTATAATACAATACAATAAAGTTATAAATATAACAATTTATTATTTTAAAATCTGACTTTATGATCATGTAAATCAGTATTACTCCGAGGTGTACATTCTTCTGGGATGTGGTGGAACATTACCAGGTGATTGGTGCTGTGTGTTCTGAGATCACTGTGTTGTCTCAGAACATCAAGCACCCAGTGACACAGCACCACATCCAGAGAATAGAGGCCTGAAATGCACTGCTGTGAAACTTATGCAGTGTTACTTTTACTGGATGGTAGTACAGCATATCATAAGCAGCTGTAGTGCTCTTTCAAATCAGAGATTTATCCTTTTTTGTTGGAAGCATATCCGTTGCTGAAAGTATCTCATAAAGTTGCTTGATGTTGACATGCTGTACTATTTTCACATTTTTTACAGATGATGAAGTGCTTGTAGTCTGGATCTGGGAATTCTGACATTGAATACTGGATTATATGTGGTTAGATAAATTGTGTGTGTATGTGTTTGTGTGTTGGGGGAAGAGGGGGTGCAGCATTGGCTCCAACTTTTGACGTCTGTCTCACAGCTGAGACTTTTTTCATCGGAAATCTCAGCACTTAACACCAGATCTCTCTCTTTAATAATATTTCTGATATCTAGTGTATCAAAATAATCTTTCCCTTTATTATGATGACATGGCCTAAAATTGATGTTATTCTAACATGTTTTTCATAATTTTAGAGGTCTTTTTTATGCACCTTGATGTGTTATCACTTTTCAGGAAGATCTTTTATTTCTTGTGTAAAATATATGTACAGTATATGTTTCATACTCTGTTGCCTTAAGTAATGTATTTTATTTTGGGAAATCACATAGTCCAGTAGTGTTATGGCTGGTAAATGTATAAAATTGAAAAAAATGTGTTCTCAAACTTATTCCTCTGCAGAGGAAAGGTAATGCAAATACAAGTACATACACATGTAATAGCATAGGGTTCCTTTATACATTTTCAGTTAATGAGAATTAAGGGTTTAGTTTCTGTATATAAGACATTGCCTTTATTCTTTGACATGAGATGAATTGAAGCATATTTCAGTTTCATTTTAGCAATATCCCTGCACTGGAGTGGTTAGTGTTGCAGCAGGGGCAGATAAGAGTCACTGTGTTAAAAGTGAACATTTCTGGCAGGGTTCAGTAGCCTGCTTGTTAGTACTTAATTTGTGAAACAGTAATTACATGTCACAGGTTATTTTAACCTTCATTTCTATAGCACTTAGAAGACCAGTTTTCTGCAGATTTGGAATGTTTCCCCTATGTCTCCTTGCCATGGCTTCAAACTGTAACCTATATCAACAGATGAGAATAGTCCTAGAACTACAAAATGCAGTACTTACTAGTGAAACAAGGACACAACACATTATTCTGTGAAGTCTCCATAGGCTCAAGATGCTTAACTCAACCAGTATAGTGACTGAGCTGTGGACTGGATGTCTGGAGTTTGATGCCTGGCTGAGGCACAAATTTTTCATGTTGCCAGAACTTCCAGATCTGCCCTGGGGCCCACCCATCTCCTATCCAATGGATACTGGGAGTTCTTTCCTTGGGGGTAGAACAGCCGAGGCATGAATCTGGCCACATCCATATATGCAGGATTTCAGGCTTCTGCTGCAAAGTAGATGAGACCTGCACTCTACTGGGTTTTTATGCTACCAGCAGTGGTAATTTCTTACAGATGTTTGGGACCAGTAGGTTGTCCCAAAACCTCAGTAAGGAATTACCACTCCTCGCTGCATAATAAATCGGCAGAATGCGGTCACATCCATATATCATGGAGGTTAAGAATGCATGGATCTATACCTCAGTTTTCCTGTTTATACTTAATTGACCACAAGACTGCTTTGTTTTTTCTTTTACATTTTCTGATTAAAATTTGGTCTTTTCAGAAGTTCTTTTTTGCATCATTATGCGTTTAAAGACTGTTGGTGTCGGAGCACTTAGTCCTACTTGTTGGAGGGATTACATAAGGCAGAAATACATTTTTTCAGAGGTTCTAAGTCTAACTTTGATAATTTTGAAACAGGCCTTATTCATTAATGCTGCCAAAACTGTGAAGAGTGACTTTTATATAACACCTGGACCTCGATTCCAGAGAGCTCCATCACAAATTAAGTGTTGCATGTAAATGTTCTAAGAAGCTTGGATCTTGATTAAAGGTGTTAAAAACAGCAACACCCAGCACCTTATATGCTGCAAGGTTACCTCTCTTCTGGAAATGTAAGGTTAACTTGTGTGTTAATATTGTCATTGCACATGGATATATATGATGCCAGACTAATTATATTTATGTGCTTGTGATCACATGATGACACAAGGCATGGCACAGCACAAGGGCAAGCACACTGGCACAACAGCTGCGCCTCCTGAGCTGTTGCTCTTACTCTTGCTCTCCTTTGAATATTCATGTTCGTATCGACCACTTTCCTTCTTTCCCTGCAACAGGGAAATAAACATAATTTTGTAGGCTTTTGTGGTGATCATATTTAAAGACATGTTACAATTATGGATTGAGGGAGAACACAATGCTAAGAAGAACTCTTGGACAAAGGACAGACAGAGTAAGCGGAATGTGGGTAAAAATTACATACTAGAGGCAGCAATACTATGCTCATGGCAGTTTGAAGATGCTGTGGAATGGAAATGAATTTAGAAACAGCTAAGGTAATGAGAATATCAAGACCCCTGTCTTCACTTCACATTATTATAGATCAAAACCAACTTGAGACTGTGGAATATTTCAACTGCCTGGATAGCTTGATAACAAATGATACAAGTTGTATGCATGAAATTAAAAATCAGGATTTCTGTGGCAAAAGCAGCATTCAACAAGAAGAAGGCTCTGCTGCCAACAAACTGGACCTAAATTGAAGAAAGAAATTAGTGAAATGCTACATTTGGAACATAGTTGTGAATTGTGGTCCTAGAGAAGAATGGAGAAGATTGATTGGATCACTTGTGTGCAGAATGAAATTTTACATACGTACATAGAGTCTAGGAGGAATGAACATCCCACATACCATAAAATGATGGAAGGGTAAGGGCATCATCATCTGTTGCGTAGGAACTGCCTTCTAGAACACCTTAGTGACAGAGATGGAAGGGATGGGAAGATTACGAAGAAGATATAAACAGCTGCTCGATGGTCATAAGGAAAAGGGAAGATCCTGGAACTTGAAAGAAGCAGTAGCTGCACTCTGTAGAGAACTCATTTCGGAAGAGACTATGGACTTGTCACAAGACAGACTAGGTAATGAATAAAGAATTGAGAATCTCAACAATTTGTACATTTTATTGTGATTATTTTGAAATGAAGGAATGTGAGATGGGTGGGATACATAGCATGCATGGGGTGAAAAATAAATCATACAAAATATATGGAAAACCTCACTTTTGAGGGATATGCATAGTTTGGAGAATGATATTAATATGCGCCTTAAGACATATGATAATTCTGTTGGCTTTGAACTAGTGAGGAAAGTGTCCAATGATGGACTAGTATGTACCAGTTTTATTCCTTACGCCTTGTCTAATAATTATAAACGGTGGACAGAAGACCCTATGTCATGGAGTGAGTTGGTTAATACACATAAATTTGACATATCTGCTATGATTATTGGCTTAATTAATGTAGTTGTACCATATTATGAGATAAAATATTTTGCAATATTTTGGTTGAAATACCAAATTTTTTATGAGCTCTGAACTGGTACATAGTGTGGTTATAGCATTACATTTTTTGATGCAGCATATTTCACCAATTTTGTCAACTTAATTATATTCCTTGAAAGTGGAATCTTTTTCCTTCTCCTCATGAAAACATTAACTGAGAAGTATGCTTAGTATGAGAGCATATAACAGAACCCACATCTCCCATTACTTAAAATTGTAACTGCCCTCAATCTGCCAAGTTTAACTATGCGAGGTATTGTGTTTGGACAGCAGTGTCAATAAAAGCTGCCAAACAAAAAACATGGGTAGAACTGTATAAACTTGGTGCCGCTTGGTAGATTAACTCTTTTTAACTTCATGGTGCTGAATTTCCCATGAGCAGTGACCTTATTCTTGTCAAGAAATTCTCTTCATAATTTTTTTTTAATATAACCCTCTCTTCAACACTGAGACCTTATGAATAATAATTTGTTTTGAAACTTACTGTACCGTATGTAATCACACTTAACAATCTTTGACTGTATACAACAGTGAAGTGCAGATATGTGAACATATGTACCTTAAAATTAAGTACCAAATAAGTTTTAATTTCCTTCTTAGTACTAGTGCTGACCTGCATTGCCATTGATTCCTCTTTCTTTGCAAACATTTCAACCCCTGGTGGGTAGTAGACAGGTGGCCCTGCGATATTCTTCGTCATTGGCCTTTCCTTGGCTGCTGATGCTGTGACTGCAGCTTTTGTGGCAGTGTCAGCAGTAGCAGTTGATGCTGGTTTCACCACGGCAACCCCATTACTAGCTTCTGAATAAGGAGGTGGTGATGGATATGTATGTTTCTCAGGGGGGAAATGGTGTGTTGACTGCAACAGGAACCATGAACTTTTTTTACTTATTATGTGCACTTAAGTACAGACTTCATAGATTAGGCTGTGGCTCACAGTGTTTTAGGTTTGAAGTTTCCAGTGTGGTGAAGAGTTAACTTCTAATCTGCTGGGTTGCAACAGTGTGCAATTTTGTATGTTTTTTCAGGAACTTTCATCTTTTTCCTAAAGACAAAGGCATTTTGTTCCTCCTAAACATTGGTAACTGTGTACAAGGCTATGTGGTGTCTTAGTTCAGGAGACTACAGTCTGTACTTTGTCCTCTCTGTGGTCACAAATCTTGTCAAACCATGTCTTTCTTGGCTACTGGTCTCTTCTTCCTAACAGTTTATAGTTTCAGGCAAGTGTGGTGTTTCTTTTTTTACTTTAACCCCACTCCCGTTGTATTTCACAATTTATTACTTCATCTTTTATATTAAATATTTATAATTCTCTTCTGATGTCCCCATCTGTCCCCTTACTAAGTAACCTGTGTATTTCACAGAGACGCTGTTCCTGTGAAATACACAGGTTTACAGACCATTCAAGAATACTTAACACTTCAGTGATCACATAATCTGTGTCATTTAAACACTGGAGTAACAAGCAGAAAGAATGCCATTGTTTTATCTTACAGGTATTTCTTGTCACTTCCTTGTGGCTTGCTTATCATACAAATCACAGCTGCTGAGTGGCCCACTCAAACACATGTTGGAATAGTGGTAGGAAGTGACATGATTTTAGTCAGATAAAATAATGATTCCATATACAACTATATTCTAAAAATGTTGCAATTCTACTTTCTTTCCAAAAATTTACACTTTATTTTCTCTCATATACTAGCTGATACACAAGTATTACCTAACTTTATTAGATAAATTTGGCTCACCTCTGTGTCTGAGAAGGAGGCCATAAGGTCATCAAGTCTCTTGGGTGGCTGGCTATCGGTGTTCGGTGTTGGGGTGGGTGAAGGAGTGGGGAAGGGTCGTGGTAGTAAGGGTTGCTGTTCATCTGGGTGTGTCGGAAACTTGGAGCTGGTACTGTGTGATGAATGGCTGGAGTATTTGTAGGTGATGACTGTTGGTGGAGGTGGTTCTACCAGGGGCTCCTTCTCTCGAGGTGACACTTGGTATGTCAATGTACGCTCCATGGGAGGGTCTGTAGTGCTATAATTTGGAGGGTGTAAGTGGATTGCTCCAAGTTGGTATGGTTGAGTTGTTCCTGGTGGATGCGATTGGTTTGTGCCAGGTGGATATGCTGGACCTGGATGCTCATATGTGTATGTCCTTACTGTTGTTGTAACCTTTGTTCCTGATGATGGGGATTGTGGTGATGAGCTATAGGTTATTACAGGAGAAGGTGATGGAGACAGCTCTACAACTTGAGTGGTGTGGTCAGTATATCGAGGGCTAGGAGACTGAGATGGTACACTAGAATGTGATAAAGAGGATACTGGAGGAGGACCAGAATTTCCAGGTGTGCTGTAATTATATGTGCGAACAGTTGTGATCTTGCTGGATGACCCAGCTGCCTGGCTTGTGTTTGGATCTGGCAGATTTTGGTTCAGAGGTCTCAGTGGTGAACCACCTCTCCTTTGTGAAGAGGGAGAAGTGTCTCTGTAGCGATCATGTTGTGGAGATGGAGGGACAGGTGTGGAAGATTTGGAGGACTCGTAGTACAGTTCCTTTTGTAGACGACGATTAGATGGTGATTTGTCTCGGTAGCGTTCTGTTTTAGGGGTGGTGTTGCTCTTTGTTTCATAATAAGTGTCCTTCTGTACCATAGTGCGATGGGGTACCCGAGGGGAAGGGTCAGGGTGTCTCCGTGGGGAGGGAGAGCGAGTGGTGCGATGCTGGGTCTCGGCAGTGCCATACATGAGTTCACGTTGGGCAGATGAAGAACGCTTTGGTTGGAGCCGAGGACTGGATGGTGACTCAGTCTGATAACGAATTGGAGAGGGACTGGTGCCTCCCACATCTGTGTAAGTTCGTTGCTGTACAACACGTGTAACTTGCTGGTGTTGCTGGAGTGTTGGTGTGCTGTGCCCAGCAGGCTCTCTGTGGGATATTAAGTGAAGCAAAACCTTACAAAGTAGGGTGAGAGATGAATTGAATACACGGCCTATCTTACAGATTCTTAAAACAAGATTACCAGCCAAAGTAACAGGGTTGCAGTATAGTGGAACAAAAGTAAATATCTTTGAATTAACACATTAGGGCAGCAGAAAAGCCATTTCACCTCTGTTTTCTAGTTCACATCTGTGTACAGAGTAGCTAATTTTCTTATGGTTTACTCATGCCCCTGTTAAAATCCAATAAGTGGAATGTACCATAGCAACTGGTTTCAGTACTCACATAAATCCTGGATCTATGTTTTGGATACTGGCTACACTTGTAGAAACACTGCCTCCTGTTAGAAGAACAAACAGTGAATTTTGCATAGACATGTAGATATCATTTGTTTGATGTTATTTGCAGTGATAACATAATGCTACATATTTGGTAAATTGGCATACTTGCTCATTTCATTTGGGAAATTTCATGTATCTTCTTTGTCTTGTCTGCTTTACAAAATAATAAGGTGTAAAGTGCAGTAGAACAATTATCTTGCCAGATTTTTATTTTATGAGATATGAGCTAGGCCAGGGGTGCACAAATTTTCCCAAAATTTAGGGATCACCTCAAAATTCTAGGTGAAAGATGGATGACATGAAGCAAGCTCCATACTGAGGATACACAAATATTAGGCACAACCGTACATGTCTGGGTGACCTGGCGCCCAGGATTTGTGCACCTCTGATCTAGGCTGTATAAGCCGAAAGGAGGATCATAAATTTTACATCAGTGTTAAGAAAAATAATTGGTCTTAGACTAACCAAGACGTAATTATTTAACAGTAATCGTTTTGAGTTATACTCTTCAATGTTTTATGTATTGGCACTGTCAGCTGCTAATATTATTTAGTAGCAATGGTAGACTAATGAAATATGAGTGTGGAGAATTGCTGGAAGGATACTGACATAGGAAAGCCTAATTACTCGGAGTTAAATCCTATCTTATTGCCATTTTGTCCAACGTAAGTCCAACATCGACTGCCCTAGGACAGAACCTGGCACAGTCCATGTGGGTAGTAATAATAGTAAGTTACTGAGGTTCTGAAGGGCTGTTCTTGCACATGGCATGAGAGTAACAAAAATACAATTCAGTGGGAAGGAAGCATCTTGGAGAATAACCACATGATACCTCAGAATTATGTAGTAGAGATCCAAGTTTTGGTAATAAGCCTTACAGTTACCTGGTTCAGAAGTGTATCTGAATGCATACTTATATGTTGAGGAGTATTGGAATTTTGGAACCAGTGACAGTTTAGTTTTAATGACAAACAGATCCACAATATACTATGGTTGCTGTATGCCAGTGTGTAGTTGTCATTCAGTTTCCTGTTTTGCTAGTAGCTTAATATTTGTAGTAACACCTAATACCTTGGTGTGTGCTGAAGCCTGCTTTCTGTGCTTCATGCAAATTAACCAGCAGACTGTCCAGTTCATTGAGGTTCTGCTGTAATCTAGCGTCAGATGTAGGGTCTGATGTTGACACACTGCTGCCATCTACAAGCAGCCCTGAGACTAACAGAAAAATCAAAAGACAACATCAGAGCAGACAATGTATTGACAGAAAATATTAGTTTTGGTTTTCAAGCATTACCACCAGTGATACCCAATTAATTGGCTCTCATTACTGAGGTTTTTAATGATTCTTCTCAGTACCTCAACAGAGATTCTAATATGATAGTATGAAATCACTAACAGTCATGTCCATGTTTTACAAGCCATCATTAGCCCTTGTGTGCCAAAATTAAATGGTTGGTTGCAGCTGCAGAAGACCAGAATTTTAGTGAGATGTGCATAAGGAAGGTCATCAAATGCTGTGAGATTAACCTTATGTTACATTTTGAGCGTCATGCTGTGCGACAGGTATACCTGATGTTAGGTGGCCGACGGTTGATAATTATGTCGTTTCACTTTGAAGACATTGGAACTAACACACGACAAACCACTGTTAAAATAAGTGAATAGATCACCTTACTTCTGTTGGAATTTCTGATTTCAGCATTTGTTAATGGATGTGGTGACACTCATTACATTGAGTTTGTGGCAGTGTTCTCTGAGTAGCACACTTCCTTTGCATTTAGAATTTGTAATGTTTCAGTAATTTCACTTTAAGAGCAGGCACACATCTGTACCCTCACCAGGACCATCAGCAAACCTCTTCAGGGTATTTCATTGTTTCCCACATTCACTGCAGGTGAATTCATTTAAATAGGCCTTGTTTCCCATTATTTTCAATTAGTCATACATAACTAACTTTTCATCTTGCAGAGTGCAATGTAAGTGGAGCCATTAATGCAGTATTGTCATTTAACCCACAAACAGACTGCAAATAGATAATGAACTAAGTCTGTAGTAGCAGAAAATAAAGGTTCAGTGACATTAATAATAAAGCATTCCATTAGCCCCAAACCTGAGGGAGTTTCTTCCGGTTTATGTGGCCACATCCTTTTTGCGTACTTAAATACTACCTGTATTTTTACAAACTCCATATTACTGTTAGCCTCCCATTCTTTGTTTTCCATGTGGCTGCTTTTGAAGAGATGTGCCTACCAAAACTTTTGTTTTTACATTGTTGTCTCCCCAGACCAAGATAAGTGTACAATCCATCCCAGCTGAGTTGATTTCAGTGCCATAAAAATACTAGTTCAACTCCATAAATCAGTGTAAACTTCTGTGTACCACATAAATTTGTTTTAGTAGGTTGGCATGCAAAGTACAAGTAGCTGAGTCTAGATTTCTGTAACCTGATTACTTCCAGTTTTGGGATGACAGTATTTCAAACCATATACAAGAGTATGTGGACATTTGCTTCTTCTGATACTCACTTGGTTGGGAAGTGCTGCTACTTGTGTTATACTTGTATGCCACAGTCTTGTATGTTGTGCTGCCTCCACCTTGCTGCTGTTGCTGAAATGGTTGTAACAATTGCTAGTACTGCTGTGATTGCAGTTCAGAACAAGGCACTAAGGAATGTGTTTGGGTCTAAGTGGTGGAAATAATAGGAGAATGGAACAAACTGCATAATGAAGAGCTCATGATCATACTCCTGACCAAATATTATTACGTGTGGTCACACCAAGGAGGATAAGATGGGCAGGGCATGTGGCACTTATGGAGGAGGAGAGATGCATACATGATTTTGGTGGAAAAACCTGAAGAAAAGAGGTCACTTGGAAGTTTTAGGGATAGGTAGGTGAACAATATTAAAATATATCTTAAAGAAATAGTATAAGAGGGCACAAACTAGACTAATCTGGCTCAGGTTAGGGATAAGTGTCAGGCTGTGAGGAAGCTTGCTCCCCAGATAGTATGATCTGTACCAGAGGCTGCATCTACAGTTTTATGTACTCCTGATGATGGGCGCGATGGACGCCCGAAACATGTAGAGTAATTTAGCGGTAAATAAATATCTGCATACTGCTGCATCTTGTTGGATTTCTTCAACCTAGAATTACGATGCATGGAACCACAAATATAAAAAAAAATGATAATGAATGTTTGGGTTACACAGGATGTGGCAATTGCTTGACTAGCTGTTGAATTTTAGCTCCTCAAGAAGGCCTGTGCTCCAGGGAGTTAGTGTTGATATCAGTTCTCTATTATTGTGCCAAAATTTCTCAAGTTGAATTTAAAACACAACTGCTGATGGTATCAGTGCCACCAAAAGTGCAAATTTTCATTTAAAATGGCTCTAACAAGACACAGATGTTACATTCTTTTATTTACACAGACCTGGTGTGCATTTGGTAATGAAGCAAACTATTCAAGAGTTCAGAATGCATCAGAAATAGTCCATTATTCAGTAGGAACTGCAAGCAAGGCTTGAGCACTCACCAGCACATCCACTCTAGGACTGGAAGCTCTTTCAGAAACAACAGTCGTTGGGTTAGCGGCAGACAAGTATTGCACATGATATCCAGGAGCTTCATCATGTTGAATGGTTCTCGTAGTAACTTCACGATATGCTCGCGTGCTTCCAGGAGTTGTGATGCCATTCATTGCTGCAGATGAAGATGGCCGTGACACACTGGTCTGTAAGTCTTCCAACAGAGCATCTAGTAACAGATTAAATGAACTATTACATACATACACTTACAAAGTAGACATAAACTTGATCAAAATGGGATCTTTGATAATAGAAATGTTGTGTTGTTACAAAATTAGGTAGGTAATTCACAATACAGTATAAATTATGACAGTCACATCACAAGAATGCATGCAACACTCCATCTGCTTGCAAGAGGTAACATTCATTCTGTGTATGTACTTTAACATTACCCATCGCTGTGCGCACTTCCTGCACTGTGGCCAAAAGGGTGTGCATATCACCCATAATCAAACTTGACACTAGTGCTGAGCTGTACTGACAGGAAAGTCAAGAGTTAAAATGAGAGGTCTGTATGGACTTGTCAAAGGTTTGACCCATGGTTAATCCTTATATAGTGCAGGCATCAGTAATCTTCATTGTGGAGTCAGTTTAATGATTGTTGTCACTTTCCCAATACAGTAACTTCAGAAGGTGTGGGAAGCTGGCTGGTCAGTGAGACACTGGCACTAGCGTAGTGCTTGTGGGGGATTGGCAGCAGAGTAAACAAGTTCATGATACCTGCCTTGGTTGGAAAGAGCCAAGATTCTCAAAACTTTGGCTCATTGTGCTGTTGTTGGCATGCATCCATTTTATGGCACAGTTTACCAGAACAGTATTCCTGATGTACAGTCTACTAATTACAATTACTGATTGCTAGGATACACTTCATTACTGCCAGGAATGTGCTGTTATTCACTGTGCTATTGTTGTGTAGCTCACATTCATTTGCTTATAGTTTACCAAATTTGTATTAGCAACTTAGCAGCTCACAAAATTTGAGTCTCTTTCTCTGCAATTTGCCAAGTTACAATTTCAAATGCAACATTCCTAACTTCTGACGAATAAACATCAGATTCCTACTTCTGTGTCTAGTGTACAGTCTGGCATTTCAACTGTTTGGTGTTAAGGTATGTTGAAATGTTTCTGATCATGATGTGTTTACTTATTGACTATAGTGGACATTTGTCCATTGTCTTGTCTGTCTTTTCAAAAACAGCAAGTATACCTCAAGATAAGGGCATATCCATTTCCTTTAATGCTTTTAAAAATCCAAGACAAACAGTATCCTGAGAAATAGTCATGTTGATTGTTTTCAGTCATTTATTTATACCAGCAGTGCACATAAAATGTATAAAATTAAAAGTTATCTGTATATGTAATTTCTCCTGCGTGTTTTGGAAAATGTTTGCCATCTTCAGGGAGACAATAATAGGAAGGATTTTATACAAGCTTGTAGAAATTCCTTTGTATTTGTGTCTCCCTGAAGATGATGAACATTCACCAAAACATGTTGGAGAAATTATTTATATAGATAACTTGAAATTTTATACATTTTATTGCAGTTGTTCGTATATACAGGATAATTTATTGCAGTCACAATGCACGGTTCAATAATGTTTAAAATGTTTATTGTTGGTTTTTGCTCATGGGTGTATTTTGTGTGCATTTAGTTGTTAGTGTTTTAAGAACATTTGTATCTCAATTGCGACTGTACAGCCTGTCCAGTTTTATTTGTAAATGTCACGCACCGAATTTGAAGTCTGCCAGATATGAAATGCTTGCGTGCGATCTGCTAAATTAGAAGAAAAAATAGTTGTGTACTTCCTACCATGTTTGAAGGAATATAGTCTGCCAAACTGGACTACTGGTGTACAGTCTCCCAAATCTGACCTCTCAGTAGCCGGTCAGAGAATGTGCAGTGGAGTGATCTGGAGCTGCTCTGCCTTGTGAATAATTACACGAAAATTTGGCCACGTACAGCACACAACGTTGCCGCGAAAATTTATCCTGTTATGCCTGTTAGATACTTGTGTTAAGGAGAACGGCTTTGGGCCGAACGCATAGCATTCATGGAGTTGTAGGATAAACATCACTTAGCTGGAAAACCGCATGGAAGGCCGCATCTCGTGGAACCAGTGCACAGCATCGAAGTGACTTAAAGTAGGGTTTCTTGGCCAACTTTTATGTGACAGCAATGATCCTTCGGGTTTCATAACCACAACGAATTTCTAGAACAGTTGAATGTCGGCGTGGTAGCAGGCAGTTAGAATTCATGTTTCCGAATATGGTACCGTGAAAGTGTTAAAAGTCGAGCGTCAACTTGGTGAGGTGGAGGTGGTGCGAGGTACCACTCTGAGTGTGTGCGTGCGTGCGTGCGGAGGCAATGGTGGGGCGTCACTGCATGGGCTTGATTAGTTAACGTGGAAGGTTAGTGTGTTTATAAGAATGCAACTGTACAAGCAGGACCGGCTCAAAGCTTTTTACCGCCCTAGGCGAAGCTCTAAAGTTGTCACTCCCACCATGAACCTCATCTTCTACACTTACAAAATGGAATAATCACAATAATAGGTTTCTTGTTAGTTTTGTGAAATGCAGTCGTCAGGGTACTTTATTGCTGCTTTGAGGATTCCCCCAAATTTTGCCACCGTAGGCGACCGACCGCCTGGTTCGCCTAGTGGCTTGAGCCGGCCCTGTTGCAAGCGTTAGACGTACCCAGACTGTTGTCCAGGGACGGATTCTGCTGCAGTGAGGTGGTGGTGCTGGTGACCGTCTGTTTGAACTTGCTGCTGCTGGTAGTGCCGCTGCTTGCCATTTTCTGTAAACACATGTCCACACTGAACACTCGAACTTCATTGTCTGCACTAACCGTCGCCTGATATTAAAGCCCGAATTTTCTACATTGTCAGGAAGCTCGCCGCTGGAGGACGGCCTTGAATCACTGCAGTCCATTTCACATCATCACAATTTATGTATTTCCTGTGAACTCGTTTTAATATTGCTCCATGTTCAGAGTTGAATCTCCAGAGTGGCCTTTTCCCGTGAGGACTTCCAGCCACATTTTTTCCTGACCCTCCCATTGCTCCATACGGACTATTTCATGGCCATTTCACCTTCCTTGATTTTGCTATCCTAAGAATGTTACATGATAACAGACATTCGAGTAGTAAGGTCAAGCAGGGCATGGCACACTACTCATATAAAGCAAATGGGTGCGGAGAACAAGAAAGCACACACACATGCTAGGAGTTGCAGATGGTAAACGTTAAGTTGTGCCTATGCGTGTCATTAATGCGTATGGAAGAGTGGGTGTGTAGATCCACGAATTCTTCATCCGGCCAGTAGGTGGAGTGAACGGTCATTTTCACTTCCCGACAGCTTTAGCCTGCGGGAAAGTACCCGCTGACAAGGAGGCTGGGTGGGTTCCAGAGCCGGTCTGGACGAATTGAAGAAAAGTCTCCCATCCCTGGAATCGAACCACGATTCCTTGGTTGTCCAGTCCGTAGGCTAGTCACTGTGCTGACTGAGCTATACCGGCTGTTGACGTAAATGATACGATAATATTGCTATTTTTGATTTGGGAGAAATTACTTTTAAGGCTGTTAGCCGAGGTGAACTGGTGAATCACCAAGTGTTGCGGCACGTCTTTGGGTCTGCGGTGTTGAACGTTTGAGTTGTAATACCAGAGGAAGACCATTGGTATGAGTTTTATTGCCAGGTAAAGAGCACCACTCATGAAATGCTTCTTTGCGTAGTTTTCTCTATTCTGTGGTTACTTCGTAATTCTGAGGTTAACAAATTTTATTGATCCTATTGTTTACAAATACGGTAATCCCTCGCCGTCCGCATGGGTGCGTTCCTGAAAAACATCGCGCCCTGCAAGACGGAGGTTCTGTGGGCATTTAGGGGTCACGGGAACCGCGGCAATTGTTAACAATCATTAAACCGCGGCAATTGTGAACAGTCATTAAAGCCTGTGATGGCTGTTCCTTTACAGAGCACAAAACCATACGTAATGACATATTTCAAAATAGGTTAGAAACAAAATACAAGAGATTGTTTCTAGGAGAACTGCCTCATAGTCCGATATTCCCTATACAAGTCTTCTCCACTAGACCGGCTGTCCGTACCGAAGCTTTTCGCAGTTTTCCTCAGTCTTACATTCGAATTCCTGGATATTTGAGGTCACAATCGTCCTATGGTGTACCGTTGGACCTAACCTTCACAGATGATACAGCGTCGCAAAATAATATCTCACAGTTGTGCTCCCATTCTTCGTTTTACGTTGCGCAAGTTAAGTCGACAGAGGATCGTTCAATATGCCAGAAAAGGCCTCGTAGATGTTAAGTGATTTCGTCAGTATATGCGCGTTTGATAAATAAGTGGGTGGGTTAGTGAGTGAGTGAGGACTGGGCCATGCATTGCTGTAAGCATGCGCCTCTTCCGTCCTCAGTTGCTACTGCAGCGATGAAAACAAGTTCCGTCCCCGCGGCACCGTTTCTGAACTTTTCACTCTCATTGCACTTCGGTTCTAAAATAATCTCCGTCTTCGTTTTGGCAGGTCCACATTTCGAGGTTTCCTGCCAGTGAAGATTCCTAACGTGTATGACGGTAACTTCTGTTTCCACTCGTAACTCTGCAGTTTTTACCGGCAAATTCCGCGTTAACATCGCTGTCTTGTCCAGGTAAGTCATCTTAAGCCGTGTATTATATTATCTCATGAGCCGTCAATATGATGTCGACTGCTAAATAATATCTTATTTCCATGCATAATTTTATCACTGTTACCAGAAACGCTGTCCTGCAGTCATTAACTTCACCTGTTCACTTTCTCCTTGCTAAATTCATTTTAATATTATATCTACATCCTAGTCTTCAACCTCCATTTGGCATATCTGCACTCTCAGGTAGGTTTGTCTTGCATTGGACCCAGTAAAATCCTCTGGCATGACAGCGGCGTCAGTCGATTTAAGTAAACGAACATTTTGGAGACCGGCTTCATCATAGGGTTCTGATATGACTCGTTGCCTATTGAATGTCTGTATGCAGATTTAATATAAGCCATGAACATCTTTTCGTTGCTCACAATTAATAAGCATCGTGTTTATTGATTGTATAATTCTGTATGACATTTGCAGTTGTTGCATCTTATCTACAAAAGTTAACAAAAACTTCCATTCCACATATCTAGTTCAGTAGAACTCTGTAGTAACATTAACTGATCTTGGCACCTCATCTTGTCCTACATTACACCAGACGCCAAATTTAAATTCGTAACGAACATAAAAAAAGTAATAAATACAGAAATATACACTTGCTAGATGCGCAAGTCTGTGCGCACTCAGAAAATAAATGTTGCAACCTTAAACACCCTAAACTCGCCGTAACTTGAAAAAGAATGCGCAGTCTATGAATTTTTGTGAAAATACTCCGTGTCTTAAACATCATTTGCCATTTACTCTCAATGTTGTATTTTCTTTACTATACGTGATACAACTTAGACATGCAAACAGGTGAAGGAGTACTCGGAATCTGCACGGCCAGAAATATAAACTGGAATCCAAACATTTGCCAGTTGCTTTAACAGCTTAAGTGTACTGCACAAGCTGCAGTTCGGTGCGCAGTTGAGATGAAATGTGGCAGATAATTACGTTGATTATGTTACATTTAACGCTTTGTCACCCTGTGTCGAATATGGTTCATCGCAGAAAACCATGGCTCATTAAGGTTTATGGTTTCTGTTTGAAACATTTCCGCGCGTTCGCAAGTAAGTGATGGAGAAAAGTTAGCCTATTTGCTTCACTGTGTCTCCATGTCTATCTGTCTGGCCTCATTTAATAACTGGAGAAGAGCAACAGCAGAATAGATGTTCTAGAAACTTATTATTAGGGAGAGCTGCCGAAGTGTCGATGCCTTCCAATTTTGATTAAAATGAGGAGGGGGGACAGCAGACATCTTATTTTGGAAACGTATATACGTGCCTGCGTTGATAGTTTTTAGTTTATTTGAAGACATGCACTATGGAGCTGTGAGAAGCAACACTCCGTTGTAACACACGCAGTTCTATGGTGGTGCATTGCAGATTACAGTTCAAAGTTACCAACCCGTAGCGAGAAAATGAAACGCACTGTATGTGCAATGCACTTTACTTTTTCTGGGATGTCGTCTACACACACACAAACACACACACACTCCTCACGTTGCCTAATAAGGCGAGCATGGAGCCGATGGAAGTGCGAGTAACAGTGGTCCACAGCACAGCTTAGCTCCTGTCTCTTTGATTTTCTCATTATGTCTTGGGGACATAATCAAAATAACTTTCTGCAAATTCATTTACTTATTTCGTATGTTTCTCCTATTAGGACTGGAAGGTTTTGCATTGCTGACACCAAACCGCACTTCCGCTATCTATACCGAGCCAATTCAATTCAGTCTTGATAGTAATGTTTGTTTCTTTAACATCCATTCTAATATTATCTTCTAAGCTGTGTTTCAGTTACTTCTTTTTCTGCTGTATCTTCAGTGATTTGGAAAATAAAATAGGGATTGCAGTTTTTGAAGGAATGATCAGAAATTTCTGTACTTACCCTTTTCTGTGTTACAAAGAGTGCAGAGCTTTAACATTGCAGGTCTGTATTTTGTACAGGCGTTATGTATAGATATGTTCTGGGAGTCTAAACATGAACAAATGCTTTCAAAACTATCACAGCCACCCTATTTGCATATATTATTGCTAGAACGACCAGATTTTTTGGGTTCAACAGGACAATATATGAAACATTTCCATGTGCTTAATCTCCCCTGCCATCTACTCTGGATATACCTTACACGTAAGTCGTGAAATGTTCACATATTATCAACGAAGGAAGTATAATGTTTCAGCTTTCTACTCGTAACAGATCTTTGATTTACTGTGGAATAAATTAATGGAGAAGAGTATATTTCATGTAATGTCGGACTCAAAAACAGAAATGAGTGTGATAATTCATTTCGCAGTCTCTCTTGCTACAGGTCTGCAACCTCTCCCAAAGCGAGTTTTCCAACGACTGCAATTTTGTGCTTCCTCTTTCAAGTTCCAGTAATTTTCTGTTTTCCCTCACATCATCCAGAAGCTGCTTATGGCTGCTTCCTCGTCTTTTAGTGCCTGCTATCTTTCATTCAGTAACACATTTTAGAAGGCAGTTCCTACGCTAGATGTGACCAATCCAATTAGCCTTCCTTCGTGGTATTATATGTACGTTGTTCCTCTCTTTCTCGACTCTGTGTAATCCTTCTTCATTTTTCTCAAAATGGATCGAATTGATTTTCTCCGTCCGTCTCTAACACCACATTTCAAAACCTTCAAGGTATTTCTGGTCTCTTTCCCGAGGTGTCCAAGTTTCAGCACCCTGGGCTCCAAATGTAACGTTTCATTAGTGAAATAACACCACGCCGTAAAATAAGATAGCATTGGACATCATTTGGAACACCGGAACACAAAAACTAACATCGTACTAACGTTTGACTAGATCCGTTTGATGTGTGATTCTAAACTAGTTCCACGGAGCACTCTTTCAGCAGCTGATATATATATAGTTGCTTCGCAACATATTTTCATATATTAACTTTGTGTGTATTTCTTGTTGCACCTCAGACCAAGCACGTCCTAACCTCGACAGATGTTGTTTTAACACTGCGTCGCGTTCTGAATATGACTTCTATCATTTTACTCACTCTTAGTGCCCTGTGGCTCACCCATCCTCCTGTTCGGATCATTCCTGGGGTAGAGTGGCCGGGGGCATGGCGTTAACCACCCACTCCGATCTAATGCCCAAGTTAAAGAAAGAATTGAGCTGCACCTTTACTACCCTTCTGGGCCTTCCTGGCAGGTTACGTGGTCAGCTTCACCTGTACTCACTCTTAGTAAGAAAGGTCCAGGATAATAACTTCAGAAATACCTCACGTACGGTTCTTTCCATATTCTCGCCCTATTTATATTTCATAATCTTACTAGTACATGTCGTCCCTCTTACCAAGCAACTCACACTGATAGTTTTCAATTGTAATGCGTGTAATTTTTATTTGCATGATTGTTTGATTATATTCCAGCAGAGGATATTTCCTTAACACGGATTTTCTTGGACAACTGATATTTTCTGTGGTTGTGTTCGGCTTCTGAAATTCCAGCCGTTTTACACACAAGAGTCTCTTCCTCAGCTTCTTACTTATTCATTTTTCATTTTCTTTCACGTGTCTTTCGACATAATCTTTGTAGTTTCAAAAGGTGGTATAAAGCCGAAACGGAAGAGAAACCATATCCGTCCTCTCACGTATCTTCTCACATTACCCATCTTTTTACCATTTAAAATGACCAAAGAAGAAGAAGAAGAACCACCATTAGCTACTGCATAAACGTAGCCTTTTGTTTTACTCAAGGGTTAAACACGCCTGTCACTCGTTATAACAGTGAAACATGCCTGTAACGGAAACCGAAAGGAAGAGAACTTTTCCTTTTCAGACAGTCTCATTTACAGCACCTTCACAGACCTGTTTGTGTTTTTATAAACCAGGTTAAGATTTTGAAGTGTGCCATCCCCGTTGTGAGTTTAAACTATAAGGTGAGGTAAATTCAGTCAAAAACACAACTATGAGTATATGGCTAAATGATGGTGTTTATTAGCAATAGAAAACTACATGTTTCGGCCTATAGCGGCCATCATCAGGTATGGACAACTTTCGATGCTGAGATCTCAATTTCGACACGCGGTTTATGCATATTATACAGGGTTATTCAAAATTATTGTCGGGGGTTTAACAACTTGTCATACACAATACACTTGAGATAGGATTATATGTATTTTTTATTTAATAGAACAACACTCCAAGTTTTTGTTACATACCTTACAGGTGCTCTACATGTGCACCCTTTATGATTCTACAAACATCAACATGACAATCGAGTTCGTTCCAAACTGTTTGTAGCATGTCAGCGGTGATGGTTTCAGTGGCGGCTCTGATTCGTACCTTCATTTCCGGGATACGCACGCACCCTGTCTCTTGAAACTGTACATACCACCTTCGAACGGAATTGTCAGATGACGGTTGTTTCCCGAATTTGGTGCGGAAACGCCGCTGGACAATTTTATCCCGAAAATCATTTTGAATAACCTTGTATATAACTCTTATAGCACGAAAGTTGTCAAAACCTGATGATGGCCGCTATAGGCCGAAACATGTAGTTTTCTATTACTAATAAACACAATCATTTAGCCATATATTCATGGTTGTGTTTTTGACTGAATTTACCTCACCTTATACCCAGGTTAAGAGCCGTGCTACATACACTGCCACTGAGCTGAACAACTTCAGTGTTTGGTACCTTTTTGTCATTAGTCCAGCCTGATAGTTTGCTTGTGATTTATCGTCGGAAAGGAAGAAATGTTAAATTTTCAGCTAAATTCCATGAAATACAACAGAAAAAAAGTTACATTTACAGACATGAATGAACATTGAGGAAATGCGAGATTTGAGGTTGCCAGAACAGTGTCGATTAAAATTAAAGTGTTTTCAACTGGTAAACTGGTAACTGAAGAATAAAAAACCAACTAGATGCCACTTATTATTTTATTGTACTTCTTAAAGGCTCAACATATTTCGAGCACCACTATGCCCATCATCAGCAGCTCGCGACTATGATGTTGATTACCACATTGGTCGTTTCGTTCTTGGTTTGCTGTAGGTTGGAGGTTAGGTGCGGTTAGGCTGGAGTAGTGTCCGGGCTGCATCTCGAACATCGCTACAAACACCAGGCGTGACCGGCGCTGTAGTCTTGCTCGAAAACTGATAAGCAAGGACGGCCAAGAGAATGTGAAGAAGTTTGGCCGGCTGATTTCATGATTTTCTTCAGTTGCACTGGTTATTCTTTACTGTCTTTCAAATAATGTGTCTATTTCTTAACAATTCCGCCTGTTTTGCTACATTTGTAATGGTTAGTAAAAGGACAAAGTATAAATTTTATGTTATGGCAGTACGTTCAGTTGTGTGCTGTATTAATTAACCGTTTAAAGACGAAGCGCAGACTGCTTTATTTAAAGACCCAGTACGTACCGTACCGCGCAGTACACACTTTTCATCTCGGCTATAAAAACCAATCATTTTAAGTTGTATGGGGCAGAAGTCGCTGTTTGTTCTCAGATAAACACAAAGCAAATACAGTTTGGGCTGGGCGTACATTTGTTGATTGTTAAACCTGTTGTGCATCACGTAACCAGTAGACTTAAAAGGTTAATTGAATATACAGTAAACTTGCGTCTTGCGTGCGGTATTTTACGCGCATTCGTGTATACGCGGTCGGCTATGAAAAATTTAATCGGGCACTCCCAGAGGATTTTCGTCCATTTGAAGAAATGTACAGTGATTTAAAACGTAAAGAAAAGCATTTACCGATAGCCTTATTCTATAAAAGAAAATGAGAAGAGCCTTCATCGTCCACAACTCCAGACATTGGTCGTGAGACAATTTTTATTAAAGTTTACTTCATTTGTTTTGTATAGTGCACAGTGGTGTATTTGTTGTATTATTATTTTCTCATAAGAATACTTTACAATACAAAAATATACATACTAATACATTTAGATTGATTTTGCTTGTTTAAGGGCAGTCTAAGAGGATCTAAGAGTGGATGTTCCAATTATACGAAATTTTGTGTATACGTGTTATATTAGGAATCTATCTACCGCTTTAAAAACGCCTGTACTTATACGTGAGAATAACCAACGAGAACACACACTTTTTCTCATTAATTTATTCCAATTAAACTATCCTCTACACATTTCGAACAAATAATTGTTCGTCTTCAGGAGGTTATTTCTGTACACGCAGCATCCAGTATTTTATCATGCATGTATGGGTGTCTAGCAGCTAACACAATGTGACTGGATGCCTGTACTATATATGCACATAGGCTAGTAATTTCAATGGGAAAAAGGTTCGATAAATTATTTTGACTGAAACAATTCGGTAACCTTCGCATGTGTTCATAAGACTGCTGTTGTTCGTTTAATATATCTCACAAGCTCGTGTGTATGGCACCATCCGCACCGTACACACGACCTACGCAGCGGCTCTCACGACCACCACCCATCCACAAACTCGGCGCAGAAAACCACATGCTGCAACGCAACATCTAATGCTCCTGATGATGGGCGTATGCGCCCGAAACATGTAGAGCTAAGAATACATCAATAAAATTACTTCGTTTCATCAAGTTGGCATTTCACATTATTGCACTGTACCAGATCTAGATAGATCCATCCTTCAGCGCCCTGTGCTTTAAAGGGTTCAGATAGAACACTACAAAGTCTGGTTCATTATTTAAAATTCATAATGCCCTGAGCATGGTTTTAATAACCAAGTCTCAAATCAGAGTTATGAAAAATTAATACCGAACAATGAGAATCTAGGATGTGACACCTTGTAGACTGGTAGAAGTGTGCCGACGCGTCTGTCATCAGGAACCACCCTGATGATGCAGACGACAGGACCATTTGGGCAGAATACATGGCGTCACATATAGAAAACAGCTGTCTTCATAGTTACAGCCGTGAGAACCTATAATCCTCGAGGCCAACCAAGTCTGTCAATAACTGACACAAAATTATGTCCAAACCCAGACACTTAACAGAGGAAGGCCGCTCTTGCGCGCATACTAGACCGTGACGTCATAAGTTGGTTGCCTTGTGCCAGCGTGACGTCATACGAAGAGGTGTGTGAGAGTGGGCAGGCAGGTGTGGTGTCCTCAGGTCATCTTGCTAGTGTCAGTACCGTACTTGTACTGTTAGCACGAAGGTTTCTTTAGCGCCCGGGCGCTTGCCCCGCTAGTCTGCCATGTTTGGGACCCCAGTCTACTTCTGCCCGAACCCTGATTCAACCAAGGGCCAAATTTCGTGAAATTTTATGTGAAAAGCTTGCCACTGCGGGCATCTACCCCTATTGGCCGCGTGACATTTGTACGGACTTGCGTCGTGCAGAAACAGTAACGGTACTCTTAGTCTCTCTGGTACCGCAGACCGTCACTGAAATTATCTCAATTTTATTAACCAAGAATGACAAACATTTTTATTCGGTCATTGTAAATATTTATTACAACAACAATAATTTTGTTATGTTCTTTCGTTTGGTTGGTATTCTGGCGTCTGAATTTTATATGCCGACTTTTCGGAACACACTGTTCCATCTTCATAGGTGGTGTAAGCCCTTACACCACCTATGAATATGGAACTGACATAGTGTTCTGAAACGTCGGCACATAACATTCAGACGGCGGGGAATCGCCCAAAAGAAAGAATACAACATTCAGAACACGGCGAAAGTATGAAATCAAGAACAATAATTTTAATGTAGCAGTAGTGACATTGAAAGTAATATTAAGAAAAAGAGGAAAAGAAGCTATCTTCTTTTTTATATACGAAACACTCCGTTAGTATAGCAAACACAATACCTATAAATATTCACAGTCACACGTGGTTGTGGTTGTGAATATTTATACATAAACTGTGTTCTACGAAGTGAATTGTACTCAACTCGCGGACCTCCTGTTGTCTGACGTTTCGCTTGATATTCTGTGAAACAAGTGTGTGAATAAGGGACCTGCCTACAGTAACCTGCACGCTAAATGCGTTGGCAGGCTATTTATTACTGAGACTTGACTGACCTTTTCATCCGTATGTAATCGTCTTTTGGTTTAAAAAGATGTGCGAAGGTTTTTACGTAATTGCAGTATTTAACCCTGGATAATTGCTGTATTTGGATGGTTTGTGTCATGCGTGTAACCGGCTCCAACAAGAGACCTACAGTCCTGAGGACATTTCGATAATCGCATGAGACGACTTCTATACAAAGCCGTTCCTTTCGCGACTATTTTCTGTCGGTCCCGTCGTTCTGCGAGCTGTCACATTGTGTGGTTTACCATTGCCACCGTCTCATTATCACTGACTGTGCGATTCTGGACCTGGACCGGCCATTTCACTTGCAATGATTGACCCTGACATACCAACCTACTACTTGTTAGTGTCACGCTGAACGTGTCTGTACAAATATGGTCAGCAAATGAAGCCAATTTGCTTGAATTCATTGCGGTTGGTGGATTCTGGGATACAGTACTTTCGAAATAATGTGTTCGTACTAGTCCTCTTCAGGGCCACATTTAGATGGGATGGTGAAGGAAAGGGGAAAGGAGGAGAAGTTGTGGAATCCATCTTCCCTAGAAGCATCTTGAGACACGGAGAAGACTCTTTCTCTGATAAAATGTAGTCATAATTAAGACGGAGCTTTAAAGAAGAAGTTAAGATTTATGTCAGCGGCGTAGCTGATGTGCAAAACTGTTATACAATATCTAAAAAGTCCTAGTGTCAAAACTAAATCCTAGATAAGTCAATGAATCTCGTCGCAGAGGGAGCCGACGCACTGATTTCCCGACGCACCATATATAACTGCATTGTAATTCCCCTCTATAAATAACAATTTCTAATTGAGAGAGCATCTCTTAAAGAATTCCAGAGCAATTTTCTATTGTCCAACTGGAAGGGTGGCCGTGGGGTTACAAGTTCGAAACCCCCTTGAAATGTGGACATTTATGCGCAACAATTATGTTGTCATGTGATGGTACAAGCTTTGAAATGATCCGATACTTCACACAATAAATCTTATCGTTTTCCCAAATGATATACAAACTAAGTGTAATACATCCCACACGCTCGAATCGAACTGTAGCGTGGAGATCCCCCACCGCTGAGTCTCTCCATTTGGATAGTGATCTATTAGAATGTCTCTAAAATAGAATCACGCCCAGGCTGAAGTACTTCAGTTATCTAAACAACGGACCTTCTCGCTGTAGCATACTTGTGAAATGCTTTGCTACATCACGTATTGCTGGACTTAACACGCATTAAGTAACTGCCTTTTTATCAACGCTTAATCGCGTATTGGCAAAAGTGGAAAGTACTGAGTACTTGAAATGATTTGTGAGACCAACTTGATGCAACAATTGTGATTTAGTAATCAACCATTAGCTCAACATGTTTCAGGCACCATTATGCCCATCTTCAAAGCGCAAGGCCGTATATTACTGCATAT
>Ga0131853_10002391_pt1 | contig 33522 bp, 24 predicted proteins | sample TergutLab28metaG_FD_92764 | JGI IMG/M metagenome (GOLD analysis project Ga0131853, IMG submission 92764) | Labiotermes labralis P1 segment gut microbial communities from Petit-Saut dam, French Guiana - Lab288 P1 (version 2) (version 2) | ecosystem: Host-associated > Arthropoda: Insects >... | reverse complement strand
TTTGTTAATTTGTTTGGTGTCGGAACCAACTTATTTTAACAAAAGGTGGGCTTTTCTGTTTCTTCCCCACGGTGAAACCTTTTTTTGAACCGCCGGTATAACCGGCGGTTTTGTGCCAATAAAAGCACCTAACGGTGCATTTAAGTCGAGATCCTAGTACAAATGATTGAAGCAGAAGACAAGTTCGCTTAAGCGAACCAATAATATCTTCCTTAATGTCCACGCATGTATAATTCCTAGATTATTAACAATGCAACTTAATTGCCTTCAGGATTTCCAACAAGTATACGATTTATACCAAGCTTTCCTGTTGCAACTTCGGTAAGTGCATATGTAAGTTCCTTAGTTTTAGAGTCCGCAAAAGTGGCATAAGCATTTTTTGTTAAATCCTTTGCACGCTTTGACGCAACAATTGTTAACGTGTATTTACAGCCTATTTTTTCAATACATTCTTCGATTTTTGGGTATAACATGGTTTCTCCTTTTATTTTGGCAGACCTCACTTGTTCATGTACGAACCAAACAAGACCTAAGAGCATTATAATACACAATTTCACATATCACAAGGGCTTTTTTAGTTTTATTTTTCAAATGAAAGATGTTGTGAGTTTTAAGAGACAAAGAAGAAAATCAAAATCTAGACAAGAGTCTCAGACAACATAGCAAACATGACATTGATTGCCTCGTCTATAAACTGATAGAACTCAGGCTCATAAGGTTCTAACTTCTCAGCAAAATTGACATTCATATGAGCATAGAGATTATTCCTCAACTCTCTCAGTTTGTAGATGTTTTGTCTGTGATTTGAAAAGAACTCTCTCCATCTCTTATCCTGCTTTTTGACTGTGTCATTATAAAAAGAGATTTTATTTTTCGCTCCACTCCCTGTCAGTTCGCTCAGATTGTTTACAATCATCATTGTATAGCTTTCTATCCTCGTGTTGAATGTCAGCAAAATTTCTCTGTTTTCGGCTGTGTTAGGCAACTTCAAAAGCTGTGCCTCGTGTGGTCGCAATTCGTTCAAAAGGTTTCGGGCAAATATTACCTTGCCTAAAACACTTCTCCTCCAATCATCAAGTTTTAATTCTTTATCCATGCCCATATGATACAACAATTTATGAACTTTTGAAAATCGAAATTTCATATTAAAAACCCAAATGGGGGTGGCTCGCCTATGGCTGGCGTACATGGGGTTGAGGATATGTGTTTCACTCTTTTATGCTCCACCTTATGGCACTGGTGAATCATCTATAAAATTTGCAACTATAATCTGTGGCTTATATTTCATTGTCTCAATAGCATCCATCCATGACAGCAATGTCGATTTGCATTTAAGGGATTTGATTGCTGATAAAGAATATTTGTCTCTTGCCGTTTTACCCTTCAATAAATACAAGACAACAATATTATCTACATCCCCGATTTTCTGACCACTTGAATTTGCTAAGTCAATGACAGAGTTCTTATTTCTATGGAAATGTTTTGTTGCTAAGAAAGATTGTCTCAGACACTCCTCAAGCTTAGCGGTTGTTCCTGCTTTTACATGGATTAAACTTTTTGCTGTAGGGTCGTATAAATCACAAACCTCAACTCCATCAAATAAATTCCTGTCAAACAAATAATACCCATTCTGCTTTGATAAGCGGTGGTTATATCTTATTTCAATATAGTCCTCGCTAATATCAGTCGCTGTGCCTGTAGCACCATTAAATATGGTTAGGATGTCAGATTTGTTATCAGTATAATACTGCTGTAAAGTGCTTTTTGAAACATCATAAGAACTGTCAACTTTTGCGATTTTCCTGCTTTGCTCAATTACAGAGACTCTGTTATTTATGGTCTCAGCATAAGTGTCATTGAATGTAACCCACTTCCCATTGTTAAGTGCATACGAATAATCATCACCATCCAATTCAATGTGAGCATCAATCCAATTTGTTAGTATACTTGGCTCAACAAAACCACCTGAATCAATATCGACCCTCACTCTTGTGATGTCATCGACATTTTGTGCTTTAATAAAATTCAGCACATCTGCAAATCTAAAACCCTCATTTGTCTGTTCAGCTCTGCCGAATCTCAATGTACTTCCTACAATACTATCCAAGAAAACAAGATTGTCTGCTGAGTCTTTACTGTAAAATGGAACACTCAGTAAAACTGAACTGTCCTCATCTTTCAAACTCTCAAGAAGTTTTGTGTTCAGCTCATCAATTTTTACTGGATTTTTAACAAATTGCATCTTAGGGAATTTGAATCTGTGTGTGTATGTCTGTTCAATCTTTGACAAGAGTTTAATAATCTGAGTAATAGTATCAAGCTCTACAACCTTTTGTTTGGCTGTAATTTTTACATTTGCAAAACCAATGGTTGTCGGATTCTGTATAAGTTTAAGCAACTCAGTTAATGTTGACTCAAAAGGATGTTCTACAATACTTGCCTTGAGAATATCAAAAGCCTCACCATCCTTAAAGCTGAATGCTTGTTCTCCGTTGTATGTCATGACCGCTTTGTTCGCTGTGATAGAAAAATATTTTGAGGAGATAGTATCCATAGCTTTTCCATCGAAAAGGATACCAGCCATATTCATTCCATACTCAGGGTCTATGATGTGCTTAATGAATGAGAAACTTCTACCAAAAGTGACTGCGTAATATTCGTCACTATCAGTTATGTGAAAAATCAACAAACCGTGACCTGTAACACTTGCTATCCTCATGGTCTTATCTGATTGAAAAAAGTTTTTCCACTTTGCAAACCACTCTACATCTTTTCCTTGAACTTGGTTTTTATAAGCGAAGTAAAGAATAGAGACTCCCTCTAGTTCTATTGTGTCTAATTCTAGTCTCTCCTTGTTTTTGTGGAACTTGTTGTTGTTTGCGATTTCATAATCAAATGTACCAAATAAATCATCAAGAGATGAAACCCCTCTGAGCTTATAGATGTTTAATAGATAAGTCTCGTCAGTCTTTTTCTTTGCCATTCCACCTCCATGTCTGATTATATCATTTTTTGGTGAATTAGTAAAGAAATAGAAACAGAATCAAAAGACATATCTCCAGCACCCCAAAGTGGGTGTAGTGCCAATATTTTAATAAAAAGTGTTTGGAGTGGCTGAAAACGCTAAACCCGATTAAGAGTATTGAATCTGTGCTTTTAGGTTCAAAAAGTAGGCTTTGAGCCTGATATTGTCATGTTTGGTATATTGTTTCTAGGTATGTTTTACCCTATGGATTTTTCATTTTGTGCCGTTTCTCCAATTTGAACTCTCACTATTTGGCTTATTTCCCATGCTCATATCCACAATGTTTACAAAAAAATTTATCCTTAGAAGTTTCCAGTTTGCAACTCGGACAATGTTTTTTACTTGGGTCTTTTGCCGCTTGAGGCTTTTCCTTAGGTCTAGGAGGAGCTTGCTTATTTCCGCCTTGATTAACACCAAAAAAACTAGGTAAGGGCTTAGTAGGTTTTCCGCCTGTATCTACAAGATGTCTATAAAAAACAATCAGCTTGTTCCACTTCTCGCTAAACAAAAGCCCATTATCCACCAAAACTCTTGCGTGGTGTTTGATGGTGTCAATCAGATTAAAGTTATTCTCAGCTCTCATATATTGCAAAGTGACCTCGTTGCCAACTATGACTTTGCCCTTAAAAGTATAGACAATAGCAAAATGTATGCTCATGTTCGCAATTTTCTCACTTAACTGTATTATGTCATTTATCTCAACGGCGATATCTATTGATGAGTAATGTTCATAAATTTTCTTAAAATGACTATTCCATTTCTTAGCATCCGATGGGAATAGGGAGACAGTCTTATCAGCCAATTCTTTGCTTGTGAAAACTACTGGATTTTGTCTCCTTGTTCTTGTGTTCTCTTCTATGGCATTCATTCTACTCTTAAGGTCTCTCTCTATATTCAAGTTATCTTGAGCCATCTTTTGTCCCATCCAACTATCTATAATTTTTCGCCCTGCAACTTCGCCTCGCTCTCTTTCACCCTTTCTACGCACCTCTTTAATAACCGCTAAAGTGACAATCAGAACTGCCAAAGGAACAAAAACATACACTGCCCACATATCAAAAGTCTCCCTTTGTTACCACATATTTATTCAGTCCAACAGCCTGAACCATAGATTTAGTATAAGCCAACAGCCTAAACTATGTCAATGTATAATGTCGTTGAGATTGAGGAAGAAATCCGAAAAAATTTAATTGAGGCGGCTAAACTAAGTGGCATGACTAACACTGAAATCACAAAACAAGCTGGACTCTCTGTGTCTATGTTCACCGACTACAAAAATAAAGGTAAGCTCCCATCACTTGTCAACTTTGCTATCTTGTGCAAAATCCTCGATGTATCCGCTGATGAAATTTTAGGAATTAAAGATTGATGTATAAATGTAAACATTTTTTAACTCCACTAATAAAAATCTCATCCTAGTTTTAGGTGATTATGATTATCCTTTTTCAGGCTCGGAGTAGAAAAAATATTACATTTATTACATCATAAGCAAGCTTGCATAATCGTCAATGGCTTTTGAGTTCAGGGAAAAAGCATAATGTTCATTCTGACTTGTTCTGATTACCATGTCATTATCGGATAGTCCATAATAAAGTTGAGCCTCATTATAAAATTCTTGAGCTGTCGCTCCATACCCATTGTTATTGTCTTTACACCATAACTTGTAAATATCATGAATCCGTTTTTTAGTCCACCAATCTTTAATCTCTCGGCTTTCCCTAAGTTCACAACATTGCTCAAGAAAGCTTCTGACTGTGTTGTTCTTTATTTGGTATCCCTTGAGAGTTTCCTTAGCACTTGTCGGGATGTCAAATTTATAACTATTTTCAATGACTGTCTGTAGAGCCATAATCGCCTTGTAAATTATTCCATCAGCCTCAAGAAGTATTTTATCAAGAAGATGTTTGTCTTGCTTGTGTTCAGGGATAACATTCTTTGTCTCTATTGGAACTATCCTATCATAAACCCATTGACCCCTATCCCCACCAAACTTTGGGAGTGCATTCATACAAAAGCAAAGAAAACCCTCATAGATGAAATTAAATCCATTCTCACCTTTGAACTCGCAAAACAAACTATCTCCGCCTGTGGCTTGCTTGAATTGTTTAAGCTCCCTAATGCTGACGAAAGACATGTCACTTGAGCCTGCCAATCTTTTATTGAATAGACTCCCTGTGCCGAACCTAGCCTCCAAAGTTTCTAGGTCTATGCTTGAAAAATTTTCTCTGCCAATCAACCTCTCAATCAAACTTTTATATTGACTCTTTCCTGTGTTTCCCTCACCAAAAAGAAAGAGAGATTTCTTCATTCTGTAGCCCTTGATATTTGAGATAACTGCACCCATAAATTGCAATAGAAAGTTTTTAACTTCATCATCTCCATTTGTGAGTGTCTCCATAAATTCATCAAATTTAGTCGCAACTGTTTCTTCGCCTTTCCACTCGCAAGGAATTTGAATTGTAGAAAATATTTCAGGAGTGTGTGGTATTAGCTCCAATGTATCTAACTTTAGAAAGCCATTTTTGAAATTGATTAAATTTTCATCCGCATTCACTTTGTCATTTTCAACAAACCGCAAGTCTATTGTGAGGAGATTATAAACCTCTTTAACATCTTTCATCTTCACAATAGTCAAATCAAAATCCTCAATTATATTCTTAATATGACCTTGCAACATCTCATCTGATATTAACTTATAGACTCCCTCAGGGCTGTAGACAAAACGATTTATCCCTCCCTTTGCATTGTCCTTTACAAAAAAATATGGGACATTACTTCTTATATGTTCTGCCAAAAGTGTCGGGCTAACTTCATAAGTCTCAACCTCCACTCCCTGAATCTTTTTCATTTTTACAACAATATAGCAAGGGATAGCTCGTGAATCCGTATCCTGCACAGCTTGAATCTTGTTGCTTGTTATTGTCTCAGGCTCTAAGCTATAAACCTCGTCTAAAGCCCTCCTGAGCCCCTCAGGGTCTTTCATGAGCCTTTCGTTTGGGTCTTTGTAATCTCCGCTGATGTTTGATACAACAAATTTCACCTTGAGGGCATTGAGAAGTTTTCTAGCCTCCTCAGTGGCTTTTTTGCCTGCTTCATCATTATCAAACGCAAGACAAATCGTGGCTGTTGGTTTGTTTTCTTTAACCATCTCTGCAAACATTCTGACACTACTTGTGGAATCAATCGGGAGGCAAGCATGACCGCATTCGATAACACTAAGTCCATCAATAATCCCCTCGACAACAAATAACACTTTCTTGTCGGTTTTCAGTGACTCTTGATTAAAAAACGGAGTACCTCCACCTTTCTTGCGAATCCTGTCATCAGGAGGGCAACCCGTAGCGACACACCTTGCTGTGATTGCTGAGTCTCCTCTTACAAACACAACCATAGGCACTTGGAGGAATCTTCCATCACTCACTCTTGTAGGATATTTTTCAATGTATCCAATGTCAGGATGATTTGCTGTCTCTTTGCTTATTCCTCGCTGTTCTAAATAGAAAAACTTATAAGGATGTTTCTTCTCTCTAAGTGCTTGCTGAATAAGTTGTTTTGCTTTTTCGGATTGTTCATCCTTGCTTTTATGCTGTTGTTTTGTTTGAGATGAGGGAGACATACCTCTGACTATTTCAAAAGTCTTATTTACTGCCTGAGGAAAATTTAAGCCATATTGATTTTGAATGAAAGCAAAAAAATCAAAATCCACTCCACATCCAAAACAGTGAACCTTGTTCCTCTCCGTGTGATAACTCATTGATGGTCGTGTGTCATCATGAAAAGGGCAACAAAAATTATTGCTTGTATCGTATCCTAGACTTTGTAGATATGCCTCAAAAAAGAGCTTAGCCTCATCTCGTGTCATTCTTAATTCACCTCCCCATAGTTGGGATTGATGGCAAGAACTATGTCCTGCTGTGTATAGCGGAGGTGAGGCTCGAACTTCTCAAGAGTCACCCATGTAGGCTCAATTTTTCCGCTGTGTTTACTGAGCCATGTAAAGGGTAAACGCATTTCGCCATTGAGATTTGTGTGTTTTTTCTCAGCTCTAAAATGCCTTGCAATCATTGTCTGAACCTCAGCAAACTTATCAACCATCCCATCATACAAAAGCCAATATGTGTGCAGAGACCGTCTTGTTTTGACTATGATGGATGGAGGCAAAGGAAAAGCATTTATTCGCCTCCATTGTTCATCAAAAGAGAGCCAATCAATCTCCATCCACTGGGCTGAAATATAGTTAATTTTATCGGCATCAGCTCCACCGCCATTAACAATAAAGAAAGCCCCATCTGTCTCTTTTTCGCTCATCCACTCAAGACATCCAATATTTTTAATCTTGCGATATGTCCTATAGACATTCTTATCCGTGATTCTACCTTTCCATTCTTGTCTTGACCGCAAGAAAACAATACCATCCTCAGAGGGTCTAAAAGCACTTAAAAATTCTCTGTGAGTTGCATTAACCATGTTGCTATATCCTCCTGCTTAGTGCATATAATTCATCAAAATTTTCTTGTTGAAATTGCTTATCAGCCTCCACCCATTTATCAAAGGTTTTAGCAATTCTTGGGTCGGTTCTGTTGCTAAGCACAAAATCAAAGTAGCGAAAAATATGTTGCTCAACAAAGACCGCAACTCGCCCCTTAAACCGCTGAGCAAAGGCTGTGGCTTGCTCATGTGTAAATAGTGGAATATCACTCATCCTGTTTCACCTCTTTGTCAGAGCCATCCTGAGCCTCTTGCTGAAGCTTTGCTCCTCGCTTAGCCCAATAAGTCAGAGTGTGTCTTTTAACAGCCTCAGGATTGTTTTTCTTCCACTGTTTTTGATACTCAGCTCTTGCAAGTCGGGCAAGTTCTTTCTTGGATTTTTCTCCCATGAAATTCTTTTCTCCTTTCTATTTCTTGTTGACAAGTGCCGTTATTCTTGCCATAATGTATTGTAATGTAAAGAAAGGCAGAAAGCAAGGAAAAACAGCACAGAAATAGAACTTGCCGAAAAACTTTACATTAGGAGGTTTTTAATGAAAGATGTCAAGTTTCTCGGAACTGATAAAAATAATGTCTTTAGGACTAGGCTCTTTGAACTCATAGGGAGCAACACAACTCAAATCAAGCTTGCTGAAGAGGTCGGAATATCTCGCCAAATCCTATCTGAATATATGGGGGGCAAGACAAAACCCTCCATTGAAATACTTTATAAAATAGCCAAGCATTTCAAAGTGAGTGCTGATTATCTTATAGGACTCTCAGACTCTAAGAGCCTTGATGTAACTCAAAAACAAATCAGCAACATCATGGGGCTTTCTGATAAAGCCATCGAAACATTGGAGTCTTTCAACAAGGAGAGCATCTCAATAGATGACTTTTTCAAACCTATTGCACTTAGCTATTTGCTTGCAGATAAAGAGGCTCTAGAGATGATAGCAAACTGTTTCATAGGACATGGTGAACCTAATCAATCAGGAGGACATTTTGTCTATTTAGTACAGCTCCAACAAAAATTGTTGCAACTAAGAGAGCAAGCCCACAAAGACATTCAAGAGTCACAAGGGGGTGAATGATGGATGTTACAATCTACGCTAGATACAGCTCAGAGAGACAAGATGAGGCTAGTATTGAGGGGCAACTTAAAGTTTGTCGTGAGTTTATCAAAAGGAATGGATGGACTGAAATTGGAGAGCCTTATATTGATAGAGCCAAGACTGGAACTAATGCAGAGAAAAGAGATAATTTTCAAAAGATGGTGGCTGATTCCAAGAAAGGGATTTTTCAGGCTATTGTTGTTTATAAGTTTGACCGCTTTGCTAGGAGCAGAAAAGATAGCCTTATATACAAGGAGATACTCCGCAAAAATGCTGTCAAGGTTATCTCCGCAAATGAGACAGTCTCTGATGACCCATCAGGGATGTTGATTGAGGGATTTCATGAGCTGATGGCTGAGTGGTTCTCTATCAATCTCTCAGTGAATGTCAAAAGAGGAATGGATTTGAATGCTGACAAATGTCTTACTACTGGTGGAAACTGTGCTTTAGGATTCAAAGTCAATACTGATAGAACTTTCGCAAAATGTGAGGATACAGCCCCTGTTGTTCAGACTATCTTTGAAATGTATGCTGAGGGAAAGACTATGGCTGAGATAAGCCGTTTTATGAATGCAAGAGGGATAAAAACATCTCAGGGTAATTTCTTTAATAAAAATTCACTTCAAAATCTTTTGAAAAATAAGAGATATATTGGTGTATATACTTACAAGGGAACTGAGACTCCAAATGGAATGCCTCGCATAATCTCGGATGACCTGTTCAATAGAGTTCAGGAGAAAATGAAAACAAACAAAAAGAACTTTGGAGGTACTAGAGCTAAGAATAATGAGTTTCACATGACAACAAAGTTATTTTGTGATGAGTGTGGAGCTTTGATGGTGGGAGTGAGTGGAACTTCAAGACTCGGCATTAAATACTATTACTATTCATGTAATGGAGCAAGACAAAAGAAGTGCGACAAAAAGCAATTTCATCAGAGCAAAATTGAGGACTCGATTATTAAGATGGCTTGTGTTATTCTTAGAGACAAGAAAAATATTAACCTAATCGCTGATAGGATTGTTGAGGCTTACAATGAGGATGTTGACACAAAGACACTTGCAACCCTTGAGAAGAAACTTACTGAAAATGAAAAGGCTTTCAAAAGTTTGTTACTAGTGATTGAGAAAGGTGGTGACTTCTCGGATGAGATTCAAAAGAGAATGTATAAACTTAAAGAGGAAAAGGAACTCCTTAAACAAGAGATAGCTGTAGAACAAAGAAAACTCCAAATGTCTAACTCTGTTGATGAGGCTGAGATATTATTCTTCCTTACAGAGTTATCTGAGATGATACTCAGAAAAGAGACTCTTGATGAGTTTGACCGCAAAGCGATATTCTCACTCCTAATAAACAGAGCTGATGTATTTAATGATGGTCGCATTCGTCTCTTTTGTAATGTTGGAGAGAATCCATACATGATAGAGGGTGAAGCTTATGAGAAAGCCCTTAAAAAAGAAAAACCACTCTCCGACGATGGAGAGGATGGCTCTTCAGGTGCTGTTTGCTCCTCAGATGGTTCGTCTGAGATTGTGTTGGCAGGGGTGGCTGGATTCGAACCAACGCAATGTCAGAGTCAAAGTCTGATGCCTTACCGCTTGGCGACACCCCTTTACTTTACATAATATTATATAGTGCTTTTTATTTTATGTCAACCACAGTTATTGACTTTGTTTGCGATTATTGTATTATTTACTATTATGAAAATTTCAATTATGAAAGGAAGTATAAGGTTAGAGAGTTGGATTTTATAGTCTAGTGTTAAAACCGCCTTGATGGCGGTTTTTAATGGTCTAGGAATTATCGCTTCAATCATTTGTACTAGGATCTCAGCTTTAATGCACCGTTAAGTGCTTTTGTTCAAGTTTTATATAATGGTTGGTGCAATACCTATTGTGAATCCTATGATTGCCCCAACAAAAGTTCGCCGCAAGTTACCATGGCGATATAGATTGAATTCGGTTGCAAGTTCATTTAATTGGTTTTCTTGTGCACCATGTGGTGTACCGAATATAGGGTTAACAAAACGTGTGTTATCAATCACCTGGCCCCAAAGAATTGTATTTTCTACATTTCCCGTGATAGGACCAAAAACAGCGGTTGCAATGGTTGTGTTTTCAATTATTCCACCACCTCTATTAAAGGCAACTAGACCACCTAGGTAAAAACCACTTCTTACTTCGGAGTGAACACCACTGTTTCTAATTATTCCGCCTGAGTTTTCGCCTGCTATGCCACCTGTTGCCATTACATTTGCGAAATTTACATTGTTCATCGGTGTTCTGTTTTGTGCATTGTCTATGATTCCGCTGTTGAAACCTGCAATCCCACCTACTATCATACCAAAGTGAATTCTGTTTTGATTTCCTGGAACGTGTGGACGTGATCCACTTCCGTCTATGCCTCGGAATACAAAGTTTGCGCCATCACTTGATTGAACGTTGAACGCAGGCTTTACAAGTTCAGAGTTATATAAATGCCCCATGTTGATGCCAGCGATACCTCCAACATAAAATTTACCGATTATGTGATTGTGTGTAGATGCTGTATTATTTGCAGACGAGAATTCAAGTGTCGCCCCATCAATTACAACGTTTTCGGCAATTACACCAACAAGCCCTCCTGCAATCTCGGCATCAACAGAAAGCGAGAATGTTGCACCAGCAATAATTGCTCTTGACGGTGGCACATAGTTTCCAATGTTGCGAATTGTTGATTCAAGATGAATAATCTCTATTTCTGCGGGCGTGTCTGGGTTAATTATTTCAATTTCTCTTATAATTGGGCGTATATTTTCTGTTATTTCACTACCGTTAATATCTCGCATAAAAAGGTGACTGTAATCACTTGAGCTTAAATCATATGCGGTTACACCTATAACACCACCGGCAATTGATTGTTGTGTTAATGGAAGGTGGAAATAATCATCCGCACTTTGAAAAGAAATATCAATAACCGCACCTGGGGTATTTCTTAGGGTTGACCGAACCGCAACGTTAGAAAACACATTTTCGATTTTTGATGTTTGACCAATATTTCCATCATGTTCAAAATTGACTGCAACGCCTATTGCGCCACCTATGACATTATGACCGCTTAGTCGTACAAATGGCGAATTGTCTCTGTTAATAATATTAACGTCAACAACATTAGAATTTACAGAAATTCCAGCAAGTCCACCTACAAAAGGTGTATGAATCGCATAAATTGAATAATTATGCGTAGGCGTTATACGTACAAAATTAAGATTTATGTTTTTAACCGTTGCATATTCAAGGCGACTGAACAATCCTATGCTTTGAAGTACATTTCCTGAATTGTCTGCGATGTTGCCTGCAAGATCGGCAAAGTCTGGTGCATTAATTGAAATATCGTGTATCTCAAGACCATTTCCATCAAAGTGACCAGAGAAGATTGTTTCAAATGTTCTGAACGCCGTACCTTGCATGGATATATTATTTACAAGCCTAATGTAATCAGGAAAAACAAAGTCATCCCATGTCCAATTGTCTCCGCCCTCTGTTTCACGCAAGAACGCACCTGAGTTTTCCACGATATATCGATTAAATTGTGCACCGTTCCATATTACTGTTGGATTGTTACGACTGTTTTCAAATCCTGGGGCAGGTCTTATGTTTGGTGTTCTGCCGTCGGGCAAGAATCCGTCTTGGATACGGATGCTTGTTGCTATGTGGTTCGCACCAACAAGCCTTGGCCCGATTGCATTGTGCATATGCCATATGTTTGGCATTTGAGTCTCGTGAGGTTGGCTTACACTGAAACCTGTAAAATTTTCTATTTCGGTTACATTTGCTATTGGATCAAACCAAAGTGGTTGATTTGGAAGGTTTACACCTGGAACCTGTGCAATTTTATTGTTTTCAAAATTTCCTGCACGAGAATAGCCTGTGCCTGTATGAATAAATGGATGATCTGCACCAAAGTTTACTACTATATGATCAAATATGTTTTGCACAAATGCATTACGTATAATCGCATTTGCACCAACTTGTGATGCAACAAAACCTACCCTTGCCGCAGGGCCGTCATGGAAACGTACGTTTACATATGCATCTTCTATTACACCATAATTAGTGTGTGCAAAACCGGCAGACGTCGAAAGACTTCGTATACCGCCACGTGTTGCAAAACCACCTGTGTTTAATAATCCACCCTGCACATAACTTCCGCGAATTACGCCCTGTGCGTTATTGACGGCAACAAGCCCGCCTGTTCTTATATATCCTGACGCACCACCAGATACCGCTAGGTTTTCCAAGTAATTATCTCTTGAAAAACTGCTTACTATATACCCATCATTAAGCCCTGCAAAACCACCTACCCACGCACGTTGTACATTATTTCCTGGTGTGAAACTTCTGACTCCTACGTCGACAAGCACACGACTGTTAGAAATTACACCATGTGCAGGATTCGTGCCTGCAACACGTGCATTATGTCCAACAAGTCCACCTACAACAACGTTCATATTTGTGTCACCAACAATTATATCGAAACGACTTCTTCTATTTCCATCAAAGCTACTTGTGTTTTCGTAATCAGCGATATTAAGTCCGCTTTCTTCGTTGTGTGTAAATTGGCTTGGCATTACTACTGCAACATTGGTGATGATTCCTTCGTTTCGCCCTGCAAGAAGTCCAACGCTTATTGGATTCGCAACCGTAGAGTTAGGAAATCCACCTCCAGTGAGATTCACCTGGATACGACTTGTCCCATCGACTATAAAGGGAAGAACGATGTTAATGTTTTTAACAACGGCGTTTGCAGGAATTGTTGTAAATATTCCTATGCGGTTAGGTCGTTGCAATGTCGGATTGTTGCCAGATGTTAATCTTGCCTGTGTATTGAAACCACGAACTACAAGTTGACGGTTATTTCCATCAAGAGATGCGGCAACAAAATCAAGTGGTGTCCAATCATTGAGAATAATATCATTCATAAGAATATAGTGACCGTCTGGGCTCATACCACGAAGTCCGCCTGGTCCATGTCCTGCGTGAGTAATTATCCCAGGATTGTTTTCATCGGTCACTTGAACTGTTACGATATTAAATGTCGATTGTATATTTCTTCCACCTCGTTGAAGAATTCGATATCGTCCTCCAACAAATTCGTAATGCATTTGAATGTTAAGCGAACTTGGCTGATTCCATGCGGCAGATGCAATTATGAATTTTACGCCTGGTGTACGAGAATCGGCACCACTTTGTCCAAGAAAAAAGTTGAGTTGGTCTCGCATATCGCCCCACGCATGAGGACCGACCGCATTGTTATAGTACCCATCAATCAATGGCGAGTGGTTAAGTGTCCATCCTTGCCCAGTAGTCCCATAGCCTCGCCAAACAAGGTATTCAGAAAAACGTGGATCGGCATTTATCTCTCTCTCAAGCCTTTGGATATCTTCCCGTATTCGTGAACCAAGTTCGCTTGTTCCTTGATACTGTTGAGTAATTACCCTGAGGAACATAGATTGCATAGTATTACTTGACACCCTCACAGTATTTCCTGCAATCGAATCTATACGAAGTCCAGTGACCCTGTATAAAACAGTTTGAATTATTAAAGTACTTGTGCGACTTCTGTAGATATTGCCTGTTGTGTCAAAAAGATCATATGTAAACACCGCTCTGATTTCTCTGCCCTCTGGTATATTTGAACCTATTGTCAATGTATAATCAAATTCATTGCGTTGTGTTATTGTTATGCTTCCGTCTGTTACCCTTTCGCCACCAAAGAATATGTTTGGTGCATTTATTCCATCTTGGCGGATGTTAATTTGTCCGATTTTTTCTACACTGAAATCAAAACTTGTTCCTATTGCTTGGATACCACGGCGAGTTATTTGTCCATCATAGTTAAAATACAATCCTGGTCTGTCGAATGCAAAAAGTTCTTTTGTTTGAGTGATAATACGTCCATTTATTGTTTCAAAAGTTGCATGTATTGGAAAACGTCTGCCGTGAGGAACCTGCATTGGAATTTCCCGCTGGTTTTCGCTTAGTATTGTTCGTATATAGTAAACACCATCCCATGAATAAACCCATCTTCCATTCTGCCACGTGGCGGATGATACTTGTCTAAAAGCTCCGTCACCTTGTTGAGGAACAACGCGGAAAACATCACCATCTGCCCTGCGTTCTCTTACAACTTGTACGAAATCTATGAACCATTCCTTGTAAAGTGGGTCTGTATCTGTTCCTATATTTTCCCTGACAATTTCAGATTCAAGAGTAAATGCATTGATATTTGCAAACATTGGTTGTGCGTGAATTACAAGAAGACCGCCTTCGCCACCTTGTTCAGTGAAAATATTTGGGCTTGCCGCCTGGTCAAGATCAAGTGTAAATTCTGGACGACCAGGCACACTTTCAAGCTGTGTAAAGTGTTGTATTACAACTGTGTGAAGTTCTTGTGGAAGTATTTCAACACCAGCAAACACCTCAAGTGGACGATGAAAATTACTCCATGTTCCCTGGTTTTCGCGGAAACTTCGCTCGTGAATGCCAATCTGACCTGTTAATCCGTATGGAATTACAGAAGGCGATGTTGCCCCTATGTCCAGATATTCATCAAGGTTAACTTCTACCGACATGAATATATTGAACAAGAATTCTTGATATGCATGTGGAACACCTCGGCGATCTGTTACCACATAATCATTTCTGCTCTCGATCTCTAGTATGAATATGAGGTCAAAATTTCTATGGTTGATTGCACTTGGACCAAGGCGAATTTCTACACTTGCACGATCTGCCTCTGCATTTACTGTGAAACCAAGTTGGTTAGGATTACCAAATAATGGTTGCGGAACTTTACCGTCTTCTGTAAAAGTAAATTCGGCAAGTGACAAAAGCGAAATTACATTTTGTAAATCTTGGCTTAATGTTTGGACTTGGGTTCGAAGTGTTGGATGCACACGATAAAGCAATCCGTTAGCTATTTCGTCTGTTACAAAGCGACCACTGTAGACCGTAGATGATGTGGCATCTATTGTCGCCGAGTCTTGACGAAAATCAAGGTAAATTGCACCACTGTAGACCGTTACATTGAAATTAAGATGAAGTGCATCAAGTCGGTACTCGCGATTACCAACGAATTGGCTCGACATTTGTATATATGGGGTAAATCTGAATGAAAAACCTTGTGGATCCATTTCAAAAAGTTCCATTGGAAACCCGTTTTGCAATACTCTGTTGTCCGATGTGATACCACGAATGCCATACCTTGCATCTATATTCCACACAGCACTGTCAATGCTTGCGTCAAGTGAGAAACTTCTTCCTCTTTGTACAGGGAAATCTATTTGTCTAAAGTGTGGATCAGAAAAACCAAGTTCTGGGCGACGGTGAATACTTCGTGTACCTATTCCCCCCATTGAATTGTGTGTCACAGTGTGAATCGTTACCGCAGGAACGACATCAAAATGCAAACGAGAAATGATTGCCTCATCTTCGTTTTCATGACGGGTACTCATTGCCATAAATTGGAATTCCCCAAGTCCGGTAATCTGGATAAAGTACTGGGGAAGTCCTGAAGCCATCGTTCGACCAAGGAATGCGGTACCTTGATTATTTTCAAGTTCGATATGAAGACGGCGACTTGCAATAAGAGGGCTTACCGCAATATCAAAAATATCATCAAGATAATATCTGTTTGCAATGTTGTTTGAAACGGTAAAATCACCTGTTGAGAAGAAAAGTGCCGCACTGTTAATATGTCTTATTTTTTGGGATTGGGTACAATTTGGAATATCGATTGGGCAAATACCTCTGACAAGCGGATCGTTTGCCAAAAGATTTGTTGTTGCAGGTACAACAAAGTTAAACTCACCTCTGTTATTTGGCATTCCGAATATTCGGTCATAACCCCATGTGCGACGGTCATTTACATTAAATGATGCTTCGTGAGTGATTTGAGTTCGTAAATTTAAATCAATTGCATTTGGGATTGCAACAAACATTGATAATTCATATGGGATATGAAACGGTTGTGGCTGTAATACGCCGACACTCGCATATCTTCTTTCAAGTGGATCAAAAGATTGACGTAACATTGGGAACGCTTTACCAGACATGTAATTTATGAATGCGATTTCGTTACCACGGTGTGGGTGTGTTATTTGTCCACTTGCAAGATAATTCACATTAGAAAAGTTTATGAAAAAATCTCTTGCATGAAGTGTATTTGTATTAAACCGATCAAAAAACCAACCACCATTTACATTCGGATTACTTATCATCCATGTATTAATGTTAAGGTCCAGATTTGGAGATGCAGCAGTTGCGGTTGGCCCAACAAGAGAACCAGTTGGACGTGCACCATAAAAACGAACAGCATCTCGATAGTGATTACCGGCAAATGCGGTATCATCTACTATTGAAGATCGAAATCCTGTTCCTATAAGATTTCTTGTTCGTGTTATTGTAAATGTTGCGGAAGTTGGTAAAAAGTGTACGTTATTATTGTCAAGAACAGAATACGTCATGACAAAAGTTACCGGAGCTTGAGTATTTGCGGCATGAGTTGTTGATATTCTGTTTGCACCAACATGTCCGCCAATTGTAAATGGATCACGTCCACCTATCCCGCCTGTATCTTCGCCACTGTTTGCGTTAATTACATAGTTATTGTTTGAAAATGCACCAGTAATTGTGGCGCGTGCATCACTTGCAAGTTCACCTATGATACCACCAATAACAGGCTGGGCACGGCGGTTCGGATCATGTGGGTCACGTTCATAATGAATTGAGAGATTTGAAAATACTCCTTCAATAATACTCTCTGATGAACCTGCGTGGTTTTCTTGTCTTCCTATTACACCACCTACGATTACATTTCTTTGGCCTTCTGCCCCAAATATAAAGATATCTCCTCTGAAACGCATATCACCAAAGACAAAGCTTGTTTCGTTTGTAAAGATACTTGTTGCAAAAGCATGGTGAAGATGACCGCCACTGTTGACTCCGACCACACCACCTATCGTTGTTTGGTGAGAAATGTTATTTATAAACGCAGGTTGAACATTCACACCTCGCCCTACCATCAAGCCTGCGTAAAATGGATTGTTTATCCAATCAAGATCACGAATAATTATATTGGCAGGAAGTATCGAGAACACTCTTGCCATATCACGTCTTATTGTTTCGTTAACATAAAAATCAAAGAAACTTTGTTCTATAATTCCTCTGTTGCGTCCAACAAGTCCACCTATTATTCCATGCCCGTATATTGCCGAAGTTGAATAAGAATTAATGATATGTCCGTATCTTGTTTGCAACGAGTTATCCCAAACTCCAAAGTCTATTCGATCATTAAGCCCGACAAGTCCACCAACATTACCTCTTGTTGTATTGTAAAGAACATTTTGTGATGCAACGTTTTCAATTATTCCTCGATTACGTCCTGCAATTCCTCCGACGTTTTTATCTACATCTTCTCTGACATAGATTGTTGTTGCTGAAAAAACAAGACTTATTTCACTGTTCATATGAAGATTATCATTCAGGATATTTCCTGTATTAAGACCTATAATTTTACCTTGGAATGATGTCCCACCGTCATTGAGTCCAACAATACCACCCAAATTTAAATGATGTACAGTTTGACTTGCCGGCGTAGATGCGTTAAGATCGGCACCATGTGTTACGTGTACAAGTCCATCAACGTGAAGGCGATTTTGCTCGGAAATTATACCTCTGTTTGTACCAACTATTGCACCAAAGTTAAGTCTTTCAAATCCGTTCATGTTATAGAACGCATAGTTTATGGTTACTATTATATCTGTAACTTGTCCATAATTCATACCTGCAAGCACACCTATGTGAACCCTGTTATGTTGTTCTGTGTTCGGACGCTGTCTTGTTGATGTGATGTTTACATTGGTGAACGAAACACCTTCGACACGGGCACTTAAATTTGACGGCGAACCAATTTGTGCAAATAAACCATAAAATTCATGAGTTACGTTTCCTGTTCCAATTTCCCATACTTCACGTGCATGTACATTTCTGCCACCTGTTTGTCCAAGACCTGGGACAAACATACCGCCTGCCTCTATTGTTATGTTTTGAAGAGCAAATTGTGTGGTCGCCTCGCCACTTCCCAGAACATAGTTCATAGAACCTGTAAGCGTTCCATTAAATTGAGGAATTGGGGCGAGCAGTCTGCCAGTGAAATCGATATCAGCAACAAGCCGATAATATCCACCAAGTACAATATTCAAGTTATTATCAAACCCTGGGCGTCTTGCGTGGAAGATTCTGTTGCCGAAACCAAAATTTACCACTGTACCAGTATCAAAGCCGAACACATCAAGAAATTGATCAAGTGTTTCTATCATATATTGCCCGTCACCATGTGTTTCGTCAAAGATAAAAACATTGAAGCGAATATATGTAAGTGGGTTTTGCAATTGTCCGTGTTCATCGCGACGGATGCTGTCAAATGCAAATGCAACAAGAACTGTGTCGGTTTCAAGCGAACCTATATTACTTCGTAGCGCGTTAAGCATTCCATTACGTGGATTAATTGTTGCAACATCTTGACCACCATTTCTTGGGTCGATTAGTGTTGTTCGTGGATTGCCATTATCGTCAAAGATACTTCCATTAGGCACAAGTCTCCCATTATTTGAAACCGGCAAAAATGCCCAACCTATTCCATGATTGTGTGGGTGATCAATTACACGAAGTGGGAACGGATTTACACGAATCTGGGTCATAGGAGAATTATTCAAATTTACGTTTATTGCACGTATATTATCTTGAGATGAAATGTGTCGAACCTGTTCCATATCAATTACCCTTATATCTATTGTGCGTGGTGCGTTGATTGTGAACATTACAGGTTGGCTAAGCCCCGTAAAACTTTGCCATATATGAAATTCAAGACGAGTAAAACCATTTGTTGCAAAGAAACCATAAATTCTGAAACGTGTTGCGGTTAATCGCCTTACCATCATGAAATCACCAAATTCAACCGTATCATTTATTGAAATATGTTGATTTCTGTCATGACCTATTGCAATTCGAAGTGTGTCGGTTGTATGAACTTGGGCAGAATTTGCAAGTGTAGTTGATGCAAAGGACAAATCAAGATCAACATCAACGAATGAACCTCGAGGAGTTATACCATCTTCTGCACAAAGTTCTCCGTTTATTCCGCAATAATGACCTAGACTGGTACTTGAATAGATTGTGACAAGATCATCAGACAAATCTGCACCAACAAGTGGATTAATAACGTTGAGATTAATTGTAAAGTGTGCAGATGTTCCGGTCCCAAGTGCGGTACGAATTGGTTGAAGCACATCGGGATTAAGTGCATGCATTGTTATAGTAATTGGAATGTTTTGTCCAACAGTTGTTGGACTTAGAGTGAATGTGTCTGTATTAAAACTTATGCTTGGTGGTGCAGATACAGTTATCGCGATACTTGATGTTCTTGGCAACGGTAACAAGTTCAAGTGGTATACTCCGCCCACCATTACCGTTGCATTTTGAATACGATTAACAACAGGCATCGCTGATGAATTAAATGTTGTTTCGTAAACAACACCACTTAGTGCACGAAGTTGCATATCAAGTGATTGAAGACGTTCAAGCACAGAAATACTTGTCTGGATAGAATATCCATTCCTATATGAAATTTCAAGAATATATTCAAGATTTAAATCTATGCCTGCACGTTCGGCAAATGTGAGTGTTCTGTTAATTTCTATGTGAAATCTTACAAGATCACCGCCAAAAGGAATTGTCAATCCAAGACCGGCAGATGGTGTTGTCATATTTATATTGGATACGTTGAAAATCGGCACAAGTTCATATTCACCCGGAGTAATTGTTGGTCGTCTTATATACGCATTGTCAGAAAAACTTACCGCAAATTGGTTAAGATCAATTTGTGTGCCTGCAAGATTGGTTTGCATATAGAATTGGAAAAAGCCTTGATTAAGAGTTGCCGCACGCACTGGAAATAAAACATCAATTTCGTTAAATACACTGTCTCTGAATTCCAAAAGTTGCATACTTTCGACCGCACGAAGTGCATTGATAGAAATCAATGTTTCGGTAAGTGGTCTGAATATTGGTTGTCCACCACCATCTGTGCCTATTACTTCGCCACTTGTTTCAATACTTCTTATACGAAGTTGAAGATTTTGTGCATTTATAAGTGATTGAATTTGTTGTTCATTAAGTTGATCTCTAATTCTTCGTGCAAGCGAAATTGAGAATGTTGCACCATATGGCACACCAGTGTCAAAATGTCCAGATTGCATAAGTGTATCTGAATGAAACCCAGGTTGTTCATTAAATGTTATATCAAACAACATCTGTGGACTTGCAAGTACCCAGTTGGGAATTCCGCCGATACCAGACACCGGGACATCACCTCTTACAAGTTCAAATGTTATGTGATTATTGCGTCTGTGCGGACCATTTATTGGTCCAACATTATTAACCACCAAATTATCAGCCAAATTTACGTTAAATTGAAATCTGTCTTCACGATTTTCTGAATAAAATGCGAAAAGTTCGCTTGTTGGTTCATCATTATGTACCGTTTGTAAAAGGTCGCCACCACCACTTGCATGTCTTGTAAAGACGTTACGTGATTCAACCCTTAGTCGTATGGTACGATGAAGATCTCTGTGTTGTACCATATCGCTGAAATGAATTGTTTCCCCTGTTCTTGTCAAAATTGGGTAAACAACCAAATCTACATATGTTTCACCTATCCCATTTGCATTTATTATTATTCTGTCATTAGATTCAAGTATGTTTCCTGCGACAACGGCATTATGATTTATTGGAAAATAACCAAATTGTGTTCCTGGAGCGAATAAATTGCCAGGGTTTCCTACTTCTATACGATAGTCAATGTAACTTACAAAATCTGTTCTTTGGGTCGTGTCATTCCAAACAAGTGATGTTACAATATTTCCCTGGGGATTTGGTTCAGAGATTATACTTGTTCTCATGTCACGCAATCTTACATTATCGGTGCTTACATAAGGCAATATGTGAACCTCGAAAATAGGACTTAGATGTGTTGGGGCAGTTGGGTGTGTTAATCTTGCACGAACAAAAACACTTGTTACGGAAGAATTACTGTGCACAGTCATAAGGCCTGTTACCCTGTCAAGTTCAATACCTGGAATACTTATTGGCATTGCAGTCACCGTATTCAGAGAAGAAACCACTTCGTACTCGATGTTGTTTAGATTTGAAAAACCTTGATCACCTTGTGGTGTTACAAAAAAATCAAAATCCTGCGGTGCAAATTGCAATGTTGTTGGCATCATCGGGTCTTCACTTCGCATTATGCCAAATTCTGCGGCAGGGATTATCATCGCAGATGGAACGTTTACATTTACATTAATATATTCTACTCGCCCACCACCTGCGGTCATTATTCGCACACGAGTTTGTCCGCCACCAACCGCACGAATTTCGATTTGAGACCTGTTTCCACTTCGATGCCATACTCTTGCGGTTGCAACATGTGGGTTTTCGGTGCTTATGTATAACGTTGCGGTTTGAGAGTTTGGGGCACCTGTTACATTTGCGGTTACACTTTGCCACATTTGAGAACCAGGTGTGTTTGTTGGGATAACCGTACCATCTGGATTTCTTGACATTTGAACGGTTATGTTTACCTGGTCTCTGTCAAGCCTAAGCCTCATTCCAGAATACGCATTGCCAGAGCCATTTGTTGTAAGAACCACTGTTAAAATACCTACAAGTGTAAGTAATGCAAGAACCCCCAAAATTATCTTGTTTCTTCTGTTCATTCTCCCCCACGTGACACAAACCTAGTTTACCTTAATTATCTTATTTTTAGTCACTTATGTCAAACAAAAAAGACTTTATACAAAAGTCTTTTGAAATTTTTTGCACAAGGACCAGATTGAGATAAAAGGGGTTTTATTCTCTCTTAGCAAAATTTTTAACCTTTCATTGTTTTTGCAACTTCTGCGGCAAAATCATCTTCTTTTTTTGCAAGGCCTTCACCCATTTCAAAACGTGCAAAACGACGAATCGTGATTTTTTCACCTATTGAGGCAACCGCTTCGGACACGATTTCTTTAATTGTTTTGCCAGGCTCTCGAACATACTCTTGGTGAATAAGGCAAATTTCGCTGTAATATTTTTTTACTTGGCCTTCAAGCATTTTCTCAATAACGGCGGCAGGTTTTTTCTCGTTAATTGCTTTTTTACGCAATATTTCTTTTTCTGCATCAAGTTGAGTGGTTGGAACCTGGGACTCGTCAAGGTAAAGCGGGTTTGCGGCAGCAATGTGCATAGCAATACCTTTACCAAGTTCTTGAAATTTTTCGTTTTTTGCGGCAAAGTCGGTCTCACAGTTAATTTCAACCATAACCGCAATTTTCCCGCCCATATGACTGTATGTAAATACTACACCTTCGCTGTTGATTCTGTCACTGCCTTCTTTTTTTGCGGCTTTTGCCATACCACGTTCACGCAAAAGGGCAACCGCTTTATTAAAGTCACCACCTGTTTCGGTAAGTGCACTCTTACAATCCATGATACCTGCCCCTGTTTGATCCTTGAGTTTCATAATGTCGCTCATAATTTCTCCTTGTAAAAATTTTTGATTTTACATTATAGTATTTTGAATCAGGTTTGGTCAAGTATTATTTCAGTTAACCTAAAGGTTGGGTTTAAAAAACCTATTTCTTCAAGAATTTTATTGATTGCATTTTGACCTATGTTTCTTGTTTTACGAAGAGTACTGTAATCCATTTCAATAAGTTGTTTTATTGTTTTTACATTACGTCTTAAAAGGGCATTTACGATTCTGGGTGGAAGATTTAATTCTGTTATGCTTAGATTCAATATTATTTCGTATGTGAATTGTGCGCCACAGGTTGGGCAGTTTTCTGGGAATTGTCGTTTTTCAATCATGCATTAATCCTTTTTGTTAATTTCACATGAATTTTTCATGTGATTGTCAATAATATCATTAATTCGCTCATTCTGTCAATATAATTATGGAAAAAGTTTTTTCGATACGTCTTAAAAAATTAAGAAATGAAAAAGGTAAATCCCAAGTAAAATTGGCAAAAGAACTTGGAATACGTCCAGCCACTTATCAATATTATGAAGATGGTGGTGAAGCTAATTACGAAAATCTTGGAAAAATTGCAAAGTATTTTAACGTTACCACAGATTATTTAATTGGCTTAAAGGATGATTATCTATGAACCTCACTGAACGATTAAATAAGGTAACAGCGATTATATGTTTGAGTATCAATTAAAAAGTAAAGTGTAAAAATTCTCGCTTTTCGTGGACAATTGCCTTAATATGAACTTCTTGTTTGATTATTCTATAAATGATATCCCAATTGTATACTCGAATATATTTTAAATCTGTTTCAGTATTGATTTTGTTTCGCAAATTTGAACCTCTTTCTGGCATAAAATACAATTCTTTAATGATATTTTCAATCTTTTCAGCAATACCTATTGCAATTTCGGCATCTTTTGAAACAGATTGATAGTACTCGAAAATTTCAACAAGGTCATCTTCCACCTGATCACTGATTATCACTTTGAATATTTCTTCCGCCATTCCTCTTTCCTTTTGTCCATTCTTTTGCCAAACTCATCGAGTGAAATAGGATTCCAAGTTTTTTCCCTTTCTTCAAGCAATGTTTTTAATCGTGCGTCATATTCTTCGCTATATTTTTTCTTTTCATATTCGTGGATTAGTATATCAAGTTCAAGTTTTGAGATTGTTTGTGATTCTGTCATTTTATCCTCCTTGTTTTATTATACTCTATTTCAAAGGTTTTGCAAATCTTAATAAAAGACAGATTGCTCTGTCTTTTATTAAGATATGGAGAATTATTCTGTGGCTTCTGTTTCAGTTTTTGCCTTGGCTTTTTTCTTTGGAGTTTCGGATTCTTCTTTGGTATCTTCATCCTTTGATTCAGATTCCATAAGAGCCTTTGCACCTATTGCCTCGGACATTGAAACCTGTTCATCAGTTGAACTTGTACGAAGAGTTACACCTTCACGAGCCTCGATGACCGCATCGGCAAGTGCGGTAATAATTAATGAAACCGAACGAATTGCGTCATCGTTTGCAGGGATAATTACGTCAACATGATCGGGGTCACAGTTTGTGTCAATGAGCCCAACGACAGGGATTCCAAGTTTACGTGCTTCTCCGATTGCAATGTGTTCTTTTTTACTGTCGACAACGACCATTATACCTGGAAGACTTGTCATATCTGCGATTCCGCGAAGATTTTTTTCAAGTTTGTCACGTTCATCAAGAAGCTTTATAACCTCTTTTTTTGGAAGGTATGCAAATTCGCCAACCTTTTCCATTTGATGAAGTTTATTCATTCGGTCAACACGTGAACGAATTGTTTCAAAGTTCGTAAGCGTTCCACCAAGCCAACGACTGTTGACATAGAACATTCCGCAACGAAGTGCTTCTGTTTTAACCGCCTCTTCCGCTTGTTTTTTTGTACCTACGAAAAGGACGCTCTTGCCTGTGGCGACTTGGTTACGAATAAATTCATAGGCCTTGTCGATAAGCACAGTTGTTTTTTCCAAATTAAGAATATGTACATTTTGGCGTGCGGTGTAGATATATGGTTTCATCTTTGGATTCCACCTTTGTGTTTGGTGACCAAAGTGAACACCTGCCTCAAGCAATTGTTTCATTGAAATTACTGACATTTTAAATTCCTCCTTGTTTTTGCACCCTTCCCCGCTTGGTACCCTCAGGCACAAGGTTTGCGAAGAAGTGATTATTAGCCATATTATATCATACTTGGTAAAGGTTGACAAGTATAAGTTTTAAGCTATGTCTGGTTTCACTTCTTCTCCCTCTTGTTCATCATTCTGCAAGTCTGTTTGTTGTTCTTGTTCGACTTCCCTTAGATACTGTCTGACTTGTTTAAGTTTATTATCTACAACGGTAAAACTTATAAATTGATCGAGCACATTTCGGTTATTAATTACCCCCAGTGATTTTGCCGCCGCAAGATATTCGCCAAGCATATAGATTGACTTTTGACCAAAGCAAGGTATGCCTGGATACTCGGCTTCATCTTTGATTTTAACATGTTGAGAAAATGTAATTGATGGGCATCCAAGTTCAATCATGTATTTAAGGTCTTCTTTCTTTTCTGACAGATTTGACTCCGCATCGAACGTTTTACCTTTTTTCTTTGCATGTTGTTTGATGTTTTCTGACTCGGTTTTATAACGTTCAATGAGACTGTCTACAAATTCATATTTTGCTTTCTTTTTTTCCTCTGATAATTTATCTTTTACATTATTTCTATTTCGGAAAAAATCGCTGTAAAATTTGGTATCCTTTCCAAGGATATCGTCGTAAGATTTAAAATCCTCGTGCCACTGATTGAATTTTTCTTCAAATTTTATTTCTTCACCAGTTTTTTGATATTTATCATATTCTCTTTCTCCACTGGTGTTTTTATATTTGTCATATTCTCTACTTGTTGTTTGTGATTGAGAGCCAGATTGTGAAGTATTTGCCTGTTTGTCTGTTTTTCGATTTTGTTCGTACTTGCTTTGATATTCTGCCCTCTTATCAGAAGTATTTATTGCCTCGTATGCCGAGTTTATTTCTTTCATCTTTGCTTCTGCAACTTTATCATTAGGATTGGCATCGGGGTGATATTCTTTGGCTAATTTACGATAAGCCGATTTAATATCTGCATCTGTCGCATTATCATCTACACCCAGAGTCTGATAATAAGTTTTTCCAGTTGTACTCATGATTTATTATACAGCACTTCTTAAAATTTTAATAATTTTATTACTCCAATCGAATTGTTCTGTTAATAATTGGGAATTACCAGTTTACACCGAATGATTACTGAGTTATAATATATTTATATATGGAAGAAGATAAAATCATAAATCCACCCGAACCCACAGTCGAGCCTGAGGTTGTTGAATCTGGGAAAATTGACAATGTTGTTCTTGACCCTGTGACGGTTAATGAAGATGACGAACCATTAGAGGTTCTGACATTCAAGCAAAAATGGAAGATGAACAGAAAATTGCGAGCAAAGCGTATTATTATTGCATTGATTGTGCTTGGTGGAATTGTTGCTGGGATGCATTTTATTTTCTTGCATGGTCTTGGGATTAATATATTTGCCGATGCGTTCGGTGGTGGAAGTTCGGCACAAAACACCGATCTTGGTGAAGTTGGTGTTGCATTAATGTTTACATTTATCGGGCTATATGTATTACAGGCATTGACATTGAATTTTATTCCAGGCACAACAACAGTATTTATAAGTGGTCTTGCATGGATTTTGTTTCAAGAGAATTTTCTTCATGCATACATGGTTGCGTTATGTGCAATTTTGATCACCGCATTTATACTCTACTTTTATGGCCGATATGTTGGGCGTGGTGTGCTTTATTGGATGTTTGGAAGGGAGAAACTTGACAAAAGACTTGATTGGTTTGCACGCAATGGTGCAAAAGGTGTGCCGTGGTTATTTTTAATTCCATTTTTCCCAACAGACCTTGTTGTTGTTACCTGTGGTGCATCAAAGATGAAATTTTGGCAATTTGTTCCGATGGTTATGGTATTCAAACCTATCGAGGTTGCACTGTTACTTTCATATCCGTTCCTTATTACTTCGGGATTTGTTCAAAGTTTGCGTCCGCATGAAATTGTTATTGCGATTAACTTAATTCTCATCAATATTCTTTTGCTTATTGTTTATCACAGAACATTACTTAAGATTTTCAACAAATTTACCGAACCATTCACAGGAAGAAAAGCATATAAAGAAGGTCTTGAGCAAGCCAGGTTGGCGGCGGTTGCGACACAAAAAGGATATGAAGCACACGATTTGATTATACTTAACAAAAATATTGGATGTCCAGAATGTAATCCAAATCCTATTGCAGAGGGACAAGTATCCATAGATGATGTTATTGCAGGTGAAGTAAAAATCCCTGTACAAAGTGATTTGGTTGAAAAGCCCGAAGAAAAGACTGGAGAAATTCCTATCAACATACAAGAACAATCAAAGCCACAAAAGCGTGCAAGTATACAAGTAAAAAACACCACAAAAGGCGAGCCAAAGAAATCAACAACCGGTGCCAAAAAGTCAAGTACCACAGTAACAAAAAAACCTGTATCAAAAAAGAAAGTTTAAAGTTTTTCTTGAACAGATTAATATACCGATTATTTGCATACTATTAAGATAGTGAAAAGACTCTTCCGTGTTGTGTTTTTGGTTGCGATTGTCGCCGGTTTTACCGTCGGCATGTATTACTTGTTTTTAGAAGTTTTTGGTCTTGACGTATTGGAACGAGGTTCAGTCGAAAACATTGATTTGGGTGCAGATGGGCTTTTACTTGTTGGTGCGTTTGTTGGACTTTATGTTTTTCAATCAATTACAATGAATCTTATTCCTGGTACAACGACGTTTTTCATAAGTGTACTTGCCTATACATTATTTGGGGCGGATATAATAGTTTTGTTCTTGGTATCCTGTATTGCGGTTCTTGCATCATCAATTGCTCTTTATTTTCTTGGGAGATTTGGTGGACGTAAGGTTTTATATTGGCTTTTTGACAAAGAAACACTTGATAGACGTCTTGAATGGTTTTCACAAAATGGTGCAAAAGGTGTACCGTGGTTGTTTTTGGTGCCACTTTTTCCAACTGATCTTTTATGTTTAACTTGTGGTGTTGCAAAGATGAAGTTTTGGCATTTTTTGTTGATTGTTTTTGTGTTTCGCCCAATAGAAATTGCATTGTTGCTTAGTTACCCTTTTATATTGCAATCAGATTACGTTCAAAGCATGCCTGTTTGGGGACGCGTACTTGCGATAAATATGATTATTGTGAATATGATTTTGCTTGTTGTTTATTATCGGGTTTTGCTTAGAATTTTTAGAGGTGATAAAGCAAGTTATGCAAAGAGGACCGGTTCTGAAAATAACTATGCGGAAACCATTGACACCAAAGATGCCGATTTGGTATAAAATCAGATTTAAAGCATACCCCACATTAATGTTACTTTTTCAAAGGGGCATAAAACATTTCACCATCATGTGATTGGAAATAGACACCAATGATGAGTTTCTTTTTTGAATTAATGATTGTGTATGCCGCACGTTTTCGTGCACCGCCGATTACACCACCAGCGGTTCTCAGGTTAGCCTCGACAAATACATTATATGCAAGGACGTTACCTGCGTTATCTACAACGGTTATTCCATCAAAGTTAAGCATTGACATGAATACATCGGAAATTGCATTAAGCTTTGGTTCGGCATTATGTGTGCCTTGTATAAAGAGTTTCGAGAATGAAATTGGTTCACGCAACCAAATGCCATCGTCAAGAAAGTCATCTCGGTGTTCACTTGTAGGATAGTCTTTGTCTACAACAACACACATCGTTCCATGGACATTTCTGATAACATTTTTAAAGATGTTTTTGTACATTGTTTTGACTTCGTTAAGTTTCTTTACACTTGCCTTGAGTTTTGAAAAACTTGCCTCTACAAAATCATAAATTTCTCCATCCCAGTCATTCACAACCTTGATATCAAGAGCGAAATTAATGTTGATCTCGTTTCCCTTAATAGATTTCATTGTTACCGCCCAGTTATTTTCGGCATAGGCATAAATACCGAAAATCTTGTCGTCGCGATCTTTGAGATAGTTACTTTGAAAAATTATATCTTCGACACCTTGTTCTTTGATACTGTTGATATTTTTAAAGATTCCATATATGACACAGTCATCTTCGCTGCTTACATAAATACACCAATCATGTTGAGTAAATGGAACAAGAGCCTTTAAGCGAGACGCAAACATATTTTCGTTTTCATCTCGGAAGAGTTCAATTTTACTTGGACTTGGTAATGATTTCATGACCGCATCAATATTATTTGTGAAAAGCAGTCGGGGTTTATATTTAATTCCTTCTTCCTCGTAATTTATCATTTTTGGAAAAAAGTTCATGAAACGATTTTGTAATTTAATGGGAAAATCGTCGTACTCACTTGCGAGAAAGTCGACTATTTTATTTTTCGCATCGAGATAAAAAATGTTCTCGTTCATCTTTTGTCGAACCCCCTTTCTACTATAATATTATGTGTCTAGGGTTGTCAACTAATACTTCAAGATTTCTTTAAAATTGCTTGACTTTTTAATTTGCTTTGTATACTTATTGCTATGTGTTATCCACATAATATCCATTTGCCTTGATGTGATTTACAAAATCCTGCCAGACATTTTGTATTTCTTCGGTGGTTATGGTTCTGTCGTGACTTGTTATAACAAGTTGAATTGTATAGGACTTGTCATCATTTTCGCGTTCGTATACATCGCGAAGTTTGTAAGATTGAAGAAGTTCATGTGTGAATTTTGCAACGACATGTTCGAGATTGCCATAGATATCGGCGGTTGTAATTGTAAAATCAAGTGTTGATTTTGGAAATTTTGAGATAGGTGTTGATGATGAAGTTGTTTTAATTTCAGCAAGGATGTTTTCAAGTGTATCCATTCGAATAGGTGCAACCACAATATTAATATTTTTGTCGATTGCATTGCATACGGTAGGATGAACAATACCAATTTGCCCAATTACTTTATTTGCCGCATAGATAACCGCATTATTCTTTGGGTGATAATAAGAACGACTTGATTGTCCAAGTTTAAATTCTAGTTTCAGTCCAAACGTATCGAATAAATTGCGATACATATTTGCGACTTCAGCATACAACTCTTCCCCACTTTTTGTCTTGGATGCTATTGCAACACATAGGTGTTCGTGTTCTTTAAGCTCTGGTTCATCAAAGTAATTTTTGTAAACTTTGCCAATTTCGAAAATCCTAATATTTTCTTGACCCTTGTTTTTTGATACAACATGAAGAAGTGACGGCATAAGTTCCGATCTTATATTATCGCAACCTGCTGCTGCGGAATTGACAATCTTTATGTGTGACTTGGTTTCGATTTTTAAATCTTTGAGGGCACGTGCGTCGTTCCAATAATAAGTGTGAACTTCGTTAAGTGCATATTTTTGACTTAGGATATCTTTTATCTGGTTGCGTCTGGAGATATGTATAAGTTGCGGTTGCAAAGTCGCAAATACAAGTGGTGCGATTGGTTTGATATTATCATAGCCATATGTTCGAGCAATTTCCTCTATAATGTCAACCGCCATTGTCACGTCTTTTGTTGCACGCCACGTTGGTACGATAACGGTGATATCCTTGTCGGTAATGACAGGCGAAAAGCCCAACCCTGTTAAATTACGTTTAACCTCGGCATAGTTAAATTTTGTTCCGCAATAGCGTTCAAGATATTCTTTTGTAAGCGTTATTGTTTTACCTGTCGTTTGCTTTGATACTTGGTTATTATAACTTGATGCTACTTGTGCATTTTTATCATGAGTGTAAAGAAGTTTTAAAATTCTCTCGGCGGCAAGTTTGTTCAGGTTTGTATCAAGGCTCTTTTCATATCTGGTTGAACTCTCTGTTCTTATTCCAAGTTCTGCACTTGTTTTACGGATTGTGGATGCATTGAACGTTGCGATTTCAAAAACAACATCTGTGGTGTCTTGTTTAACAAGACTGTTACCACCGCCTATTATGCCTGCGAGAGAAACAGGTTTGCCATCGGATTTTATAAACAGGTGGTGTGGTTTAACTTCTAAAGTTTGATCATGCAAAGTGGTAAAAGTGCTTTTCATCTCTGTTGCGGCAATCTGCTCGTTGTCTGTTTTAATATTTCCTGCACTAACCTTTTTCATGACTCTGGCATCAAAGGCATGATTAGGTTGTCCAAGTTCAAGCATAATATAGTTACTTAGATCAACAATATATCCAAGCGAATTCATTCCACAATAAAACAGTCTGGCCTTAATTTGTATAGGTGTATCTTTTCGGGTTATGTTTTGTACTTTAAATGTAGATAAACTTAGTACATCATTCTTATTTTCAATCTTGGTAGAAATTGGTGGAAGATCCTTGAACTTATCAAGGTCGGCGGTTGGAAGTGGTTTTAACTTACGGTTGAAAATCGTGCTAAGTTCCCTTGCCATACCATAATGTCCCCAAAGATCGGGACGGTTGGTCAGACTCTTGTTATCGATTTCGAATATTGTGTCATTCAAGTCTTGAAGAACATTGTGGATAGGCGTACCGTTAATTGTATTTTGTGAAAGTTCAACAATTCCATCGTGATCGGTAGAGATTCCAAGTTCATATTCACTTAAACACATTCCGTTAGATATTTCGCTGGCAAGTGTTGCTTGACCTACGTTTATGTTTCCAAGTTTGGATCCGACTTGTGCATATGCGACTTTAAGTCCAGGACGACAGTTCGGTGCACCACAAACAACAGGCAATGTTTCCTTGCCATTGTTCACGGTCAATTTCCAAAGCGGTTTTTTGCTTGTCGGATGAGGTTCGCATGTTATAATTTCACCAACAATGACATTGTGGATATTCGTTCCTTTTTGTTCAAAGCCTTCGACTTCGGCGGTAACCATACTCAAGCGTGTCATAATTTCCTGTGCCTCAATGCCCGATAAATCTACAAAGTCATTAAGCCAATTAAGTGATAGTTTCATTTTTTGCTCCTCCTTTAATACTCCCTAGTGCCTCTAGATTTCCAGAGTTGAATACGCGGATATCACTTATGTTATATTTAAGCATCACAAGTCGTGTAAGTCCGTAACAAAACGCAAAACCCTGATATTTATTTGGGTCAACTCCACCTTGGGCAAGAACATTTGGATGAACCATTCCACAACCACCAAGTTCAACCCAACCTGTACCTTTACAGACACCGCAACCAACGTGGTGCTTGTTTTCTTCAGTGGTACTTGTTTCTTGCCTGACATTTTCTTTATCACAAAAAATACAAGTTGCATCGGTTTCAAAACTTGGTTCGGTAAATGGAAAATAGGATGGGCGAAGACGAACGTCTATGTCGGTGCGGTTAAGAACCGCCTGCAATGCCTGTTTATTAAAGTAGATGAGGTTTGCTATTGAAATATCCTTACCTATCATCATACCTTCGACCTGGAAAAAAGCCTGTTCATGGCGCGCATCAAGATTTTCATTACGGTAACAGCGACCAGTCCAAAACGCACGAAATTCAGGTCCATACTTACGTAGACAGTGGTTTTGCAGCGAAGATGTTTGTGTGTTAAGAAGCTGTCCATTTGAAAGCCAAAAGGTGTCTTGCATATCACGGCCAGGATGATCTTCTGGGACGTTGACGGCGGTGAAATTTTCATATTCAGATACGATTTCTGGCCCACTTTCAATTATAAAGCCTATATCACGGAATGCCTGTTCAATTTCTCTTTGTGCCCGTGTAATTGGATGCAATGAACCTGTTTCAGCTTTTAAACTAGGAATTGTAATATCAACAAGTTTGTCATTCATAAGTTTTTCGTTTATTTCACGCTCTTTTATTTCTTTTTGAAGTTTGAAAAGATTACTTTCGGTTTCCCGTTTTAGAATATTGAGAACTCTGCCCGACTCTATTCTTTCTTCGTTACTAAGGTTTCGTATATTTGAAATAAGTGCAGTTATTTCACCACTTTTACCCAAATATTTTGCGTGAAAGATACTGCAGTCACCTTCGGTTTTAAGCAATTCAAATTCATTTTTAATTTGAGTTTCCATAGTTTTAAGATTCATAAGTGTATTATATCATACACACAATTAAATTTCCACTTTGCTGTCATATTTTGCTTGACCTAAACTCATAATAACTATACATTTGGTGTAGGGCATGATGGGGCATGATGTAGTGCACAAGATACAGGTGACAAGGTACAGAACCTGAAGAACAAGTAAATACTTGCGGTAAGGTACAACGCAAAG
>Ga0131853_10002390_pt1 | contig 33526 bp, 27 predicted proteins | sample TergutLab28metaG_FD_92764 | JGI IMG/M metagenome (GOLD analysis project Ga0131853, IMG submission 92764) | Labiotermes labralis P1 segment gut microbial communities from Petit-Saut dam, French Guiana - Lab288 P1 (version 2) (version 2) | ecosystem: Host-associated > Arthropoda: Insects >... | reverse complement strand
TGTAGTTCAATTTAATGGCTTTATGTCACTCACAAGTTAGTTTGATGTTAAGTACAGATATTAACATTACAGAAACCACATATACCTGCCAGTTTTAATATGTATTTGGTAATCAATAAGTGTTTAACAGCTGTCAAAGTTTCAAACTTCTCTGGCCATTATCTCTGTAACCGTTCAACTTTGGACATAAGTGTTTTGGGTTATATCGGTATACTTTAACATAAGGAACACCCTCCCAAAGTCTGGCACATTCCTCCTGGGACACCCTGTATATAATATATAAATGTCATTGAAAACTGTATCATAGAGTAGAGGTTACCGAATCTCCTGTACATGTATGACAACAGCAGCTCTAAACACATAATAATATCATCTTTTATCTTCAAAATTGAGGTTTAATTTCTTGTAGACTGTGGTAAGAAAACTTTTATTGAGGAGTTGTGGCTAGAATTTCAGTTTTTGAATCTAAAGTTGTTTTATTCCATGCAGGAAAACTGAAGCCAGCGGGAGCATTCATGACAGGGAAACTGAAAATCAGTGGGAACATGCAAAAGGCCATGAAGTTGGAGAAGTTGATGGGGATGCTGAAATCAAAACTGTAATGATGCTGCCATGTTTATCAAGGTCATTACTGAAACAAGTGTGGTTTCATTGTTTGTTCCAGAAATGGCCACACTTGTTTTTTTTATACTGTAGCTTTCGAGTACATCTTTTATACAGTCACAGTAAAACCCTGATTTCACAGTGTTTTGGGGACCACCTAAAATGGCATGAAATCGGGAAGATTCTTATGGGCATTTGGCCATGATTTTACATAAAATCGTGGAAAATGCAAAATGTGGGAATGTAAAACTGGGGGTTTGCTGTGTTTATAATTATGGAAGCAGCAACAAAAGGTATGTAATCTTCTGGCAAACAAGGAATTATCTTCTGTAATAGCTTTTTATCGGTATGTTAAATGCATATTCAATTAATGAAAATATACATCTCATTCTGTGGTTTGCTTTACAAGAGAGCATATATACTTCCCAGTTATAGTGCAGTCTGGTAGTATTTTACACTGATATTTACATTTGGTATGGCAGAAATTCTGTGCCAGTACATTATCAGCCTTGAATATTCCAGTTGTTACTGTTATATTCGGGCTAGGGAATCCCAACTTCCATGAAATAGGCAACCCAATGACATCACTTATTCAGTTTTGGTCTCAGACTGCACACATGTTGATAGGTCTGCTGCATTACCCCATTGGTGTCGTCCATCAGGTCAGTAGCCCAGAAATATTATGAACTGGAATTTAAATGCTCTGAAGAGCAGTTCATAATTGTGTTAACAGTTAAAGTCACCTAGGCTACTAACAAATGTCATCTAACAGCTTCGGAGGAACATCTTACAGTTCGTCCTGTTTGATGGGCAACCTGTTTGAGCTAACTATTTTTTTTATAGACTGTCAACATTTGTGCTACCAGACTTCAAAGTAACAGGGAAGACCCTTAGCTGGTAGTGAAAAATAGCACCATATATTGAGATAACAAATGTTGGCTCATAAATTCATGGCAAAATATTGGAAATTTCCGCAGGGAGCCAGGTTTGCTGTTCATGAGTCATGAAGTGAACATTACATCCAACAAAATTGGGTATAGGGGTCTTTGATATCCATACAACTGGCACATTTGTTTGTTATATAATATATTGTCCCACATGAACTGCATTTCATATTGCAGATCTGGAATTGTTCCTCAGCTGGTGAATGCACCTGTTAGCTAACAGGTCAGTTTTGGCAGTGTTGCCATCTTGGTCTAAAGTTTGTTAGTGTCGTTATTTGAATATTTTATTGCATTTGCCTGTTTTATTTTGTCAAATTAATTGGGAAACAGGAATGTGAAGATGCCAACACTTATTAAGACTTGTGTCATATGTAATAACAGTTGAGATAGAGATGGAAATCCGTACTGTGCTGCAGGTGGTGAGTCTTGTACTCAACTGGACATTTACAGACTTCATTGGTTGACTTATAGGTTCAGTTGTGAAAGAAAAGAACAAAATTGGAGAATATACATTTGAAATTTTGCAAATATTTCATTGAAGATTGTGTTTAAATGGAGAAGTGTGTTGTTGGAGGACATTGATAAATTACTTAGAAAATTAATTATTATTATACATAATGTAATATTTAATATATGTTTTAATATCTTAATAATCACGTATATATTGTACAATGCTCTGGGGTAATAAATCCCAACATGTATACCATTATAAGGGATTTTATATTATTTTTAACTCTCTGGGAAAGAGCGCACCTTGTAACGTGAGTTTATTGTTCAGCTTTCATACATGTTTCTAGGAATTCATTATGTACAAAATAAGGGAAGTGCCGGTGTTGTTAAATGGATGAATAAACAAAGATGAACTGGGATTATGAATTCAGCAACATGCTGATTTTTTCATTCTGCTGAAATGTTATATTTCCAAATACTTGTGATTAAGAAGCCAGTATTCTGATTGTTATACACTTGCAAAAGTGATAAAAATGATGACAGTGCAGTAAGTCAGTATAACAATTGGAGAAGGTTATACCAAATCCCATGAGTGTACGTGTAAATAGTGTAGATCATCATGCTGATTGTTATACAAACATCACTTCAGAATCTTGCTGGAAATAGTTAATTTCTACAGATACTCCCATCCTGCCACGTGAGATATGTACTTAAATATATTCCAGATGCAGTAACCTTCAAAAAACTAAGCTGTTTTGCACAAGAACTACAACACAGAATTGTAGGTTACATTCAAAGTAACCACATGACAGTGTTCTTGAGTCAGTAAATATGCTCATTCCAGACCAGCGATATGCAATTGTACCATAGTGTTGAACCAAAAACTTGTGTAATGCAGAAATGTTGAAAGTAACTGTTGCCAATGAATTACCCATCTAAATGGGATAATAATTTGTTGCACAGTTATGTGTACGTGGAAAGCCAGGAATTTCAGTAAACCCAGAACAAAAACTTTAATTATTAATACCTTTAAAAAAACCTGAGAAAAACTTTTGGGATATTATAGTTCAAAAGAGTGGAAAGGGGGACATAAAAATCATAATGTACAATACCAAAAGCAGATCTGACACTTAAAAAAATATAAAGCATTGTGTTGCTGACCAATTCAAGAGCATGAGAAGCAGCTCAGAATTTAGGTTCTGATGTAAAAGAACACTGGTGCTTGAATATTGTAGTTCTAGGCTGTCAAGAATCACCAGCAGTGAACTCTTTGCATCTGCAATTAGGTGCCCAATGTACTCTGCGAACGACCTGGTGTTTAAATAGCCACCTATTACTTTGTACCTTCTTTGCCATTGACTTTAGTGGATGTCAGTTTTATCAGCATTACACTGTCTGTCAACTGTAGTCAAATGTCAGCACCAAAGGATTAATATTATGGGGAATACATAACAGAAACATGCAAACACCATGAATTCAAGTGTCCTTATCAAGCAGTATGGATCATGTTTAAGATTAATACATCTGCTTGGATTTGGGATTATTTCTAATTGTTGTCACTATAAATTTAAAAGTGTGATAATTAGAGATGTCAAAAAGCCAGTCTTTTCTATGTAAACAGGGCTGCACTTCAAAGAGTAAATGGAAGTGTACTGGACTTGGGGTCTTGAAGACTACCTCCTAGATTTTAGTACTTTTAATGGGTTCATTTTTGAGTGAAAAGTTTGTCAGGAACTTGGTAGGCAATAAAAGATTCAGATGTGTGCATTTGCTACAGATCTCCTCACAAAATATTTCAAATTTCACATGCACCATTAATGTCGCAATGTATTGGTATACGTGGCCTGTCCAAGAAGTTCGTGGAGTAGGTTAGAGGAGGAGTGAGATGTTAACTGGTGGTGCACCCCTCCAGCTCTCCTCACTCTATGGGACCCAATTGACTTTCTGTAGGAGCCAGACCGCTGTAGGAGAAGGACAGACTTTGTGGTTTAGTTTTTTGTGGAACGCGTATTCGCGAATTGTCAAAATGGAGATCAATCAAAAGCTTGGAACAACGAATTAGCATCACGTTTCTGGTGAAACTGGGCAAGAATGGCCCTGAAATCCATCAAATGTTGCAACAGGTTTATGGAGAGTGTGCTCTAAAGGAAAGAACTGTTTTCAAGTGGGTCCAGCGTTTTCAGGAAGGCCGTGAAGACGCCAAGGACGATGCCAGGTCAGGACACCCCTCCACCTCAAGTGGTAATGAAAACATCGATCATGTGCGTTCTCTCGTGCTCGGTGACCGCCGATTGACTGTTAGAATGATAGCAGAAGAACTTGGTTTGGGAAAGTCATCCGTTCACACGGTTTTGACGGAACATTTGGACATGAAAAAGGTTTGCGCCAAGATTGTACTGAAACTGCTCACTCCTGAGCAAAAGTTGCGACGGAAGGAGTGTTGTGGCGACTGAAAAACCTCAGAGGAAAGCGATGAATTCTTGGAAAGGGTCATCACAGGTGACGAATTGTGGATCTACGATTCCCCAAATGCAAATTGGTGCTGCGGGGGCGGAATTTGGGTGATGTGACGACGTTTAAAGTGAAATGACATTGTAAAATAAAGTTCTTATAAACATACTGCACGAACTTCTTGGACAGGCCACGTACATTATAATCTTCTCATTCACCCCCAGATGAAAATTCCACAATTCATACCTTGGAGGAGTGTCTGAAAAAGTTAGTTATGGCAATATGTGGGGCTGGAAAAGTTCATTCATTATATTGACTAGGCTATGAACTGGATGACAAAGGAACCAGGGTTTGATTCCCAGCAGGGGCAGAAATGTCTCTCTTCCCTGCGGCATCTTGACCACCCCAGTGTCCTATTATCTCGGTACCAGATGCAGTGACCTAGATCAATTTATTTCATATGTAACATATTAATATCCCATTCAGTAAAATAACATCATTGATAAAAAAATAAATGAATATAATTAGCAAAGGAAATTATTCAATATACTTAAAATGTAAATTGAATAAAACATATATGTCAGTGTATCATGAGCTAATATAAATTATAATGATTTGTTGGGTGTGAAGATGACCTGTTGCATTTTTCTAGTGCTGGCATTATGAATGCATGGAACTGTACCTTCTCTCTTCCACACATCATTAAGGACACACCAAGAGCTGAATTTTGTTTTATGTGAAAATTAATTAATTTTATCCATGTGCATCTTCAAGTTACAACAACAACAACAACAACAACCACTTAAATGACGATTCTAACATAGCCCCCAACAAAATCTTTGATGCCCTGCTGAAACTCCAAAAGCCATAAAAATAATCCAACTACCCAGCCCCTACCAATACCCTGCCCAACCGAGAGAATGACAATGACCCACCCCAGCTTAGGACCACCGATAAACTTTTCCCAACATGGACGTAGCAAACAAGCAGTGGCAACATACAGCAGCGCAGAATACACCACCACACGGATAGAACAAGCAGCCTCATACATAGTGCATATAACACAGTACGCCCGCGGTAAAGTAAGAACTCTACATTGTAAACACCCCGACCAACAGTACAAGTGCCTCGCAATACCACATACCACACAGTGAAAGATCCAGTTGCATAGTAAACATAACACCAAGTTAACAGTACAACCACACCCGACAGTGAACAAGGTGAATGAACCTACCACAATCAGAGACACGGCACAGGAGGACTCCATCAGCGAGCACCACCACCCATATGGACCCACACCAAAAAGGGGACAAGCAAGACAGGAACACGTTACCACCAAGAACTTAGGTAAGTCCACAGATGCTTCATGTTTACACTTCCACAATACAGAAGAAACCTCCCACGCATAACAGAATCGGTCATTCAGCCATCCTACTCACACACACATCTCTGTTCCCCTAGGCAAGGAAACCTGCCACCAAGCCGCTCGGACCAACCCCCCTCCCCACGCCCCGCACAATGCAGGACTTTCAAGGAGGCCAGAGAACAGCCTCCGCACGTCTACAACGCCACACCTGCTGAAAACCCCCCCCACCTTCCACAAATAGAGTTATTGTCTAGTTTATATTCATGTATTTTGTATTACTATCTGCATCTGTTATGTTTCAGAGTGTTTTATCTGACCCGTTTTGATTCGGTTTGTCAAGCTATGCGTATGTAGAGATCTCTACACCACGCGCGCGCACATGCATATAGCTAGCCCTTAACTTCCCCAGACAACCTGATGATGGCCAATACAGGCCAAAACATGTAGTTGTTTCCATCACAGTCATTAAATACACCTCAGTGATTTAGTTGTGTTTGACTACATACCTTTTCCTAGCTTCAATATAAAAGTTTGTGAAAATCCATCCAGTTGGAGCTGAGTTGATACTTGCAGACAGATGGATGGACAGACATGATGAGTACTTATTTGTGTGTTTGTGAATGGGCTTAAAACCTATCTTCTAGTTGGATTTGGGTTTATATAGTGGGTTGGGACAATTGTCACATATTTTTTTTATGCTGTATAAGCTTAATTATGAGGTTTGATGTCTAAATGTATGAATTCTGCCCAAGGTGTAACAGTATGTATGGCAAAATATTTTGATAAAAAATAAAGCTGTATCATGAATTAAGTGCCTTTGTCACAGTATAATACTGCATTTCTGCCACTTTATATCACATTTTACTTACGATGTTGCTGGAATAAAGGGTGTATTTAATTTGGTGGGGTATAATTATACAAGAGGTGCTTTGGCTTGATTTATGTTGGTTATATTGAGTGGAGGATGATGGACGGCAAAACATAGGACAACAGAGAAATCAACTCACTAGAAATCCTTCAATAATTTCAGGGATGTTCATGCATTAACCACTAGACCAGCCATTACATCAATAATAAAAAAAGATAACTAAGTTGAATTTTATATTGAACAAATGTTTGTGTGTGTGTGTATATATATATATATATATATATATATATATATATATATATATAGCATGTACGTTTCAAATTTTGTATGCATTTTAATATAACTTTTGTGAAATACTTAATTTTATGTGCATTGTCTCCTTAAAACCTATACTCACTGTGATGGCTTCTGGATGTTTTCATCTGAATCCTGGCAGAGGATATTCATTTTTTATCTTGTCCAAAATATTCATATTGATTCTAGGGCCAACCCAGCCTCTAGTCAGTGGGTACCAGGATTCTTTCCTGTGGGTAAAGGGGATGGGGCATGACACTGATCATTTACCTCCCCCTGTATGCCTTCATGGTTTATCTTATTTGCATGTGCGTGAGTGAAATTTTGTATTTTGATTGCTGAGATGACGTGGGATGGATAAATGTGCTATCAGACGTTCAGAATAGTTTTTCAGTTTCATATGTTCACGTTCTTCATAGAGTTTACCTTCTGTTGTGTGTTTTTTTTCTTCTGCATATTAGAAAAGGAATAGTACCATTCCTTACGCTTTCGCATTTGTGTTGCATTTATTTGTGTCTCCATCATGTTCTCATAGGTTACAGCAAACAAAATATGTCAATCACAAATCAGAATGTGTGTTCCTCTGCTACATGCTATGTGGTATAGTAGTAAATGGCTACGACAAGCATTAGATCACATCTGAGTGTTTTGCGGAAGAGATACGTTGGAATAAATGTGATACTTCCACTACAGTCTACATCTAGTAAAGTGCAACTTTGAAGGTATGTAAGGAATGCATGTAGCTTGGGATAGATATTAGCCTTATGCTATACATTGGAACAGATACTGACCACATATTCCTGATTTCCATTTTCCACATTTTTTCACCATTTCTTCAACCCCCAAGTCTCAAGTTACCAGCAATAGACTCTACATTTCTCTTTCAATGTGTCCTATAGAGAGGCATGTGACATATTTTGGCTCAACAAACAGCTTGTTTTTGCCATTATAAGATGCACCCTACCCAGTTGTAGGGCTCCACTTCATGACCATAGGTATGTGAATAGACATATTTCTAAAACAGTTTCAGTACTGGAACATGTGAGCATAAAATACAAACAAAAAGATAACAAACAAACCTTATGCCCAGTGTTGGCAGAAGTTTCTTTACTGGGATCCTGACAAGTAATAGTAATGGATCAGCCTGTGGGTATGTGATTTAGTTTTCACGATGACATTGACACATAGGAGAGCAGCACTGACATTTTCAGATGGAACCACAAATCTATTCCTTTTATGTCATGGTGTAGAAAGACAAGTGTGTTTTTTCAGACTCGAACAGTGTAATATGTTACAAAGAGTTGCATTTAATAATATGCAATTTACTTACATCAGGTAGCTCAGTCGGTATAGCGACTGACTACAGGCTGGACAGTCCGGGATCGAATCACGGTGGGGACGAGATTTTCCGCCCGTCCAGACTGGCCCTGGGGCCCACCCAGCCTCCTGTAAAATGGGTACCGGGTCTTTCCCGGGGGTTAAGTGCGGCCGGGGCGTGCTGCTGACCACTCACCCCCTTCTAGTGCCACGGTCATGGAAGAATAGAGCTATACCTCTATCCACCCTCTGGGCCACACCGGGCCTGTAACAGGATCACTTTATCTTTTACTTACGTACTCCATGGAGCAGAGTCCTTCTTGAGAAGCTAACCGATTTTTAGCCAGTCACGAAATTTCCCACATTTCATGGAACCTGAAGGCTCATTACTGCATTCACAAATCCCCGCTACCTGTCCCTATCTTGAGCCAGCTTGATCCAATCCTTACCCCAACATCCCACTTCCTGAAGGTCCATCTTAATATCCTCCCATCTACACGTGGTTCTCCTAAGTGCTATCTTTCCCTCAGGTTTCCACACCAAAACCCTGTATTTACCTCTCCTCTCACCCATATGCGCTACATGCCCCACCCATCTCATTCTCGATTTAATCACCCAAACAATATTGGGTGAGGAGTACAGATCATTAAGCTCCTAATTATACAGTTTTCTCCACTCCTCCGTTACCTTCTCCCTCCTAGGCCCAAATATTCTCCTCGGCACCCTATTCTCAAATACCCTTAGCCTACATTCCTCCCTCAATGTAAGCAACTAAGTTTGCACCCATATAAAAGCTAAGTACAGTTGTTGTTTGCAGATGTGAATTTTTCCATTCTCAGTATCTTGCAAATATACAATTTATTATTGTTTTCTGTCCTTAATAATGACTGGACATTTGAAAATAAGGAGTAATAGCAATATAACTGCAGAAAATTGTGAGACTCATTTACATTTAGCTTTGGATTGTATTTTTCACATGAATTTGAATTTACTCGACATTTTTCAACACTGGGAAGAATAGTTCTTCACTCTTCAGCAATAAGAACATTGTATCACCTAAAAAACTGGTCTATGTTCATCGGATGTATATGGAGGGAGAATGAGAAAGTGGCAAGTAGTGGAATAGTGGTGATGCTTGGTACAGGTTGACACTTTCAGAGTGATGGTAGGGTGGTCAGAGCTCAATCTCTATTGAGGTTTGAGGTAAGGTTAGGTAACCCTCAATTGTTTCATGTAGGCTTTGTCCATGAGCACAGAAAATGAAGTTAATGGGCTTGGGTGAGGATTGGTTTGGGCAGATCAGGATGCAGGCAGTTTTCTACGGTTTTTGTATGAAAGGTTATTAAAGCAACAGCAGCTTCAGTTATAACAAATCTTAACTCTCTCCTGCCTATTCATTGGCCCTCATCATGTGGTCTACGCCTTTATCCGCCAGGGAAACCACATACATCATGTTTAAGCTGTTCAGGCTTAATTTTACAGATTTTACATGGTATTACAAGTTGTGTTCAAAATCCTCTAATTGAAGTGAGCTCTAACAATGGGGAATGCCCATATTTACCGGCAAATGTGCGAAATTTTGGGTTTCAAATTAAATTATTCATACTCACTACGCCGATCCCCAAACAACAGCATCCAATAACTTGCGCGTACGTATCTACACTCATTGACATCCATAGAGCATAGACGCTTTTCCCTGTTCACGGTCTTCTAGAAACAGTTTGTATCATAATTTTTAATCAACACATACTCTCATCCAACAGTTTTGGTTTGGCTTTCGATTACGAATTTTGTATTTGACACCATTGCTGTTATTGAAACCATTGTTGTGGTTTCTGGCACATGTCACGTCTTAAGAAAGTTTCAAGTGAAACATTGGAGGAACATTTACCTTCAAGTATTGTGCATTTCCCCAGAAATTGTAAGTTGTAAGCAATAATATATTGTGTAGTTATATTTTTTTATCCTTCGCTTCTCGAAGTTTTACCTGAAGTTTACATCGGAACCAAATTTTATAAATTTGCGCCGTTTTCCTAGTCACATGGTGATAATAAGCCCTGTTTACTCTGGTAGTTTTTGTTACACGCAGCTTGAGTTTAATTTTCAAAAAGAGTTTTTCTCCATTTATATAACCAGAACATAAGTATTACTGTGTTCGTGACAAGTAAATCAGGGTACAGAAGAATATCATCCCGCATACTGAAATGGTAAGAAAATATAATGTTTTAATGCAAGTAATGTGGCCAGGTAACACTGGTGTGTTAACAAACAAGGAATGGTTTTTGCGGGAATTGTAGTAAGGTGTTTTGGGTTCTACACGACAATCCAAGGAGGGTTTCGTGTTTATTTATGAGCCCACCATGCACACATTCCTTGGATATGCAGCTGCGCAGAGTTTTCTGTATTTACACGTGACAGTAAATTGTGTAAAATAGACAAGGCAGTGATACTGCGAGCTGTTTTTCATGCAGATGTTACATGTATGGATCGTGGAGAAGTCGTGGAAGTTGGTATGGATTCAGATTCTCTGCTGGAATTCATGTGCTGCTATCCTGACATAGAGATGATGTAGCATTAAATTTGCAACCTTTTGTCCATTACAAACCACTGCATGGATTTTGATGAATCGTGAGGTAGTGGGTCTTTCCTTGGTTACTGTTACCCACAAAAGCCTTTATTTGGTCTAATAGAAGGCTGTGAACTATTCATTAGTCCTAAGTAAAATATGTGCTTTATTCAGCAGATACTCTCCTGGTTGGGTATGTTTGGATACTTGAAAGCAGGTTTTCAGTTTCAGAGTTTCTGAATTGGCTGGGCGTAATTTGGTTAAGCGTTTAGGTTAGGCGTTTGGTTAGCAACTCATAGGATGTACAAACTCCTTTTTGCAATTGTATGTATCTGTGTGTTACACAGAACAGGGTAAAGGTTATTTGTTGTATGTACTTGAGGTAAAAATGTATGTAATTGTGCAGGTCTCTGCATGCTGCAGATCCGGTGCCTGTTTAACTGTGTGTGAAGTCTGAATTGTTTCGTCATTTTTACAGCAATTTTATATCAATAGGGCTGGGGAAAAGCAGTGCATAAAGTGCAGCGGGAGCACCTGCAGTAGTTAACATATGAAAAATTGGTGTCTGATAGCCTGAGACATCATGTACACACGTGTGGCTGTGGATTGCTGTGCGGTCTTGGTACAGTTTAGCTGGTAATCCATAATGTTTCAATTTGTGGGTCTTCCAAATAACAGTTTGCTTTGGAAATGAAAGTGCATTTACTCTAAGTAGCACTTGGCAAAGCAATGCCTTCATTTATATTTAATGGAAAATGTTTGTCAAAAAATTTCAAGTAAAGAAGTATTGGAAATAGTCAACATAATCTAAACAGGAGGTAAAAACTTGTGTGAGAATAAATTCACAATATGCATTGTTGATATTCCAGAGTGTTGGGTCAGATTATTGTACAGGGTTATATCATATAGTCTGGTGGGTGATTACCAATGTTTCAGAGCAACAAGCGGCCTCCATCTTTATTGTTGAAATCAACCAAATCGGGAAAGTGGCGTGTTTTTACAAAACATGGGGTGGGAGACAGGAGTGGCCAATCAGAGCCAGGGATGGGAAAAAGGAGGCTGGGCTTCAGCTGACCCGTGGGAACCATAGGCCATGCAGAGTGCAACAGCTCTAGAACAGGAGGAAGGAAAGGGTCAGTACTGCAAAGCCAGAGGAAAGCAAAGTTGAGGTTTGTACTTTGGAAAAGACTTCTTACATTCTTCTAGGGTGTGAATGAGTGGCTTCCATGACCTGCTTAGGTAGAAAATATTTCTGATGTATGTTGTAGGTTTTGATTTCACTATGTTGCTTCCCTGGTGGTCCAATGCATGTGTAGCTATAGCAGGATGCGGTTGCTGATTTGTATCCATTGTGCATTGTCGACTGTTGTGCACTTGCTGTACGTGCCTTTTGTGCTAGGTCATTCATCATAGGCTGAAGGAAACTGGATACTTTCCTTGGTTGCAGATGTGGCATTTGGCCTTGTCTAAATTGACTGAGGTTGAGGTTATACCCTGCATATTTGCCAGGCAGTGTTGTGGTCTGCATTTTGAATGAAGGTTGATGTTGGTAGAGTTCCTTTTTGCTCAATGGTCCATTGTGCTGTTGGATGTTTTGTATGTTTTAATAACCAGGAAGGGGACACGTTTGTGTACGCTGTTCATGTGGTTTGGGAACTCCTTCAGTTTTTCCTGTCAGGTCATGAATATGCCATGAACATAACAGAACTAGCAGAGAGGCCTGGAGATTGCCCTGAAGAGTACTGAGTCCTCATTGTGTTCAAAAAAGAAGTTCACAATCACAGGGGATAGTTGTGAAGCCATGGCCACTCCATCTGTTTTTTTATTGAAGTGGCCATTGAAACAGAAAAATGAGAATGTCAGGATATGATGAAAAAGTATCATGTTGTCTTCATAAAACTATCAACTCTGAAGATTCAGGTCCTTCTACTTTGACCTAATTTTATAGTAGAGCTGGATGCTGTTATGTTCCTCCAGGAAGTTGGTATCCACCTACCAGACTACACAGTGTAATATTCAAGAACATCTCAATATGAATATAGCCATCGTGTAATGTCCATTAGAGGATTTGATTTGTCAACTTCAACACATTGTTGGATTGTTCTAGATTTTATCGTTATTTTTGTAGTGCAGTATGTGTTACCCCAGAAGTATGGGAGGTTTTCATTATTATTACATATTTAGGGCTCAGCTGCTTTCATGTACTACTGTCAGTTTAGGAGTCTTTAAACAGGCTGGAAGATTATCAATTTAGGAGGCAAATTAAAGCCAAAGTTGGAATGCTTTATTATATTTTGGCATTCAAAGAAAAGTGTCTTGTCCCCATGACATGATGCATCCTCAGGTTCGATGGAGGAGATGTCCTCCAGATATGGAAGATATCTGTGAATATTTTGAAGAAACAGTGGTGGACAGTGCACAGGTGCTGGCTTTCCAACTTGGGCGTTGGTCAGGGGCTAACAACTGCTCACCATAAATAACTTTTTCACTAATAGTCATTACTAAAACAATCTGTACTCATTAACCAGATTATGTAATGTAATTATCATGAACAGACTTAACAAATAACGAAATAGTTTATTGACATATAGTAGCACACTACAAATCAGACAATGTGTTTAATTTGGAATATGGTGCACTAAAATGAAATCCTGTGAGATGACATTGCATCCCATAATACATTAATCTCAAGCATAACCCCAGCACTTCTGCAGGTAATTGAATAATGCATCCAAAAAAATAATAACTTGCAGCCACATTTTTGTGTTCTGTCACCAATCTTGAGAGTAGGTTGTTAGACTGAAGAAAGATGGAATGTGACTGAGTCAATGAAGCCATAGCCAAAATTAGGAGCTACCTTCAAATTTTAGGTATCAGAAGGGTGACAGGCAGCAAGTTCTGTATTGAGGACTGACAATTCTGGAGTGTCCTGTAAGCCTGACTCTTATCTGGGACTATCTGCTCAATGCATGTGAACTGAAACACATCATTATGTGTAAGGAGAGGGGAGAGGGTTGCAGTTATTGTCCTGAAAATATTAGGCACCTCCTTACAAAATTTAGTTACCCCGGTGACCAAGCGTCTGGAATTTGTGCACCCCTGGTCTAATATAAATATTCAGTCTTAATAACAACCAGAATACCCAATATGGCATATTATTTATTTATTTTTCCATGTTTGATTCCTGCATATTAAAAAGTGCTCATCTCTGAGACAACTTTTTTTATCCTTCTGGTGTTTACAGTTCGGAGCGAAGAAAACTGGTATGTAAAATATCATATTAAAAGCTTTTATTATTACCAAAAATACAAAAATAGTTGTATTATATCAGAAAGGTTCTTTTATTATGCTAATGCATTAAACTGAATAAATAATATTGAATGTATTTTACCAGGCCCAAAATAGTGGGCTGTGTGAAATTAATTCCTCATGTAATTTTCTCATGTAGAATTTTAATGGTACTGATTTATTTATTTATTTATTTATGTACTTTTGAAACTTAATTTTTGTTGGTAGAGTTTGGAGCTGTATGCATTGTTGTGGAAATATGATAAGTATAAGGTATTTAATATTTTGATTTCAGAATTGCTGATGGTTTACACATATGGCAGGCAATACAAAACCTTTCAGCCTTTTGGAACCTGAGGTCATTATTACTGTGAATGAAGAGGTCAGAATTGTAATTAGTGTCTTTTTTTTTTTTCAGTTGGTGTGATTATATGTGTGATATATATATACCAAACCATACACCGTTGTTGTTATTGGCATAGTGTGTCCCATATGTCAGGCACATGGATAAAATACACTTTGCACTATTGTCAAGTGAAATTCTGAAGGCAGTACATACTGATTTTGGTGAAGAATGAAAGTTATCTTTCAATACAAAATAAATCCCAATTTTCTGATTGGATTTTTTAAAGGCATTTTGTGAGATTTTTGAATAAATGTGGTATGTGGCACACAATATAGAATAAACAGATTAACCACCACCACCATTGCTGCCACCACCACCACCACCACAACAACAACGACAGTAATCTGCATAATGATCTTAAATTTGTGGATGAGCGAGCTATTTTTGTAGTTCAGTGACATCTGTCCATTAGTCACATCCGACTGATTCTTCATTCAGGCATTTACTGAGCAGCATAATCTTGTTTCACCAATTTCTGATATCTGATCTACCCATTTCTCTTTGTACTCATCCATTTCATTGCATGCTCTCTCTATACATAGCATTCTTATCTAATATTTTCATTTCATTGTATCCAATTTTGTACACCCTTTACAAATGTTAAAATTTTCATTTCTGCATGTTATGTTGTTGAGTATTCATTCTTATTTTATGCTCATGTTTTACTACCATACAGTAGTATTGGGACAGATTATTTATAAGTGTTTTTAAGTTTTCAGTTAATGTGTGCTGAATAAAAGTGTGGAATTGGTATTACAAAATGTGTGAGAATTATTTTATTTTTCTGATTAGAACAAACTATTCCTAACACAAGAAAATGTTTGTTTGCAGCAAGAAGATGAGGGTATGTCTGTAGACATAGCTAACAAGGCTGGGAATAATGAGTTAATTGTGGATGTGAAGGGCGCAGAAAAAGAAGGTACAAATGATGTGGAGATGGTGGGACTGCGGCCATTCTCCCTGAACAGGTATCACGCCTCTAACATTACATGAGTGTGTAGCTGTTGGTATCAGTGGAGTACATGGGGACTTGAGATGTTAAAAAAAACTCACTTGTCTGCTTGCCTGAGACAAGTGAATTTTGCTGTATGGCAAGTAAAATTTAGGGTTACAAGTGTCATTTGTCAGATGGATGTAAGGGGATTGGGGTGTGCAAGAATTAGTAAGATATTCAGTTCTTGATGAATGCAGAATAAAGGAGATTTGAATACTTTTATATATATATATATATATTAGCAGTAGGATTTGGGAGATGAGGGAGGGGTGGTAGGTGAGGGAAAATATATGTGTCAGTGTATAGGTCGTGGGGGAATTTTTCAAATGCTTGTTGTCTTGCTTCCAAACATTAAAGTCCTGTGCATGGTGTTACATTATTGTTTTATTTCATAATGGACATATTACATTGCCATTACTAGCCTTTCTGGTAAAAAAAAAATTAAATTAGAGTCCCTGTTCATAATTTTGTGTCTCTGCTGTGGTGATATTTTTTCAGGTACGTGTTAATATTCTAGTGCGTTATGTCACTAGTTGCCTCAACATTTTTGTCCATTGTATTTAGACAGGCATTTACAAATTTAGTATGGATTTTCTTATTTGTTGTAATTGTTATTTGTTTCATATTTGTTGCAAAATGAAAAGCTCCACCATCTTGTGGAATTACGTTAAAATTTGAAAATTGATTGTTTTTCATTTTGTGAGTGGCCATTTTGGCTTCATCAGACCTTCGTTCTGGGGCTGATGCTTAAGTAGTATATGTTTGGTCTGCTTCAGTTCTTGTGAATATTTAGCAGTTTAAAAGTTGGAATATCTTGTACAGTAACTAGCTGTACAGCTGGAGTTCCTATTGGTACAAATTTTGCTCTTTGCGACAACATCCAGCTTTGTTCTGGGGCCTGCCTTGTCTGCTGCCCAGTGCGGGTACTGAGGTCTTTTTCCAAAAGATGAAGTAACCAGAGTATGACCCTGAAATGCTGACCTTAATGTAGTGCCATGGTTAAAAGTGAGTTTCTGTTTGTTGCTGTAATCCATTTCCCAAGTCTTTGTGGCCTGGTGATTAACTGTTTAAGGTCCAGTGATTATTTTATGTACCCCAGTGTTTAACACTGAGAAATTTCACATTGTGCCCACATAGTTTATGTGTTTTGTATGGATTGCACAACGAACAGCAATTATATTTCTGTATAACACAAATAGATTTGTTTTTATAACCAAGATGCAGCATGTTTACTGTGTGGTATGGACTGATTCTTGCAGTTTGGGTTATCATAGTTGGTATAGTGACTTGTTGCAAGGTGGAAGGTCCAGGGCTCAAATCCCAGTGGCAATCAGATTTTCCGCACCCATCCACACCGGCTCTGGTGCCCACCCTGCCTCCTCTGCAATGGGTACCAGCTCCTTCCCAGGGGTAAAGTTGCCAGGGCATAGTGATAATCACCCACCCCTATGTAGTGCCCAGGTTAAAGAAATAGTAGAGCTTTATCTCTGCTCCCCCTCTGTGCATCTATGATGGATTGTAGGGTGAATTTTGCCTTTATGTTTTATGAACTGAATCTGTACTGAAGTAATTTATTTACTGTGGATTCAGAATGCTGTGTAAATATACAAGTAGATCTCCATTTTTATCCTTTACTACCTGTGTTCTAAGTTAATATATTATACATTTTATTTAATAATGCTGTCAGTTGCTGATAATATGCTGATGGTGGATAGAATGAAATATGATTATGGATCATTGGCAGAAGTATACTGACAGGGAAACCAAAGTACTCAGAGCACAGAATATAGCAGTGCTACTTTTTCAATCATAAATCCTAGATGGGCCATCTGGGATTGAGCCTGGACCTACATGGGGAGAGTCCATCTATTTACTGCCTGAGCCATGGCACAGCCCTGAAGTTGGTATAATATTTTTACTTCATTTATTTCTCTGTATTAATCTTGTGATATTGTATGTTCTTAGCTATTGTTGTAATTTTATTTTGTTTTGCTTGTTAATATTCCATTTTATTATTTTTCAACAGCTCAGCTGGGTTCGCATTTGAGCATGTAGTCTTCTTCATATATTTAGTTGGAGCATACAGCCATTGCAGTCTGTCTTGCACACTGTGGTATGCTGCAGAGAATATTCTTCATCAGACCATAGTGAAACACATTCTATTTGTATCTGTATTTTAGGAATTCTGTGAAGTGATACCTACTTGAGATTTCAACTCAATACTCCATCCTTAATAATCTGCATCTGTTTTTTCTTTGTTTTAACAATTTATCTCTGTGTTGTGTGCAGTATGTTTTGAAATGGGCCATTAATATGTATTTCCCTTATTTTAATTCTGGTAAGTATGATCCTAGACTGCGAGCATGCTTCTCTTACTCTTCTGGACTGATGTGAGTGAAAAGAGAAAAACTATCTTTGGCCAAAGAAAGGAAGAGGACTTACGATTTTGAGTAAAGTTGTGCAATATGGGGAGGGTTTCCTTTCGTCATATTAAATAATGACAGTTCTCTTCTTCATGTTTCAGTCATTAATAGTGGCCAGTTTTGCAGTCGGATCAACTGCAGTTTCAGATATTGAATATGTTTAATTAAGCACCTTTTGCTTCCAGCATGTATACACATAACAGTTTAGAATTCTGAGCAATAGAGAATAAAGAGAAACAATTTTTGCACATTAAAACCTTGTTTATTTAAATTGTTTTGTGTATGGGTGTCATACTTCTCTGCTGTGTAATATGTATATGAATGTTTCTTCAGATGAAACCTGTTTGTGCACCTGCCAACAAATGTAACTAGTCACAGGTGATTACATGAATGTGCATGACGTATCAGCAGTGAAACATGCGGTGTGCAGTAGAACAGGTGCATCTGAGTAAATGGGAACATTGTGTCACATGTTTAAATGCCGGATTTTCAGGTACAGAATCTTTCCAAGCTGGATATTGTGGATTTCTGATACTAGTGTTTAATAAGGACTTTGTCATCACCATCTGTAGCATTATTATCTTGAAACTCTCCAAAACCTTGACCATCTTGACATGCTCAGAAAGGGTATCGTCCTATTGTATGACATGCATCCATCCCAATGTGTGTGCGTTGTCCAGTATGAACTGTGCTGCATGTGCTGTAAGGTGTTAAACCATCCTCTTTATAATCTGGTCCTTCCATTATATCACTTCTGTATGCCTGGACCTCTCAAGAAGGTGCTAAAAGCTATGTGTTTGGGTCAGACAAGAGACATCCAGGCTGCAGTGTTTCCAGCAGCAGCCCAGGGAGTTATCTGCTCTGGGGATCCGTCAGCTGGTTTTCACTGGAATGCTGCCTTAATGCCCATTGGGACTACTTGAATGGCCTGTACTCCTCTTTCCAGAACAGTCCATGAATATTTTCCAGTTCAACAAACCTTATTCACATGCCCACTTGCAGCACACGAAGATATGTACATACATACGCACGCACGCACGTATATATTTGTATATGATAGGAAGGGGAGTGAGTGAGTGGGTGAGTGAGGATGAGAGCAAGTCATTTTTTTTATTGTGTAATCTAGCTTCAAAGTATGTAGTTTAATTTATCATTTAATTCAGTAGGAAAGAAATTTTCTTAGTTTTGTTTCTGTTTTTATGTAAAACACTAATGAGAAATAATTAAGAAAAATGTAGTGTTTATTGCCTCTAACATGCAGGCTGTTATATCATGTTGGTGTAACTGTATTTTCTTCACTTTGAATGGCTTTTCTAGCTGGGAGTTTTCCTCTGCTGTCCTTCAAGGCAAAGAACTGAATTGTTTGCATTCTTCTGCTTTTTTATATTCTCTGCTTTTCACTTGATGCCTAATTTCTGTTAATATTATAATGTTTGACCTTTCAAAGGAAATGGTGTTAGTTAGTAGAGACAGTGTAAAAGGTTTTATATTTTTAATTATAGAAAACATGGAGCAACTATTGTCTACAGTGAAGCACTGGATTTGTCTTTTGGAAGGAATACATTTTCAAAGAAAGTGGGAGAAATGGTTAACCACCAAATGTATGCTATTCTTGATGGTGTAAATAAATATGTGTGTCAGGTCTGTGGAAAATGTTTCAGCAGACGGAGTAACCTGGAGATTCATGGTGTTGTTCATTCTGGCCCCAGACCTTTCGAGTGCAGTGAATGTGGTAAAGCTTTCAAGACAAAGTCATACTTCAATCAGCATAGAGTCCTCCACATGGGTGAAGTGCATGAGTGCTTAGTGTGCAGCAGAACATTTAAGCACAAGTATGATTTAGCAAGGCATTTCAAACTTCATGAAGGTTCTGGCCATAAGTGCAGTTCTTGTGAAAAACAATTCTGTACCTCCCAGCAACTGCAAGAACATATGAGGACTCATACTGGAGAAAAGCCTTACCAATGTGTCGAATGTAAACGATCATATAAACAGAGGGCACATCTTGCTCGTCATGTGAGACTACATACAGGAGAACGTCCTCATGAATGTTCCATTTGTCAGAAAACTTTTGTTAGTAAGCATGATCTCACTGTTCATGAAAGGGTACACACAGGTGAAAAACCATATAGATGTGATGAATGTCAGCTCTCATTCAAGGATAACCGTACTCTGAAAAGACACTCCTTTGTACACTCTGGGATCAAATGTCATATTTGCTCTGTGTGCAAAAAGGCCTTCTCACGACGAGCAGATCTACACAACCATACTAGGACTCATACTGGTGAAAAGCCTTATGTGTGCAGTGTTTGTAACCGAGCATTTACTGTGAAAGGTCAGCTTCTGAAACACACCAGGAGAATACACAACAGACTTGCCAAATTATAAATCACTTTAAATGATGTGCTGATGAACATGCTGAATAAAATCATGTTTCAATAAGAAATGTTTAGTTTGACTCAGTACAGCTTGACTTATCCAGTATGATGTAGCTGTAAGGAAGTGAAGTTCCCTTTACGTATGATATAGATGAAGAGCAGTAAGCTATTTATGTATTGCTGTTGTAAAGTAGGTTTCCTGGCACCTAAATGTAAAACACAGGAAGGTGAAATTCACATACTTTGTAAGAACAAATGGCTTTGAATGTTTATTTTAAGGGCATGTGGCACATCTGGGGGAGAGGAGTTTTGGTGCGGAAGCCTGAAGGGAAGAGACCAATCGGAGACCGAGGCATAGATGGGAGGATAATATTAAAATTAGCTGCAATAAATAGCATGGTAGGGAGTGTACTGGCTTTATTTGGCTCAGGTTAGGTGAAAATGGCTGGCTTCTGCAAACAACATAATAAACCCTTGGATTACAAAAAATGTGGGGACTTTCTTGACTAATTGAGAAACTATCAGCTGCTGAAGTAAGACTCTGCTGCATGGAGTTAGTTATTTAGTTAGTTAGTTAGTGTTGTATGTAATTTAATGCAAATGTAATGTCCTCTTTACTCCAGTTTGTTTCACAGGTTAGGTCAAGTAGAAAATCTAATACAAACTAATGATAATTTTCATACAAGCTGCATCAAATTGAAGTGCTGGCATTTTATGTTAATCTGATTTGGAGAATAAGTGGACTGCCTTCTTGTGTATTGTGGACAGATCAAGCAATTATGTTGCGTCTGGATGTACACAAGACAAAGGTTTAAAAAGTGTCAGATGTCCTATGTGGTGATATTTATAAGAAATTCTTCTCCAGGGCCATGAAAGTCCAATGCAAGGCCAAGTGATATGTAGGGTCAATGTACCTTTATGTTACACATAACCTCTAGCAACATGACAATACTATATATGTATGAGATATTAACACAGTGATTGATGTTTATTTCTTGCACCCTCTTCAAATAAATTTTGGCCAGTAACAACATTTTACTTTATTTCAAAATGAATGTGATCGTTTATATGATATCACTGTCTCCATAAAGTCTGAAAAACCATTGAAAACATTTGCTTAGAATTATTTTTTCTTTCTCTTCCCTCCTAGTTTGGTTTCAAGTTGTGCATTTTGTGTGTACACATTGGCATGGCTTGTAAGTTATATGGTATTTCTAACTAAATTAAATGCATTCAGTTTAATACAGTATTCAGGACAGCGTGTCTGTTACTACTATTCATGTTCTTATTTCTGTGAAATGTATTTGAGTAAATGCACACTCCTTTGCTGCAATTAGTGTTGACACTGAAGAATCAGGTACCCTTGCCACCTGTTCTATTCAGTCAGTATAAGTCTTTTCTTATGTGAAACAAACAGATGTTATATACAGACACTGAAACCTGTTTCTTGAGAGCCAAGTAAAATAAGGCTCTGAAAACAGCACACTTCTCTATTGAAGCTGTGCAAAGGGAATCTGGAGGGATGGCTCCTCTACTGGGGACTATGAAAGACATCTAAAAGAAGGCTCTGGAAATGGAGCATCTCACTCTGTACAGAGGCTCAGTCAGGGAAATGTGGTAGGAGGGCTCCTATACTGATACTCTGGAAAGCATTTCTTTTTATAGGGGCTGCATATTGGAAACCTAGGGATGTAAGTACAAAGGATGTGCAAAACGTTTTGCAGCACAGTATTTTTAGTAATGTATTACATAATTCTTTGATAATATTCGTAGGATAACGAGATGGTTATACTATACATCTCGTTTGTTTACATACTCTGTCAACTTCAATGGCCTTGCACTAGCAAGCAGCTAGAGCGCCTGTCACCTTCCTATACCAGTCTGAATTTTATACCCTCAGTCACTTATTCAATTACCTCATCTTCACCACCAAACCTTTTTGGACAGACTGCACGTTTGGGTGCTCCAAAGAGATGGAAATCTGAAATCTGGGCTGTGTGGTGGGTAGTGAAGAACAGTCCAAGTTTTTCAATTGCTGCCTGCATGTTCTAACTTTGGCATGGTTGTGCGTTTTCTTGTTGAAGAAAGATTTCAGCAACATTTTTGTGAGGTTGAATTACCCTGAAATGCTTCTGCAAGGTTTTAAATGTTTAAGTGTACAGATCTCTGTTTATGGTTTCACCATATGGCATAATATATACCAAAATCACCCATTCTGCATCCCAAACAACAATGGCCTTGACCTTACCTGCTGAAGGGGTAGCTTTAAAATTCTCCCAAGGAGTAGTTGGATGATGCCATTTCACTGACTGTCTTTTTATTTACCATTCAAAGTGATGACTCCATGTAAGATTCACAATCCATCTGTAGGCATACCAATGAAACATATGTAAATTTTTTATTTACAGAATACGCTTCCAGGAAAGTAATCACATTTATATTGTCTTGGACATAAACCCACATCTCTGATCTTTCTTAGGTTTCTAGGCATCCTGAGTTCTGGGATTATGTCAAAGGGGTTTGAAACACAAAGTCTTGCTTTGAAAGGCAAATTAGGGGCGGTTGCTAAACACAAATTTACTTTCCATAAATTTTAACCAAACTCACTACATTCAATTTACTACAAAAAGCAAGCCCAAAACCTATATTAAAATTACTTATGATAATAAACAAATAACAACAATATCCAACATCAAATTTCTTGGACTCTATGTTAATGATACAATAAATTGGAAATACCACATTCAATACATTCTTCCAATAACAAGTGTGGTTTGTTATGCACTGAGAATTATTAAACCATACATGTCTATTGAGATGCTGAAAATAATATACTACTATAATATTAATTCAATTATAAATTATGGTTTCCCATTTTGGGGTACCTCACCCCACAGTAAAAAAAATTCTTCAGGATGTAAAAGAAGATAGTTGGAATTATGATGGGCTGTAGGAAGGTCTTATGTAGGAATTTGTTTAGGAAATTGAAAATATTACCTTTGATGTCTCAACATATACATTCTCTCATGATGTTTCTTATAAAAAAACAAACCAATTTACAGTAAATTCAGAGATTCATAGCATAACACTAGACAACATACAAACCTTCATCAACCTACATCGAATTTACAGGATATCAACAGGGAATATACTACTCAGGAGTAACAGTTTATAATTATCTCCCTCCTCACATCAAACAGTTATCAGATGACCCTAAGAATTTTGAATTATGATTGAGAAAGTTTTTGTACCTACACTCCTATTCTTTGGAGGAGAATTTCCAATGTTAAATAAACTCCTAAACTGGTAATTATTAACATTTCGAAGAGAGAAAAGATAATTAGATACATTTCCAAGTATTTTTGTGTCTGTAATCACCCTGATTCCATAGCATTTTATCGTATTTTATCAAACGTTTGTTTTGGACTCCAATTATACATCATTTTTAATAAACTATTGTGATGTGTTCCCATCAAATTCCACTGTTACTGTAACAGACAGCACACTTCCCCTCCTAGTGTTCGGATATATAATTGTTTTAGATAATTTCAGTATGGGTAATTTCAGATTGTTTGGCATGTACTATGCAATTTTGTAAAATTGTTTGTCAGACTGTTTTTAGTTTTGTATTAATTTTAAATTTATACTTCACACTATACTATAGTGCTTTTAGATGATAGTATGCATGGTGATATATTCTAGTATTGCAGTGTCTTCCTATTGTGTATTTAATACTGCCCAGTATTTTTGACGTGTAGCAATTAAGAGTTGTCTCCATAAGAAGCTATGTTCTATTCTTTTATCATGTACAATACACAATATTTTATTATGAGGTCGGTATCCAATGCAATTGTGGAAATGGACTGATCAATCATATAAATTAAAGTAATCAAATAACCTATATTTTAATGATATTTTATTATCAGCTCGAATTATAATTGTTACTTTGTGAATTGAATTTTTTGTACAAGTGTCTGATATAGTGTATTACGACAAATTCTTTATCCATTAGGTCTCCTAGACTTGTAATGGACTTGACAGAGTTGAATAAATTGAATTGAATTGAGTGTGTTGTGTATGATCCGTGGTTGCGTGCGTAAATCTAGTAACACGATGGGCATTTAGTATATTGTGTGTGATCCTGGGGTATGTGCAGGTCCTTCACTAGAATGACGAACGTAGCGCGAGGACATCACCGTTATTCCCTACGCAGAATGTTTCTTTCTCAGTCGATTATCCTGAAATGAGTTATTATGTAAGCTGTAATCTGCGATAAATAAGTTTTTTGGTGTGTGGTGTGGGGATTTGTTGTGGTCCGTACGAAAATCTTTGTTTAGTTGGTAGAACCGCCGAGTCGCTACGGTGGTACCAGTATCCACGACGAGTGCGTGTTGGTACTAGTCAGTGGTACAATACTTCGTGTTTAAGTTTGGCATGGATTCGTCTGCTGTGGAACGTCGTGAAATCAGGTAAGACTGCGTAGTTTCTCGGCGAAAACATTTTCCATGAGATTGATATCGTTTTGCAGAAGGCGGTAGCTTTGTTTCGAGCGTATGGAACTCAGTAAGGTGACTGATGAAGCCTAGTTAATTCTGCAGTTTTCATGCTTGGTGTAAGTACAGGGCATTCTGTAGAACATGTATATGTTTGGAACGGGAATATGCATGTCATTTCGTCATGAATTTCACAGTTTCAAATGACGGCCCCAATTGCAGTAACAAGTTTGCACATAATGACGAAGTTCATGAATTAATTTTCACAACCATAAGTGTACGGGAATGATGGGGTGGACGGCAGGAATTCGAGTTATATTAAATGCTGTTGTGAAGAGGGCAGTGTTCCTGCTTTGGATTGCAGAGGACCTGGATTCAAATCTCATCCTAGGGACCGGTTTTCCGGTGATTTTTGTGCTTTTCCACATTCCCTCTAGGATAGTGCTGAGATAGGACGTGCACATCATGTACAATTCACGATATGCTATCATATCATTTATTATTATATTATCTACCACCAGAACCAATAAGTAGACCACGAATGAATAAAGTAAATGTATTGCCTTCATGTCCACACTGCCCCTGGGACCAATGGTTACCGTGGAGTGACAACGTAAAGCTGAAGGTGAACTGAGTATCACAGCCAAGAACATAAGCTCATTATCCTCCATATCTCTTCATGATTTGGTACTGAGATTTCAGGAATTTTGTTTATTAGTGTGAATGTGAACTGCTCATTGGAATTATCTCTTCAGCAGACTGCAAGGCTGAAACATAATATACATTCTGCTGACAGATTCTTTTAAAATGTGTTAAATTAAGATAGTTGGAAGCAAGAACAACAGATTCTAATGGCCTTCATAGAAATATTAAGACCACGTTAAATTAAAGGTAGTTGGAAGCAGAAACAACAGGTTGTAATGTATTTATGGAAATATTGAAACCAGATTAAATTCAAGAAATGTATGGTGGAATTCAGTTTGCAGTTTCTTACTTTAATACCTCATTTCTTGGTACTTTTTCAAGAAAGCTAAAACATTAAAGCTGTACAAAATCATTTTGTACTTGTATGTGGACCTGAATCTTGGTCTTGTGACTGAGATAAGGTCTCAGGTAGTGTTCAAGAAGAAAGCACACAGTAACATATCTTGTTCCTGTCAAAGGTAGCCAAAGTTTAGAGATAAAATAACTTTGTTGCCAGCTGAGTAGTTAAGAGCAATATGGGGTCTAAATGGTTTTTTATGGGGGTTTTAATTGTGGGACTCTTGTTACATTTTTGATTACAGGTTATCATGATAGAAGAGGTAACTGTGAAGCAAGAACCTTCCATGGAAGATGAACCTGATACAGTACCTGAAAACAGGGAAGATTATTTACTAAGCACTGAGAAAAAGAATCAGCAATTTGCACCACCTCTGTTTTGTGTGGATGTCAAGTGTGAATTCCAGGCATGTGTCTGTTTTCATTCAGCATGTACTGCTTGGTTATGTACTTTATGTTTCAAGTTACAAAATGGTTTTATGGTAGGACTGACTATGTTGAAATTAATGGTATTGTCATTTATCACATTTTTTCTATGGTACTGATGTATTTTCTTTAAATTTCTATGTGCCACATTTTATTAATTATGAGGATAACATGTATATATTTTAAACTATTTGTAGTATCTCAAATATCAGTGAAAGACTAATCCCATATTATCTCCTTATGCAGGGAAATTTCATATTTTAATAGTTTCTTCTCTAGTCAGTGATTTATTCAGTTTATCTTCAGTGATAGCATTTTGATGGCCTTTAATGTTAACCAGAAGAAAGATGCTTAGAACCACACAGTGTCAGGCAGGCCATGTTCAGTAGTTTATTGCGAGTTAAAGGTACAAGTAATTATTTTTATGTCAATATGGAGCTCAACTAAACACATTTTTCTGTTCTTTTTCTGTGGAAGAACGATTCAACCTGTCATGTGTTATGAAACAAAGATGCATGTCCATGATAACAGAAAATAAACTATTTCATATTTGCAGTTTTTGTGTCATGTAAAATTGTGGATGTGTGGGTTTTGCTTAATTTATGGAACAAGCAAATGGTAAATGCACCATATAACAAGTGTGGTGAATCTCTACATATTATTCCTTGTTTTGATCTTTACACACCCAAGTGGAAACAATACTAAAAGCATTACAAGGTAAGTACAACATAATTGAATCAGTGCTTACCAAAAGTTTTGTCTAATATCTCAACTTATATCAGATAAGTAAACTAAGGTATACAGTGTTCTCTCTCTCTCTCTCTCTCTCTCTCTCACACACACACACACACACACACACACATGTTAAGTGATTAAAGTGCCAGCCTAGTTAGTGGGGATGTAAGTTCTTGCACGATTAGGGAAAGGATGAAGCAAGGTGTGAAGAATAATAAATTTTTCTTGGCTTTCGATTCCAGGAAAATGGTGCTGATAGATTGGGTGTGAAGAAAGAACCTCATTTAGACAGTAATGCACATGGGAATTGTCCTCAGAGTGATGATGATTCTCCAAACGTAAAACATGACAACAGAGAATTTCAAGTACCAGTAGCATGTGTAGAAGTGCATAGTGGTTCCAAGGTAATATTTTGTGTTTCTTTGATTTTGTCTTACTGCTTACCTTTTAGTTTATCACTATCCTTTGTAGGATTATATATCATAGGCACAAAATTATCACTTCTCACGTCTTTCACATTTAAAGCCTGTTATCTGCTTCATGACCCTGTAAATATTGAGTATGTCTTGTCAAGTTAATCATAGGATGGAAGGGAGATGAAATAGAAGCCCAAACAGGAGGCAAACCCAGTGGTCTTATGAAATAGTATGGAATATCTGTAACATATGTAATGTGGAAGTACCTTAGACCGTGACAGCAGTTAATTGATGCAATATAATTAGATATGGATCAGCATTGGCATGTACATGAGCAGTATAAAATGATATGACATGAAAATGACCCCTGGTTCACAAGTCAAGTCAGTGATCCAACAGGTTATCACCATATTAACAAAAACACATACATGGTAAGTAACCACCAGTTACGATTCATATTATGGCCAGTACAGATAATGCATCACCCATACCTAAAAATTGCAGCCAGTCCTGTTCACTGTAAGAAAAGATAGGGGTACTGACCCTGCAGAAGGAAAGCTTGTAAAAAGTACATTTGTAGGCTGAAGGATGTGACATAGGTTGTAATATTAAAATGTTGGCAAGACACAAACAACACTAGCACAAAAAAGGGGCATACTGACATTGTGCACTGTGGTTCGGGGTAACTCTGATATTACAGGTACAGTAAAAAATCTGCTAGGACCAAGTAAGGTACAGCACTTAAAAGTGATAGTAGATGATCACACCACTAATAATAAAGAGGGGAAAAAAATGTGCACATACATATTACATACAGATACTGTAAGGTACATGATAAATGACAAGCAAACCCTTTGGTGCTTGAATTAAATGTCTGGTGTTCTCTGCAGCATGTCTGCAGTTTAAATGGCCACCATTAGCTTTTGGCAGTGACTGTAGTGGAAGTTGGGTTTTGTTGGAATCATACTGTATGTTGACTGTAGTCGACTTTTGATGCCAAAGTTTTAACTGAAAACATAGTTCGTATCATAAACAATACAGAATTGTAACATATTTCTGTAAGGTTGCTTCTTATGTATCACTAAAGATGTGTTCCTATGACTGGTATATTGGACAGACATTGGTCACCTGTGGATACTTGCCACACTGAAGAAGTTTTGCACTTGTACAGTTGCTGGCCACAGGTGTTTCCCTCTGACTGTTAGTAAATGTGACATAAGTCAAAGTAATCATCTGTATTTCTTATGACGTCTGTACTTGTTGTTGTGGTCCCACATCTCATTTATACTTCACAAGTAGATATGTGATTTTCGCGCTCGCGTGCGGATGTGTGTGTGGACAGTCAGTATCATTTGGTGCTTTAAGTGGTGAGGGTGTATTTTTATGTTGTGGTGTTTTTGCTTGGAGGCATGGAAAATAATCCAGACAATGGAATGGCCAAATGAAATGACACTAAATTTTTTGCATTTATATCAGGCCTGTCAAACATGAAGCCTGAAGAGCTTTATGGTGTGGCTGTCTCACATTTTGATATACGCCTATATAGAGTTTTAGGGCCGACACACACACTATGCATCACTTTTCCGTTCCATCTTCATTCCGTCAGAATGGTCTGTGTTCACACTGTACGTCATGTTGTGTCACCTTCCAGAACAGCAAGTGATAGGAGGCCTGTGATAATTGCTATCAAATATGCATCCCCATTCGTTTTCTAAAAGACAGTTAGCAGCAATAGCATTGATGTTAGGTGAAGAAGAGAAAAATGCTGCTCTGAATGAAAGAAAGAAGTGTATGTGGGTTCACAAGTGTTTCAGAAGCAGAAAATCAGAAGGATCATTTGGAAGAAACAGCAATGGAGCAATTTTTGCACATTCAAAACTTGGGAAATATGTAGAAACTCATCTAGGCATTCCAGAAGATAAACAGCTTCTTGGAACATCATGCTTAGCCGCTCATGTTTTTGTGGGTGATGAGGCCTTTCCTTTGAAAACTTACTTAACAAGACCTTACCCAGGATCGCAAAGCAAAGGGGACAATGAGAAGAGCGTTTTCAATTATCGGCTTTCCTGATCCAGGAGAGCGGTGGAAAATGCATTTGGAATATTAAGCCAGAAATTTCAAATTTATCAGAGGACCCTACAATCATTGCCGGAGAATGCGGACAACATTAATTTTGTGACTTGTATTTTGCATAATTATCTGAGAGATCAAGGCGTAGGCCTCAATGATATGGGGAGTTTTGCAATTGTTTGAAGCAATCTTACAAAAATACCAAACCAAGGAGGAAGTGCCCACCAGAGTGCTTTTGAAGTAAGAGACAAATTTAAACAATTCCTTAATAGTCCTTCTGGATCTGTGCCTTGACAGAATGAAAGAGTTCAGTGTCAGGTTAATCTATAATAGTCAACTAAGTTGGATGCTGTTCTGAAAACATGTCTTGCAATCTGTGTAAAATACAACAGATAATTTTCTATTCATTCTATTCTGTTCTATCCTTGTGTGTTATCAGCCATATTCTACAACTGCCATGGAATGCATTTTCTGTTGTTTGTTAATTATTAGAACTTCGGTGATAACAGAATGATAGTAACTTCAAAATGCACAATAAACACATTGGAACTTAACTGATTTTTTAACTTTTCACCTATATTCTTCCCACAATTTTTCTTTACAGATTCTGTCACTGTATTTCTTATTTGACGTGGCATAATTCCTCACATTTATGCACCAATTCTGTTAATTTTCATCCATTTCTGAAGATAAAAACAGGCAGCACTCCTTGCAAGCAAACACTTGAAATGTAGTTGAGGAGACGAAAGACTGTTCTCATTATCGGAATCGAGCAGGTACATACAGGTCCGGACCCGTTCTGTCACGTCAAACATTCTCGCTCAGCATCTGGGACGGAACGGAACTGAGACATGTCAGAGATGTTGCTGTCAGTGTGAATGTCTCCGTTTAATTACACACAAGAAAATTTTACTGAATGGTAACATTCCTGCGATGGAACAGAAATGTGACGTATAGTGTGAATCAGCCCTTACTGTCATTTTTATCGCATAATACCCCCGAGGATTCCTGAAGAATAAAAAACACAGAGTATTTTACAGCCACCCATATTATACATTAAAAACATTTAAGTTGAAGAGCATTCATGGAATGTTACATTACATGTTGTGCCCCAATATGTCAAGTTGGATTTCAGGTTTGGCCTGTAATTTTTTTTTTCTTGAGCTTGAAAGTTCTGGTTCATATAAATGAGAGCCTGCCATTTGGAATGTGGAAGAACCTTGGCACAAAAATTACAATATGGTAGCTGATGCATGAAAAAAACCTGAAAGGTCATTAAGCATACAGAGTTCAGTGAAAGAATAAAAAAAAAAGGAATGGGTTTTGGCCACTGTTTGTCCACTTGTAAATAAAGTGAAGTCCCACTGAAAATAGGTAGTGGTGCAGATGAAATGTACAGGCTGAACTGGTTTGCTACTGAAACTATGGCAGATGTTTTTTACGTGGAATTATTGGCCCAGAAGTACAGTAAACTCACAGGTATGTTTTATTTTTATATATTAATACAGTGCAGTAAGTTTAAATATTTCAGGACCATGACTATAGGCACAGCAACTATAACACTTGTCAACAGAATTTAACTTTTTTTTTTGGTCCCACAAACTTCAATAGGGGAACTTAGCAGTACTTTTTATGGTGAATTCTGATATATATACAGAATTTTTCTGTCAGGCAAGTGTTCAAAGGTACAGAGGAATTTAAATGTACAAAATAATACTTTATGTACTTATGAAACAGGCAGAAACTTTCCTCTAAAATGTTGAGGCTTATGACTTTTGCCAGTATTTGGCATCAGGTACATCCCTCTTCAGTGTCCAGCAGTAGTCTGCCAACATACTTGAGGTCCACTTGTCTTGGTACCGCTTTTCTGTAGCGATAAGGTCTTGGTGAATTCTTTCACCATGTTCATCACTGACTTTGCCAAGATTTTCTGGAAAAAAATCCAAGTGTCACTCCAGAAAGTGGATTTTTAGACTCATATTGCATCCCATAGCTTTGTATGAAGTCAACAGGTCCTGCACGACATCCTGATATTCCACTGCTTTGTGATTTCCTACGAAGTCCTTGCAGATCCTCTTAAATAACAGCCATGCATTTCTTTCAGTCTCATTCAGGTCTTCATAGAACTGTTTGTCTTGCATCAGTTCCCTCATCTGGGGTCCTATAAATTTACCCTCCTTGGTTTTTGTGTCATGCACATTTGGGAACCTATTCCTCACATATTCAAATCCATGGCCAGTTTTATCCATACTTTCACAAAGTTTTTCATGGGTCCCAGCTTTATGGTTGAAGGGGGCGGATAAATTTTATCCGGAAGAACAAGAGGAGGATTGACAACATTTTTCTCCCCTGGCATCTGTAATGTTTGTTGAGGCCACAGTTTATTTCAGTAGTGATTCTTGTTGTCCCGGGTGTCCTACTCACACAGGAAATAGGAGCAATTTGTGTACCCAAGTTACATTCTGAGTAACAGTGCCACAACCTTGAGATCACCAAATAACTTACACTTAAATTCGTCATACTTAATCTTTCCCAAGAGTAGCTTCATGCTTTCATAACTTTCCTTCATGTTGGCTGCATGAGCCAAAGGAGCGGAGGGTAATCTATTTCTGTTGTGGAGTAGAACTACCTTGAAGCTCACTTTTGACGAATCAATGAACAAGCACTACTGATCTGGGTTATATTCATGGCCAAAATCTTCCATAATGGTACAAACATCGTTGCAAAACATGACACTATCTTCCAGGGAGAAGAAATCCTTGAATTCTTCATGGCACCCACGGTAAAAACACACCTTAGTGTCCTGGCGCAGAAGATTCCAGGCCTTTAACCTGGAGCCTAAAAGTTCAGCTTGCTTCTTTGACAGGTTCAAATCATGGACGTAATCATTCAGATTCATTGGAAGAATAGGCTCCTGCAAATGTTGGATCACAATCTGTATTGTTGTTAGCTTGGCCTACATCTTCATCACTTGACTCACTGTCACTCAGCGTCATGTTTGTTGGAGGCTTTGACACAGGTAACTCCTTACTGTGAGGTACTGGCCTCATCACAGATGGTAAATTAGGATATTGAACAGTGTGTTTGGACTTTGCTGTTACACCAATGGTAGTGGTCATGCAGAAGTAGCAATCTAAAAAAACATGGTCCGGGGGCTGTCTCCAGACCATAGGAATGGCAAAAGGCTACAGCGTGAACCTTTTGCCCATGCCATGAGAAGCCTGGCACATGTCACACAACAAAACTGGGGAGCCCAACTCTTTTTCTGATCACTCACTCTGCAGCCGAAATAATGCTCATAGCATTTCTTAATCAGGGGTGTGAAAGACAGTCTTTGGGATTTGAATGTCACCTCATCACAGATGTAGTGGAATGCATCCGATGAATTTATGCACTTACTTGGCATATTAATGGTGGAACAAACACTATGTACTTCTGAGATGATAACACACTGAGTTCTGGCCAGCAACCAGCAGAGGACTGTCATTCACACGTGTATGACACATGACTGTTTGCTTGTTACAACATGTTAGACTACCTCCTATGGGCCCCCAGTGGCTCACATATGTAGGCTTGTGCTTTCACATAGTCTGATGCAACGCAAAAGGTGTGGGTGATGGAGAAATTCTGGAAACATATTTGAATTCAGTGTCCAAAAATACATCAGAAACAGGCATTCTTCCTCATGGGACAAAATTTTTGTTGACCAGTGTAATTGGAGAATATGAGTGTTGCCATTGCAGTAGCTAAAATAAAATAAAATAAAAGTGATTTGTTTTCTCAAGCTCCGAGCTTTAAGTCCTCATGTTCTAAGCACTTTATGAAGTGGCAGCAGGAGAGCAGGTCTTTCTGATCTTGTCACCATAATCCTGGAATAAACTGCCCCTTGTTTCATTATGAAATTAACCTCGGGGGGGGGGGGGGGAAAATATTTTTAAAAGGGGGTTTCCTTACATTTTTGGAAAAAAGGGGGTATAAAAAAATGAACCATGGCAAT
>Ga0131853_10002389_pt1 | contig 33528 bp, 27 predicted proteins | sample TergutLab28metaG_FD_92764 | JGI IMG/M metagenome (GOLD analysis project Ga0131853, IMG submission 92764) | Labiotermes labralis P1 segment gut microbial communities from Petit-Saut dam, French Guiana - Lab288 P1 (version 2) (version 2) | ecosystem: Host-associated > Arthropoda: Insects >... | reverse complement strand
GCAAGCTAGGTGGCACCGGCAAGAAGGCCGGACACCCGAAGGGTGGCTTTTCGCAACGCGAAAAGTGCTGAGGCACCGGCAAGCCTGGTCGTAAATGCTTCGCATTTACTGCTCGGCCTAGCACCCCGGAGGGCCGGACGCCCTCAGGAGTAACCGGAAGAAACCGGACACGCACAGCGTGGCTTTTGCCGTAAGCAAAAGTTTTGAGCGGCTTTTCACGGAGTGAAAAGTGCTGACGGAGGCAATGCTCTATTGCAGGAAAAAGACAAGTCTTATCGGAAAGTTTTCAGGTTCGGTGACTATAAAAGGCAGAAATGCGTGAATCTATTATACATGCGCACCTTCTAACTTTCAAGGGGTTACGAAAATTTATATGGAGGGTGATCTTGAACATGTCTAGTTACAAGTGTAGATTTATCAGAGAGCTAGTTTTTGAAAGAGAGGCAATTGCTTATAAGCGTCTGATGTGTGATCCTTTGAGATTTGTAAGCACCAAGAGCAGACGGGAGAAGAGATTGAACAGCCATATAGACAGCGATTTACAGATGCAGAGCAACTTAATATTGAAAATCATTATGAGGGCGAAACAAAAAATAGCTTTATGTAAGTCAGAGGTTTATTTTCAAGGTATGAGGGATTATTTTCAGTTTATTATTCGAATGGGGATTTTGGCGGATTAGAGGTAATGAAATACAAAAGGCTGTTTTGCAATTTGCAAGACAGCCATATTTTTATTAGCCTGAAGTTCTCGTTATCCTCACATTACTATGTTCATCAATTTCAACATTGCACCCAAGAACCTGCAAGAAAAACATAGTCGACACATAGCTCACGCCATTCACGTTGACGATATTATGTCTTTGTCTGGTGCTTATATTTCTCCCAATCGTTGTATGAAAAGTGCCGCTGGAAATGGAGATATTTCCGGTTGCAGCATCCCAGTCAACGGAGTAACCCAGTGCTTCTGCGGTTTCTCTGAGCGGCACTGAAACCACTCGGAGGGCATTCGTATGTGATGGTGCATTCATACGCACGCCATTTACTGAAACGGTATTTCTGACTATTGTATCTGAGCCTTGGGGTACGCTTATGTAATTTATCAAAAATGCTGGGTTGGATGCTTCACGCAGCAAATTGTTAAATATTAACCTATCGCTGCCGAATACAAAAGGGTTGCTTGCGGCAGGGCGAATGGCAAATATATGAGTGTCAGTTTCGGTCAGCATTGTATAGCCCAAATCATCATTCCACCGATCGCGAGTAAATACAGCAAGCTCTAAAATGACAGCAGACGAAAAAGATGTGCTTGAAGGATTGTAGTAGAATACAAGCCGCTCAACAATATTCGGATGACTCACAAAGACACTAAGGTTGACATCCATATGTGTTTGCCAATGCAGAGGCACATCGAAAGTGTAGCTAATAGAATTGCCTCGTATTGTTTCGTTAACGTTCTGCCTGCCTGCTGAGCTGACGACCACGGCGTTAAGCACAAAGCCTGGTATAATCAGCGCAAGCAGAAAAATCAGCAAACAATACTTCTTTTTCATCCAAATCCTCCAAAAAATGCAAGTCATTACTTATACATGCAGTATATCATTTTTAGAGGAGACTTTCAATCGTTTAGGTACATATTTTACAAATTTGTTACAAATTTCTAAATTTTACTTATCAAACTCAAAAATCATTCTCCTTTTAAGATTGAACAATTTCTCTGAAAGATCCACCGGTAGAATATTAGGATTAAATAATCTTCGGTTCTCATCCCATAGCGTAGCTTGATCTTTCTTACAAAACTTAGCAATTTCCATAACGCTTGGTGATTCGTAAACGCACTCTCCGTTTAGGAAAATGGGTATAAGTAAATCTTTGACTAAATACTCACCACCTTTTAGAGTCATGCGAAGCCATGTATTTACAGGGTCGAAGATGGTCAAATCTTTGGATGTGTCTATAGTTTCATCATGAAGGCTTATGAGGTCGGCTTTGACTTTGCCTGATTGCTTATCATAAAGTCTGAAAACGGTTTTAATCCCGGGATTAGTAATTTTAGCTGGATTTTCAGAAATTTTAATTTTGTGCGATACTGTGTTATCTTCATTAATTTCTGCCGCTAGCTTGTATACACCGCCGAAGGCCGGACAATCTTTGCTTGTGATAAGTTTTGTGCCCACACCCCAATGGGTTATTTTTGCACCTTCGGCTTTTAAATTCGCAATCAGATACTCATCCAAATCGCTGGATGCGCTGATAATGGCGTCTTGAAAACCGGCCTCATCAAGCATTATACGTACCCTCTTTGACAGATATCCTAGATCACCGCTGTCAAGCCGCACGCCATAAAGTTTAGGGCAAAGTCCAGAGTTTTTAAGCTCAGAAAATACCTTCAAGGCGTTTGGCATCCCTGACTCCAGGGTGTTGTAAGTATCAATAAGTAGGATAAATGAGTCGGAATAAAGGTTTGCGTACTCTCTAAATGCGCTTATCTCATCGTCAAAACTCATAACCCAGCTATGCGCCATGGTGCCAGAGATGGGGACATCGAACATTCTGCCCGCTTCTACATTGCTGGTGGATGCACAGCCGCCTATTATTGCAGCACGGGTGCCGTAGATGGCCGCGTCGGGCCCTTGGGCACGCCGAAGGCCAAATTCCATAACTGTATCGCCGGCAGCAGCATTTATAACTCGTACTGCTTTCGTGGCAATCAGGCTTTGATGATTAACGATATTAAGAAGTGCTGACTCCAAAAGCTGAGCTTCTATGATTGGTGCTGTTATTCGCATAAGGGGCTCATGGGGGAATACAACAGTACCTTCCGGGACAGCATAAACGTCCCCTGTGAATTTGAAGTTTTTGAGGTAGTCAAGAAATTCTTCTTTGAAGATACCTTTTGATCGAAGGTACTCAAGGTCAGATTCTGTAAAATGTAAATTATTTATATACTGAATTGCCTGCTCTAACCCAGCGGCTATAGAATAGCCGTTTTTAAGCGGATTTTCTCTAAAAAACAGATCAAAGACCGCTATTCGGTTTTGCATCGCATTCAAAAAGTAACCCTGCATCATAGTAAATTCATAGAAATCGGATAGCATTGTTAGATTCTTGTAATACATTTAATCCGTCCTTTTAGCGCTTTAAATTGTTATAAACATTTGACTTTTAAAATGCTACAAAACAAGAGAGCGCAGGTTTGTTGTTACTTAGCCAGGCTGGTCGCTGCAAGCTACCTGTTCGCTCTGGCACCCCGAAAATCAACGGTGGTCCGTACCAAAGCCCGCAAAAGGCTCCGGCACGCCGCCTGGTCGAAACCGCTTCGTATTTGTTGCATGGAAATGGTATCCGAGAAGACCGGGCAGTGGCATAGTGCTGAATGAGATGATGGTTGCCGATATATACTGCTGGTGAGGTAGCACCGTTTTCGTCTCAGGCGGGCCCCTAAGAAAACAAAGTTTATTGAATGAACCTATGGCGAAAATCCAGAGATGCTTTCTAGCAAAAATAAGTCACTCACTCGCAAAGGCGACGATGCTTATTCGGTGCCTCCGCAGATTGGGTTTATGTTGTGATTAAGTTATATAACTATATTTATAAATTTGTTTTTTTAAAAAGGCCGATGAGGCGGTCCAGTTCATCATGACCATAATATTCAATTTCTATTTTACCCTTATCTTTTTTATCTTTTATAATGACTTTTGTGCCGAGTGCGTTCATCAAGTCTTTTTCGATGGACTTATAGAGACTCTTGTCAATGACTGAGGGTTTACTTTCTTCTTTTAGTTCTTCGGTGCTATCTTGTTTGTACAAAGTCTCTAAATGTGCACTGATTTGGCCGATGTTCAGCTCTTCTTCTATAATTTTTTCAGCGATTTCAAACTGGACATTTTCGCATTCAATTTCTAATAGTTTGCGTCCGTGTCCTGCGCTGAGCTTGCCTTCGGCTATAAGGTTTTGTACGCGTGGGTCTAATTTCAAAAGGCTTAACATGCCGGAGATGCTGGCACGGCTTTTACCTACTTTAGTTGCAATATCTTCTTGCCTAAAAAAGAAAACATCACAAAGTTGCTGGTAGCAAAGTGCTTCCTCAATAGGGTTTAAATCTTGACGCTGAATGTTTTCTATTAGTGCGATTTGAAGGACTTCCATTTCTTCCAAGTCTTTAACTATCACAGGAACAGTCTTGAGCTGTGCAATTCGTGCAGCGCGCCAGCGACGTTCCCCTGCTACTATTTTGTAATAGTTTTCGTTCATCTTAATTACAACAATAGGCTGAATTATACCGAACTGAGTTATCGAATCGGCCAGCTCTGCTAGGCTGTGCTCGTCAAATCGTTTTCGTGGCTGGTCTTTGTTCGGCTCAATTTTGTTTATGTCAATTTCTAAAACGCCAGGCGGATTTTTAGAATCAAAGTCGATATGTTCCGAAGGCGTTAAGTCAAGTAGGCTCTCCTCAGTTGAAATAAGTGCACCCAGGCCTTTGCCCAAAACTCTACGTTGTTCCGCCATAATATTTCCTCCGTTCTATAACTTCTTTGGCAAGTGCGGCATAACCTTCGGCACCCTTTGACTTAGCGTCATACAAAGTTATTGGAAGGCCGTGGCTGGGGGCTTCGGAAAGCTTAATATTGCGCGGAATTATGCTGCGATAAACATCTTTCGGCAAGTGTTTTTTCACTTCATCAATTACTTGCAAGGACAAATTCGTCCGTGCGTCGAACATTGTAAAAACAACGCCTTCCATTTCAAGGCGTGGGTTTAAGCGTTTCTTAACTAAACTGAGCGTGTGGAGTAATTGCGTCATTCCCTCCAGGGCAAAATATTCACATTGGATAGGGACGAGCACAGAGTCAGACGCTGTCAAGGCATTCAAAGTAAGAAGGCTGAGTGAGGGGGGGCAATCTATGAGTATAAAGTCATATAGATATTTCGCATTGTCTAAAATGCTCTTTAGCGTGTATTCACGCTTATCCACATTGATTAGCTCTATTTCAGCTCCAGCCAAGTTCACATTAGAAGGGATGACGGACAAATTAGGCACGACGGTTTTATGGATGACTTGCTCTATATAGGCCTCGCCAAGAAGCAGGTTATAAAAAGTCTTGTCCAATTTGTCTTTATCTATACCTAGGCCGCTCGAAGTGTTACCTTGGGGGTCGGAGTCAATGGTGAGTACAGTCTTGCCGGATTCCGCTAAACAAGCGGCAAGATTTATGCAAGTGGTAGTTTTGCCTACGCCGCCCTTTTGGTTTGCAATAGAAATAATTCTTCCCAAAGAAATCAGTCCTAACAAAATAATCTTGGCTCTCATTATAACACTCATTTTGACAGAGGGCTAGTCTTTTTTGGTAAATAAGGAAAAAGATTGGCAACGCAGAGTCTTACTCTACAATAATGTCAATGCTGAACATAAATGTAGAGTCTCACTCTGCAACCGCGTTTTGCTTTGGTACGGCTGCAGTGTGAGACTCTAAGAAAAAATATAGATTAATTGTCGTCCTTGTTGTTCCTTGAAACAATTTTAGCTATAATGTAGCAAACAGCAATAATGATTATGAGCCACAAGATAAAAGAAGCGAAATTCCAAGCAACGCCTAAAATACTCATGAATGTAAAACTTTCCAGGAACGTAACCGTAAAAAAACCTGTCATTCGTCTTAAAGTGGCAATGCCAATGACTATCAGCATAATTAGAAGAATGGGCTTCTTATTTTGTTTATAGAAGGAGAGCACATCACTAATTCCGTCAGGCACGTCGAACCCATCGACAAGCTGACGCCTTATGCGAAAACTATCGAAAAGGCAAAAACAAATCAACATAAATATACCGAACGAAAGGAAACTTATACCAATTTCCTTTATAATGACGATAAGGGCAAAAAACGATGTCATAAAAAATAAGCCCCGTTTCATTAGCCCAAGGTACATATAGTTAAGACCAGGGAGTGCAGAGAAAATAAAAGTTAAGAATCTACTTTTTCTATAACGCAACGCTGTATCATGAGCAGGGTGGGGGTTGGAATGAAAATGCTGATTAGAGCCCTGTGCTGCCATTTTGCTAACGCAATCTTTGCAATAATATGAATTCTCAAAATTAACGCTACAATCGGCGCAAATATGTCTATTGCAAGCAACACAATAGCTGACAGCAACAGTATCCGTATGCTTATAACAATGCAATTAAAACATCTCCTCAAAATCAAGTTACTAATAAATACGGAAAAGCCTCTCCTAAGTCTGTGGAAAGATAGAATTATGTTGCAAGCGAAAATATGTTCGCAATATATTTGAGTTGACACTTCGAACATGAAAAACATTTTCTTTGAATAGCAGCTCATCTGATTACAGTCATATGCCACAACACTTCGGCGGCAACAACGCATTTTATGCATTAATATTTTGCATATCTTCACTATATATAATGAAGGTATTAAATTTGAGTGTAACTAAACTATGCGTAAGACAATTTAATATACGGCTGGAGCAAGTTATTTACCCCGCATTTAAACTGAGGAATGGACTCCTAATTTTACAATTTTGTTACATTCGTTACATTTGAGCGAAATATGTTGTAATTTGTCTGTTCATATGGTAAATTGGATTGAACTTTCCTCATAGATGGGAGAATGGTAGCGTCAGGCAATTTGACATTTGAGTTACAAGAAGTTTACATATTGCCTACTCCTATTGATTTTCCATTATTTGGGATGTTATACTGGGATTGTAGCGTCGGGCTGGACGGTTTTTCGCCGTTTTGTAGAAAGACGTCAGCGAGAAGCCAAAGAGCTACTTCGCACTCCAGAAATGCTTAGTGATAGACGAGTAGAGTCTTTGAAGAACTCATTCATGTCACAAGCAAAAAAAGAAAACACTATTAATCAAGGAGGAAGAAAAGAATGAAAAAGAAATTAGCGTTTCTTTTGGCTGCAATCATGGTTATTACTAGCATGCCTGGCATGACTATGTTTGCTGCTTCAAACAACCGCATTTCTCGTACCATCGCGACAGAGAATAACACTCTCTGGCTTGAAGAAGGTGTGAGAGCGGGTGCTGGTGACATTGATAATCAGCATTCGGGTAGAGAAATTCAACGTTGGCAAGAAGGTGCAACACTTCAAATCGATTTAACTAATAACCTCAGCGAAGGTGCTACTTTCACAGTTGACCTTCAAAACGCTGCTTGGTACTTCAGACAAAGCGCCGTAGGCGGAACAGCAACTGGTCCTGCTGCTTGGGGTGTTGCGACGCCAGGATACACTACTATAGCAGCAACTGATTCTGAATTCACTGTAGTAATTCCAGAAGGTCAGTTTGATGAGACAGTTATGGCTGGTGGCGGTTCAGGTACATTGCCAGCAGGTCACGGCGTTAATCTTGGTGCTTTGACTGTAACTATAGAGCCAAATGCTGCTTTTGCTGCTGATGTTACTTTACATCCAGAGGTTGGATCTACTGAGACTCCACCTGCTAATCCAGTAAGTGGACAGGGACATAGGTATATTGCTGCAAATGCTGCTCAAACAGCTTTAAATGCAAGAGTTAACGCTCAATTTGTTCCAGCATGGGCAGATCAAGCTATTTGGACTTGGTCTATAGATGCAAACGATGACTTAGTGCTTACTGCTAACCCAACTGCTGCAATGATAGGTAATGTATTAATACCAAGTCAAATCAGTTTAGCTGCAGCTACTATGGTTGGCGGCCATCCTGAGTTCCTTGGACCAGGTACAGGTACTCCAGGTCTTAACTGGGCGACAATCAGAGGCGAGGCTGTTAACCATACCACAGATGAGCCTGGACATACTTTCAACTTTATAGCAGGTCAAAGATATGTTGTGTTTGATTCTGGAAGCCAAGTAATGAGCTTCTACAACCGCGTACCAGGCACTGTACACTACAGATTGGACGTAGTTGGCGGAACTTGGCAGACAAGAGCAACTATAACTATTCTTAACGATGTTACTGGAGCTACGTCTGGAAATCCTGTTCGTATTAACATTCCACTTGTACTTCGTACTACATCAAACAATGACGTAACAGTTAGAGTAAACGCAGGTTTCTCTCAAATTACTAACACTACTCACGTTATTGGTACTCATGTAGATGGTAGAATAAATGTTACTGTTGGTGGTGTAACTGTAAGACATCATCAAATTGACATTGGTCGTTTAATCCTTACTGAAACAAGACCAGGTTCTATCCCTGCAAATAGATGGGAATTTGAACTTGTTGCTCCATCAGGATATGAGTGGTACACAGGCAGCATGAATAATGTTATCCTTGACGCTCCTCTTTCTTGGGTTGCAACTGATGCATCAGGCCAAAGAGATATGCAAAGAATTTCGGCATCTCCTTCTGATGAACTATTGACGGGTGCTATTGCACAAGTAAGCGTAAGATATCGTACAGGCGGCAGAAACAATACAGAAGATAGAAGTAGAATCATCGTTAATGTACCACAAAACAGAATTCAGCCTAGTACTGCTGGTACTGGCGGTGTAATGATTCTTACTGGCCTTAGACTTATTCCAGAAGATTATGATGCAATCCAAGATGGACGCGACTTATACTTTAATGTTCGCAACACTGTTAACACAGTTCTTCCATCAACTAACGTAAGAATTGGTACAGCGAGAGACTTCGGTATCACGCTTACTAGAGTAGCAGATCAAAATAGAACTGCTGAAGTTCCTGAGCTTATCTCTGGACGTATGGAAGTAACAGGCAATAATGATGGTATAACAATAGGTACAAACAATGTATGGAGCGGCGAAGCGATGGATGATTATCACAGAGCTGCAACAGTTCGTTTCGAAGAGTCTATCCAAGATTCTTGGTGGGCAATGAGAAATACTGTATTTACATTGACTGAAGGCGTTCGTTTCCTTCAAGTTGAGATCTATGACTCACGTCACGTGACAGGTACTGCTGGTGATAACTTACACAGAGGTACTAATCAAGATGGCGGTAACAGCTTAAATCCATATCCATTCTACAACACTGGTCGTCGTACAGGTTCTGTAACGATTGATCATGGCAGAATGACTCTTCACGGACTTACAGTTACAGCTAATGAAAGAGCACGTTTTGATATCCGTACTTGGTTAAACGTCCAAGTTGATTTCGAAGGCGATATCTACCTTACATTAGCAAACAGCGCATTCCGTCAAGTTGCTGATAACTACGAAGCAGAAGTAGTAATCGCAAGAGCAGTAAGCCCAATTACTGTTGAAACAGAAGTAACTGATGCAAGAGTAGGTTTCCAATTCGTAACAGTAGCTGACTTCGATATCATTGAGAACGTAGCCGGCGCATTGTTACAAGGTGAGTATGTGTACGTAACTGTTACTGACCAAATGGCTATCGACATGATGATAGCTCCTGGCTTCAGTGCTGCTGTAACTGATGGTAACGTCCGTATCAGCAATATCCGTACAAACACTATTCTTGGTCATGCAACTGGTGCTAGATATAGAGGTCAACTTCAATTTACAATTGAGAGAGCGTCTACTGTAGCTTCTACAATTTCTTTCACTGATGTACAAGTGAGAATTGATAGAACAGTACCATTCTCTAATATCTCTAATATTGAGACTCAAGGTTATGACATCCATGTTTGGGGTCCAGCTGTTGCTAGAAACTTCCGTGGATTATTTGAATCTAACCTGTTCTCTAATAACGCTACTAACAGAATGAACGAAAGAGACTTCTTCCCAGTTGGCTCTATCAGCGCTCAGTATGTAGTTATCGAAACTCCAGGCGAGTTCGGTCAAAACGAATTCTCTAACCATGTTGAAGTACCAATTGGTCAATCTCATGTTTACATCAACGGTGATAGAACTGAGCTTCCAGTAGCTACTTGGATTTGCCCAACTTCTAACTCTGCGATGGTTCCAATCAGATTCATCTCTTACGCTCTTGGTCTTGACGAAGGCGCAGTAAGATGGGATCCTGAGACTTCAACTGTTACAGTTGACGCAGGTGTAAGAATTGTTCAGTTCCAAACTGGTAACTCTTTCTACGTAGTAAACGGAGTACCTATCCGTATGGTTAACGTAGCTGGTGAGCCTGTAGAAATGCAAATCCGTAACGAGAGATCTTTCGTACCATTTAGAGCTCTTGGTGAAGCTTTCAACATTCCAGTAAGCTGGGATGCTGCTACTTCTACAGCTATCTACAACGCGCCAACTCACTTCTAGTATGCACATAATTGTGCAATGAGATTTTTCTTAAAAGTTGAGTTAGATTAGTAATATATAAAGGCACCCGGGTTTTATCCCGGGGCCTTTTTTTGTTATAGAAATTATAGAGCGAAAGATTGTTACGGGAAATAGATTGGCGTTGGCTGTTGGCTGCCTGGTTACTATACTAAATTTACTTTAAAAGAGCCCCAAGGTAATTTTGGTTCAGAATCAATATCTGGCTGCGTTTTTATCGCACTCCGGTTCAAAATCACACTTGCGCTAAATTTTGTGATGCCCATCACCCGGCGATACAAAGCTTGCGAAGGCTGAAATTCACAAGGGATTGCATTCGTATCAGAAAACTCCCAGAGGCGGGAACTTTTCTAATGAAGCCTTAGCCCAATTTTAAGTGACTTTGCTATATCGCGACTTTAGAATTTTAAGTTAGCAAAAATTCCACTATACAACCTTCTAAGGGATCAAGCCAGAAGTAAATGCAAACGATATGCATCATAGACACTTAACAGGATGCCGGACGACTAGGTTACTATAGGCATCCTTCAAGCCTTGATAAACAAAAAGCTTCTGTATTTATTTTAGCCTTTTTGAAGTTATACACTGTCGTGTGTATTTAACGCATGGCCTTTTTCGAAAACTCATCAACGACCTGACATTTTACGGCTAACATTAGGTCGCTTTTCATACCCCCCCTCTAACTTGACACTCTTCGCTATCACATGCTATAATCAACCTCATGTTAAAATATACTATCAAACGATTATTACATATAATTCCATCATTCTTCATACTGACGGCAGGCGTTTTTTATGCGTCTCTTCTTATGCGCGGAACTCCGGGCATGCCGTATCCTGCGCATATTATGTACATAAATTATATTTCAGGCGTTCTTCAGGGCGATTTCGGTTATTTGCGTAATCGTACTATAGTTGACGTGTTTATGGAAGCTCTTCCGTATACTTTAATATTGGCGTTTGGTGGAATTATTGTAGCGTCTGTATTAGGCGTTGTTTTGGGGATAATTGCAGCCCGCAAACAAAACAAGTTGGTGGATAATGTAGTTATGACACTTTCGCTTTTGACGTCATCAATCCCGCTATTTTTCTTAGCAGTTTTGCTTATGCTTTTATTCAGCTTGCATTTGGGATGGTTTCCCAGTCGGGGGTTGGCTGCCGGCTGGCGTGGTATGGTACTACCTATAATGACATTAGGCCTGCCGTCGGTTGGCTTTATCGCGCGCACTACCCGCACAGCTATGTTGGACGTGTTGGGTATGGAGTACATAAGAGCCGCCAGAGCTCGCGGCATACCTGAGCGCAATATTATCTTTACTCATACTCTAAAAAATATGATGATTCCTATTATAACAGCTATTGCCCTACGTTTAAGCGAACTTTTGGCTGGGACAGTTTTAGTTGAACTTTCGTTCTCTATTCCAGGTATTGGGAGGATTTTGTTGGGATCTATTACTTATCGTGAACCTGTCGCAATGATGGGAGGTATTATTGTCATGTGGCTTGCGTTTATGTTGATTAATCTTGTGGTTGATTTGCTTTATGCGATAGTTGATCCGAGAACGAGCAAGAGTTATAGTTAAATAACTCTAGACAGTAACATTAAACCTTATCATTGGTTTTTCATCTTTGACCGATTTGCGAAAAACCAAGCTAAAGTATTGCCTATATCTTTCGCTTTGCTGACTGGTCACTACACTTTTAAGTACGCTTGGAACCCGCTTCCCTGGATGATTGGCATGTGGGCGGCAAAGGCCCCCCGGCCAGGCTGACTCTTTAAAAGAACTCTACGCTCCCTGTTACTACTCTAGGGTAGTTTGACTAAATAAATAAAGAAGGAGCATCTTGAAGGAGTAAATATGAAAATTAGATCGAAGAAGCTTAGAATTTTCCTAAGCCGCAAACTGTCGGTTGTAGCGGCCGTAGTTCTAATATTAATGACGCTTCTTGTGTTTGTTGGGCCTTATTTTACGAGATTTTCGCCGAACGAGATTAATGTTACGAGGCGGCTTGAAGGTGCCTCGCGTGAGCACTGGTTAGGTACAGATGCGGCGGGCCGTGACCAGTTTAGCCGATTAGTCCACGGCGGGCAAGTTACTATGGGGATAGCTCTTTTTGGCGTTTCCATGGGTACGCTTTTTGGACTACTATTTGGGGTTATATCGGGCTATTATGGCGGAGTATTGGACTCAGTACTCTCACGGTTCATTGATATTTTAATGGCAATACCTGGACTTATGATTGCTACAGTAGCAGTAGGTATTTTGGGGCCTGGCGGGATTAATACGGGTATAGCTGTTGGGGTGGCTTCCATAGCACCTTTTATGCGGATGACTCGCGGTTCGGTTATTTCCATCAAAGAGACCGACTATGTGAAGAGCTGCCGTGTGGTTGGCGGATCTAATTTAAGGATAATTATGACACATATACTACCAAGCGTATGGCCGCTCATCGTCGTAATGTTCACATTGAATTTGGGTATGGCGGTATTAACATCTTCTGCACTTTCCTTTCTTGGCATAGGTGTAAATCCGCCAACACCTGAATGGGGTGCACTCGTAAGCGAGGGCAGGACTAGGATGCTTACGTTCCCGCTAGGGATTTTGATGCCGGGGGTAGCGATTACGCTGGTTGTTATGTGCACAAGCCTTGTAGGTGATGGGCTTAGAGATGCGCTGGATCCTAAGTCGACTATTAATACCTAAGGGGGTACTAATGGAAAAGCTGTTGGAGGTAATTAATTTAGCAACATATTTCTATACAGACATAGGCGTGTTACCAGCAGTTGACGGGCTTAATTTTGATCTGACAAAAGGTGAAATTTTAGCAATAGTAGGTGAGTCTGGTTGCGGTAAAAGCGTAAGCAGTATGAGCATTATAAATATGGTTACACCACCCGGTAAAATTGCAAGTGGCGAGATATTATATATGGGTGAAAATATTCTCCATAAAAGCACTGAGCAGATGCGAAAGATTAGGGGCAATGAAATATCTATTATATTTCAGGATCCGATATCGTCACTGAATCCTGTACTTAAAATAGGTAAGCAATTGATAGAGACTATAGTAAGCCATACGAAAATTTCAAAGGCAGAGGCAAAGAATAAGGCGATACTGGCTCTAGGCTCTGTTGGTATACCCGACCCTATTAGCTTTATTCATAAATACCCCCATGAGCTTTCGGGTGGCATGTGTCAAAGAGTTATGATAGCGATAGCGATTTGCTGTGAGCCAAATATACTGATAGCAGACGAGCCAACCACGGCGTTAGATGTAACTATTCAAGCGCAAATTTTGCGGCTCTTAAAAAGTCTCAGGGATGAAAGAGGCACATCCATAATACTCATTACCCATGACATGGGCGTTGTGGCGCAAATGGCGGATAGGGTGCTTGTTATGTATGCGGGTCAAGCGGTAGAAGAGGCTGAGGCGGGCAAGATATTTAAAAACCCTACGCATCCCTACACTATAGGGCTGTTAGGCTCTATACCAAGACTTGATGATGATAAAAAAGAGCTCCACAGCATCAAAGGTACAGTGCCAGGAATAGGTGAGTATCCTAAGGGATGCAGATTTGCCCCAAGATGTGAAATGAAAGACACTGAGTGTGAGGAAAGTCCGCCGGAGTATATAGGTGAATATGGTCACTATGTGCGGTGTCATAAAGCTAATATGGAGGGCTCTCTTTCGAAGGCGAAAGAGACCGAGCAGAGCGATGGGCAGCCGGCTTTGCACTAGAAGTATATGCAAAGGCTCAGTTATGACAGGGGAGCAAGCATGATGAAAAAAGAGCTTCTGAAAGTTGAAGATTTGTGTGTGTATTATCCGAGCGGCCGGCACACGGGCGGGAAACCTATAAAAGCGGTTGACGGAATAAGCTTTGCAGTCAATAAAGGTGAGAGTGTGGGCATAGTGGGCGAGTCCGGTTGCGGTAAGTCCACTACAGGCTATGCGATAACCTGTTTGATTAAGCCGACTTCAGGCAAGATACTCTTCGGCGGCGAAGAGCTTAAGAGCCGCACGAATAAAGATAGAATAAAAATTGCAAAGAAAATACAGCTTATATTCCAAAACTCCACATCTTCTCTAAATCCAAAATTCACTTCTGGGCGAGCGATAGAAGAGCCGCTTTTGATTCATAAGATTGGTGGTTCGGCGCTTGCTCGACGCGAAAAGGCGCTTGAGCTCATGCACGCAGTTGGGCTTAACAAGGCCCAATTAGGTTCCTATCCGCATGAGCTCTCAGGCGGGCAGCGGCAGAGAATAGGAATAGCCCGTGCGCTCAGCCTAAATCCTGAGTTAATTGTGTGTGATGAGCCTGTATCGGCTTTGGACGTTTCCGTGCAGGCGCAGATACTTAATTTGATGAAGAGTCTGCAAGAGAGCTATGATTTGACATATATATTCATATCGCACGACTTGCCAGTGGTGCAGCATTTTTGCGATAGGGTAATTGTGATGTATCTGGGGAATATAGTCGAGATGGCAGACAGAAGAGAGATTTTCAATAATCCTATTCATCCATATACAAAGGCTCTGATTAGTTCCGTGCCGATACCAGACCCTAAGATGCCCTCACTAGAAGAAGTTTTAGAAGGTGATGTGCCAAGTCCGCAAAATCCTCCGCCGGGATGCCCCTTTAGTACGAGATGCAAAATGGCTTCAGGCGATTGCCTCGTTGTGAAGCCTATGCTTAAAGATTATGGGAATGGTCATATGGCGGCGTGTTATAAGGTGTAGGCTTTCAGACTATCGTAAGAGTCTCAGGCGGCTGTGCCTGCTTCAAGCCTATTGCGAGCGTACGGTGTGAATGAATCGACTGCAAACTCTGCTGCGCAAAGTATTACGACCGTCGATTCTCCACGGACGCTAGAGCTGCTGTTTTAAAGCTTGTAACGCTTAATGTGCGATTTTCAATAATACACCCCCAGTCTTACCCTAATGGGTACGATTGGGGGTGTATAATCTTACTAATGGTTTTAAGTGCCGCAGACTCAAAACCGCACGGGCGGCGTTGCTGACCCTGCGGGAAACCGGCTGGCCGTGCACTGCAAGTGCAAGCCGATTCATTCCCAAAGATCCTCGTTAAAATGCCAAAGGAACGGAGTATCGACTCATTTTATTGGCGTTCTAAAAAAAGAAATCCTGATTACTAATTGTAAAAGCAAATGGTCTATTTCTAGAAATCCATGATGATCTAGCAATTTGCGGGTTTTTGAAAAACAGGACGTTTTCTGCATTCTGTCTTCCTTCTAGCACTTCTACTGCAGCCAAAAAGCTAGCTGCAGTTGGGGTATTATTAATCGCACCGTTTGCTGTTGGGCTGAACTGAACACCGTGCTGCCTGTCAAAAATGACGCCTCTGACAGTGTCGGGGTATTCAGGCCTTGCTTTACGGTTTAGCACTACATTACCAACAGCGAGCATTGCCTCGAAAGGCTCCCCGCGGGATTCCGCATGGATTAATCTAGCCAGCCATATAAGGTCCTCTTCGGTGTAATTGTAAAAGGATGGAATCAGGCGCACAAGTTGATCCGGCGTAAGCTTACTTGGATAGCGGTCGATTTTAAGAGCGTTTATACACTCTTGGAACTCGACATAGTAGTCCGCTACTTGATTGAGAAATAGAGCACTTACATAAGAGCGATTTTCACTTATGAAAAAGTCGGGGGCATGGACAGAGTCACCGTATTCTATGGTCAAAAAGTTTTCTGGGCACCATGAAACCTTTCCCCCTAAGTATTCGAAAACTAGACGAGCAGGCACATAGTGTTCACTGTCACTAGAACTAAAATGGATTCCTGCATATGAATTATTGATGATAACCCTACTGTTTGGGAGCCTAAAGCTAGGGCACATGCCAAATATACTGAGTGGTGACATTAAGAGTATTAAACAACTCGCCAAAATTATCTTTCCTATAAACCTATTGATATAAATGCACTCCTTTTCTGGTAAGAGTTTTTGCATTTATATCATTAACAGATTTAGAAGTATTATACATATTTACCAATTATTGCCAAAAAATATGTGAGGTGCAAGAAGCTCAAGGATAGCAGGGCACTTTTTCAGTTAGGCAAAGACATGCTGAAAATGCATTCGTGTAAATCATCGATTTGCATTAGGCGTTATGGATAAATAACGCTTTTGCCCCGGACCCGAAACACGAAGTTTTTTGGGCCGGGGCAAAAGCGCAATTGGGAACTTATTAAAATAAGTTTCAGATAAATCAAAGCTTCACTAGTTAGATAAATCTTTAGATGTACTGTAGTATATAGACAGGCCTACCCTACAGAGGAAATGACGATGATCCTTCAGAGTTTCTTCAAGTTTATTAATCATAATGCTACACTATACCAATGCTCCTCAGTATATACACCCCTATAGTATATGTAAAAATCGACAGCATAGATGTGAACATAACGATACTGGACGCAAAGTGCTCATCCGAACCCATGTAAAACGCCATTACGTAGCTTACAATAGCAGTAGGAGCGGCATACAGCACAAATAAGATGACTATGCCATCATTAGAGATGCCGAAAAGAAAAGCAAGCGGCAAAAACAAAAGCGGCATTACGACAAGCTTCAGCGCACAGACTATAAGCGTAGGTGGAATGCGCTCTTTGATTTTAGAAAAGTTCATGCTGGCGCCTATTACTATAAGCGCAAGTGGTGTGCTTAAGTCAGAAATATGCGAAAGCGTATTAGAAAGAACGGCCGGGATAGGGATTCTTATTAAAGCAAACATTATTCCCGTAACAACGCCAATGATAAGCGGGTTTTTAGCTATACTTTTAGCGCAGGATACGATAAGCTCCTTAGGGCTTACAGCTTCTCCTGAATATACGGTGAGTATAAAGACGCTTAGGATATTGAACATAGGGACTACAATGGTGATTACAATGATTGCTGCAGGCGGCGTAATTCCCATGATGCTACCCACAAGAGGTATGCCAATTATTGCAAAATTACTTCTAAATCCACCCTGTACAAAGGCCCCTTTCATCTGCCTATTGGGCATAAGCAAAATAGCAAGCCCCCAGCATATAAAAAAGAATATAAGGACACTGCCCGCCGTAAATATAATCAGCCGAACATCCCATAGCGCAGCAAAATCCGACAAGTACAAGTCCAAAAAAAGTCTAACGGGCAATGCAAAATTAAAAAGCACGGCATTCATCTGCTTAGCACCGCTAGGGTCAATGACACCCAAGCGTTTAAGCACCATGCCGAATACCATGATAAGAAAGATTGGTAAAACAGCGTTGATACTGAAAATTAAATTGTCAAGCACTTCTATCAGCTCCAAGGGTAGGGTAAATTGCAGGTAGAAATTTTGTTTTCATTAGATGAAATCAAGTCAAAAAGACACTGGATTTTGGTCGTTTTTTGACGCAGATTGAATCAATAAAAGGTTAATTAACTAAAATTTATTCTACCGCTATTGGAGGAGGCTGTCAATGGGGGATTAAGCAAACACATAAATAGGTAGGGCGACCGCGAGGGACTCCCTACCTATCCGTGTGGTATCACTCATTTTAACTCCTGTTCAAGATCATCAAATTCCGGGGCTGAGAAAAACCCACCTAGAGTTATTCCGAATCCATCACAAAGCCTTTTTATTGTAACAATATCAGGTTTTTGCCTTCACAAACTAAGATGCTTTTTAGTGTTTCAAGGGAGTTACAAGGTGCATCTTGCTAAGGGTATTTTTAGTCGCACAACAAGTTAATACACGCAAAGACATTCTATCTAATTTCACTCCCCATATATTTCCAGGACATATCAACCTGTTAAGTGCATTGCTTTAGTCACGGCCTGCGGAATATTAATACTTAACGCATGACAAAATGCAATAATTTGCCCAAGATGCATCATTTCATGGCTTTGCATGGATGAAATATGTTCGTTTATGCTCTTGTTGTGGCCAAACCAATCAACTTCTTCCGAACCATCACATTTTTCCAAAGCTTGCTCCATTTTTTCATCAAACTTAGCCATTTGCTCAAGCAATTCATCTTTTGTAGTAAAAGTTGGTGCAGTCCAGTCAATGCCATCTAGCGTTTTAGTATCAATGGCTTTAAGAAAACATCCCTGTACCCACACCATTTCTACGATTTGCTCATATATCGTTACAAATGTTTTTCTCGGTAACTGTTTATTAAGTTCCTCATCTGTAAGTTGTTTCAAAAATCTAATGGTATTGCCGCGGGCATACTTCCAATCTGCTAGTTGACCTTTTAGTGATAAAATCATGATTTCCTCCTAAATCTTTTTAAGTTAATTATATCAATTAAATGCGACACAGCATGTCATATTACAAATTAATGAGACGATTGTGTTTGACAAAATGCCACAGGCGGAACAGCTGAATGTATTGCTATTTCGCTTTGATTGAATCCCTTTTCTTGGCATAGATCTTTAATTCGTTTAATCGCTTTTTGTGTGTCCATGTTTGTCCTCCATATTTAATATACCACTAATTATGGTACATTAGATAGGAGAGTAATGTTAGTGATAATTCACTAATGAGTAAAAATATGTTGTTCTGCTAGTGAAATATCACTTAAATGAGGGCAATAATATAATATCAAAAATAATACTCCTGTTTTACAGGGCACAGCGCATTTTCACAAATAAAAATTGCGGAAATAGTTAAGCGGTTGCATGAAGCAATAGGCCGCCTAATCCAACAAGGGATAACGGACTTCATGCCCGGAGGGCCATAGGTTTCGACCATATTAGCTTCTATGATAATAAGAAAAAACAGCAAGGAGCAAATATACGGCTTATATTTGCCTTACCATGTCTAAACTAAGGTGAAAAGTGGACAGATAGACAAAATGATTGTACAATTTTTTATTAAGTGAAGCAGATGATGTTCGCTATATATCGGAGGAGTATACATCCGATTGTATGAAGGAGCGAAATTATTTCATGGTGGATAATTCAGCCTACAGTATATGCGCATTGGCGCAAGACTTTAGCGGAACCGGACAAACCGTACGATACGCACAACAAAAAGGGATACATATTATAAATGTGGCTAATTAGATCACAACAAACACATTAATTCCTTGGGGCGACCTTAGCGGTCGCTCGAAGATACTAACGTCCGCTAGGGACACTCTATAATGTGGAATCGCTCATATACTCCTGCTTAAACTCAAGGAATAGAAAAAATGCTGTAGAATTTCAGCATTAGATATGATAAAATTTTTATAATGCAAATTATTTTGTGTGATGATCTGTTTTGTTTTAGGTAGCGTGGCCAATTTATATTTGGTGTAATTGAAAAAAGGGGAAGCATATGAGAATACTTGTTTTCTCAGATTCGCATGGCGATTCTGAAAGTATGGCAAAAGTTATGAAGCGGTTTTACCCCGATGCTGCAATATATTTAGGGGATGGAATTGACGATTTTCTCGTTCTGGAAAAAGATTTTCCGAACACAAAGTTTTTTAACATAGCAGGTACCATTGATGATAAAGGTGATCCCCCAAGACTTGAGAGATTTGAAGAGGTGGCAGTTTATATGTCTCATGAAGAAGGGTTTGCTAAAATCAAGGCGGACAGAGGTAATATATTTGAGGCAATAAAGTTGAATGCACAAATTGTGTTATATGGACATACACATGTACCCGAATTATTTGTTTATCGCGGAATAACATTTATGAATCCGGGAACTATTAGTGAAGTTTATGGATTTCGTACATTTGGCTTGATAGATGTTATTGGCGATGACTATTTGTGCGAAGTAATGTTTGCAGATTCACTCGTGCTTTAGTAAATTATCATTCATCTAACAAACATTTTCTTCATTCGCAGTATGCAAATGGTGCTAATAGAAAGGTAGGATAAAATGTTTAATGGATTCACTTCAAGAACAATTGACTTTATGTGGAATCTACGCCTGAACAATGAGAAGGCTTGGTTCGAGGCAAACAAGGAGACATTCCAGCAGGATTTTCAGATCCCAATGAAAGAATTAGGGAGGGAGGTGTTTGAGCGGATCACGGCAGACTATGACGAGCATGGCTTTATCCATAAAGTTTCGCGTATTTATAAGGACGCGAGGCGTGTTAAGGGCGGAGAGCCATATAGGTGTAATCTGTGGTTTTCCATTGAAAGGCCCAGTGAGGAGTGGACATCTACGCCAGTGTTCTGGTTTGATTTGTCTCCCGAAGAATGGAGTTATGGCTTGGGGTATTATCAGGCAAGGCCGATAACAATGGCGAAATTCAGGGCGCGCATTGACCGTGACCCCAAGAAGTTTGAGAAGTTCATCGCCCCGCTGGAGCGACAGGACGAGTTTGTCCTTGATGGGGATGAGTACAAGCGTAAAAAAGAGGCTCCATCTCCTAAAACCGCCGCTTGGTATAATAAAAAAACCATTTCTCTCATCCATCGGCAGCAAAACGGTGAGGAACTGTATTCTCCTGAACTTTCCGATCGCCTTGTCAGTGGCTATCAGTCTCTGATGCCGTTTTACGACTACTTTATCTCATTGGACTTAGATCCTGATCCCGGAGAAATGTAGCGGTTACAATAAATGCAGCCGCATAAAATCTATTATAGTATAAGCATTATGCAGTCTAGCTTGTCAAGGTGCCGCACACCGTAGAAAATGAAATTTAAATAATATAATCCTAAGAAAAACAGAGCAATCACACATGCTCTGTGAAGGCTGTCGACAAAGTCGCCAGCCTTCACAAAAATAGCTTTGCCATTTTCGTGAGTTTAATGTAGGTGAGAATCGGCTTGTGTGCTAAAGCGCACGGACAGCCGATTTACCTCAGACGGGCTCAGAATTTTCGCCTCGGCGAAAACCGCTCCCTTCGGTCGTATCCGGATTTTCTTCCGGTTCCAAAACCCCGTCTTGCGGATTAAATTCGGGAAACTCTTCATTTCCCGAACCCTTCCGTTGCCTACTAATGAGTTTGTCGACAGTCTGAACAGAGCAATCACACATGCTTTGTTTTTTTAATATGAAATATTTATTGCATTATATTAAGGATATTAGTTAAAGACTCTGCCATCCTAATCAAATCTTCTTCGGCCACAGCACCATCATGAACGGCCAAAATTTGGTAAGTTGTACCACTGTGAGTGGCCGCTGAATTGGCGGAAGCGGAAAAATGGTGGGATAAACCGTTATCAATATCCGACATGATAAGGCCTCCGTAACGTCCAATTGTTGCGTTCATCCCGTTTATTGTAATATGCCGTTCGCTATAATTCAGTGTGGGCATATCGTCAACCGTCAATCTCCTAAGTCCAGCATCATATCTAGTGTATGGCTGAAAATGCCTAATACTTAGCAAGATTTTATCTTCTCCATCTGAAAATACTGCTTTCAAATCGTTGAGATGTTTATAACAGCCATCAGTAAATAGTTCGGGGGACGATGAAAAGTCTCTTGGGTTTAATATTCCTATTTCTGATAAAGCAAATCCTTCTGGCAGATATGTTGGCCACATAATGTTACTCAATTCATAATATATTGCTATAAACATTTCATCCTGATCATTGAAAATTAGAGGGACTGCTTCAACCATAAGGTCTTCGGCATATTCCGTAGTTTCAAAGCCTACTACTTTTCCTTGATAGACTATTGGCCTGTTAGGCTCTCCACGGGTTTCCTCTAATGTGCTGGACGAGTCAGCCGCATACACCGGTATTGCGGAATCCACCAGATAAGATATAACAAAACCGCCACCAACTACTAGCATACCAGTAGCTAACGCTAGTGCCGCTACAGACTTCTTCATTTTTTTACTTGTATTCATCATGCTTTTCAATCTCCTTTTAATATTGTTTTTGGAATTACATAAATTAGTAGCAAACATCAGGTTGCCAGCCAATCCTCGTTGAATCGTGCTGTACTGCAAAACTTGCAGAATTGTTTCCCCGTAAAGTCTCCTGCCATTTGCATCCATTTCAGATACGACTTCTTCATCGCACGATAGTTCGCAAAAAGCGCTTAATTGTCTGTTTAGGATATAGACAGCCGGATTATACCAATGAATGGCATTAGCAATCATCCCCACCATTTTCAACAAAAGGTCTTTCCTTTTGTAATGAACCAGCTCGTGCGTTAAAATAATATCCAGCTTCACATCTTCAAAACGTATCTCTGGAAGCACGATAGTTGGTTTTATAAGCCCTATGAGCATTGGGGTATGGGCTATTGGGCTTATGGCTACAGTTATTTGGCAATCAATGCTGTGGTAGAGTCTGGAGTTATGTAGCACCAAACGGCGATATTGCAGATATTTTTTTATGCTTATACCCATAAATAAGGCTGCTCCCAATGCCCAGCAAGCTATTACAAAATGGGCTATTCTCCCTATATGTTTGAACAATTGCTCTGAAATTGTTGAAGGTATTATCGGGTTCGGAGTTATCGAGCCTTCAGCGTGATATAATTCCACAAGTTGCAACTCACTAAATATTAGGTGAAACGGTACCTGTAAAGGGCTTTGTGAAGTAAGAGCCTCTATATTAATGTCAGATACAGCATTATTGTTTTCTACCCTAAAATGTTGAGCCTGGTGCATCAACTCCCCTGTAAATAGAGTCCCTCCCAGCATGAAAAAGAGCGGCACAAAAAGGCTATAGTAATGCCAAGTTTTGGAGAATAGTTTTTCTGTAATAGGGCGAAATAGTAGTAAAATGACGAGTACCAGCGTTCCCGTTATTCCGCTGACACTCAGCCCTAACAGTAGGTTCATTTTTTGTCACCATCCTTGCCAATACTGTTTGCGAACCAGTCCTGCAACTCCTTTACATCCTCAGCACTCATATTGCCATCCTCTGCCAGAGCAGCCATAAAATTCTTAACACTCCCTCCGTAGAGTGAGGATATTATGTTACGCCCCTCCTGCCTTTGATAGTCCTCTAACGTAGCGACTGTACTGTAATAATTTGCCTTGCCTTTCATTTCTTTGTGGAGAAAACCCTTTGATATGATTCTCTCTAACATGGTTGCTATAGTAGAAGTTTTCCAACCTTTGCTATCTTCAAAAATATCTAGTAGTTGGGCAACTGTTACAGGGGTAGCTAAGCCCCATACAGTCTGCATAACTTCCATTTCTACATCAGAAAGTCTACCTAATTTATTCATGCGCGCACCTCCTAAAAACTACTACGACATGTCGTAGTAAAAACAGTATACGACATCATGTAGTAGATGTCAATAGGATTTTGGAAATTTAAATGACATATAAAAACCCCTGCATTCTCATCATTGGCCAATAGAAAACTGTACGGTATGAAAGGCAGAAAGGGCTCACATTATTAACGTGGAAAGGTTGGACAAGCTCATAAAATCAAGAAGTGCTGTTGAAAAAATTGCCTAAGAAGCCTTTTAGTGTTCCCAGCGGTACGGCTGAATGGGTTGATCCTTATTCTTGACATAGTTCTATAATTCTGTTGAAATCGTTATATGTACCCATGTTTACCCTTCTGTTATTTAATGTATCATATATTAGTATAAGAAAGTGCTAGTGAAAATTCACTGTTTACCCCCACGAGACAAAGCCGACTAAGGGCTGATCGGCTTTGATATATAGGGTCACGTACATTCGATCGAACGTGGGTCAGTTTTATTTTTATTAGTCTATTAGAGTGTTGATTTTTTTTTATCCAGAAGTCGCTCATACATCGGATTTCGCCATTGGATTCCATAACTCACAAGCGCGTTTTGTTCAAAGAGTTCAATATATATACCGTAATCCGTACCAATAATAGCACCTGATGGATAGTTCTGTTGCAAAAGAATCATGGTACTAAGGCAGGCATTCCCTCTGGAACGGACGCCGTTGCATGCGCAGGTACTTCAGGTTGCATCATCGGCAATAGAGGCTCAATTCAGTTTTCAGCGCCTAAATGATAGATGTAGCTTTCAAATTCCTTGCTATTGGCTAATATCTTAAGGTATAGATGGACTATCCGGATCTGGGGCATCCCAATCTCTACGCACACAGAGATACCATGAAACACCAAATTTATCTATTAAGTCCACATCACATGAAAAGAGACTTTGCCCTTTATGATCTTCCCTGAAACCTGAGCACGGATTTCCATCTTTATACAATATTTCAAAAGTTCTGCGTAAATCTTCTTCTCTAGCAAAGTATACACAATTATTCATCACCGATGCACTAACGCCATTAGGATGCTCTTTTTTCATATCATCGCCAAGGTATTTATCATCACTAACACTCATAAAGTGATTTCCATTTAATTGGAGTTCCTGATATATCAGAACACCTTCATCATCTAGCCATGGTGCACCTTTAATTTCTAGCATAAATGCATCTTTATATACTTTGACAGCTTCTAGTCCGTCATTTACATAAACATGATTGGCGATTCTGCTGATGTGATTCTTCATTTACTTCTCCTTTTCCGCACCTATTAAGCACATTTTTTATATTCAATTAACTTGTATGCGTCCGTCAATAGACTTTCGCTATACACATCAATGACAATTGTTTTGGTGTGCTTAGAGAAAATTCTTTAAATCATCCGCAATCTCAACGTCAAGTGCGTCCAACTTGCCCACAAAAGGCTGCGTCAACGTTGAAAACAGGCTAATCGTAGTACTTCATTACTTTCGGGGTACTGCTCCTAAGCAATACTTTTTCCTCGTTATATCTCAATGTCCTAATACGCCAAATGTTTCCATGACTTCGTTTATGTTAATCAGCTCATGAAATCACCTTTTAACTCCATTATACAAGTTGACGCAAGGTCAATGTCAAGGATAATAACAAATTTTCAAAGTTTTCAGGACATAATTATAAAACTAGATTTAGCATAGGCAGATGGCAGCATTGGCAAAATGCCTACAAGAGTTATTTAACCCCTTGATAGACTGACGTAATTTGATCACAACGCTGCATCTATGATAATAAGCAAGGTACAGCAGGGAGTAGATATACAGCTCAAACATGCCTTACATCATATATCGGACTATTATTACAATTTACAGAAAAAGAGGGCGGATATAGGATCCGCCCTCAGACTGTCGACAAACTCATTAGTAGGCAACGGAAGGGTTCGGGAAACGAAGAGTTTCCCGAATTTAATCCGCAAGACGGACTATGTCCGTCTGAGGGAAATCGGCTGTCCGTGCGCCTTAGCGCACAAGCCGATTCGCACCTACAGTAAACTCACAAAAATGGCAAAGCCATTTTTGTGAAGGCTGGCGACTTAGTCGACAGCTTGAGGGCGGATATAGAATCCGCCCTTGACTACCTCTTCTTAATTTTAAACTCACTCTTCACAAAATCAATCTTAACCTTATCTCCAGTACCTATTTCCCCATCAAGCACAGCTTCAGCCACCAAGTCCTCAATTTTTGACTGAATAAGCCTTCTTAGAGGTCTTGCGCCGTATGCAGGATCAAAGCCTTTTTCAGCTATTTCGTCCATAGCTGATTTGGAAAGGCTAAGCTCAATACTCAAATTAGCTTTGACACGTGCGGCTACTTCCTTAATCATAATCTGAGAGATACCGCCTACTTGTTCTTTATCCAGCTGGTGGAAGACAATGATATCATCAATCCTGTTTATGAACTCGGGCCTAAATACTTTCTTGACCTCGTCACGGAACATGCGCTTAAGCTCTTCATAGTCTTTTTCCTTATCAGATCCGGCTGTGAAGCCTAATCGTTTGTTATCAATAGCACTCTTAGCTCCTACATTAGAGGTCATGATGATAACAGTGTTTTTAAAATCCACTTTTCGCCCGTGCGAATCTGTGATATGTCCATCATCTAACACTTGCAGCAATATATTAAACACATCCGGATGCGCCTTCTCTATTTCGTCGAATAGAAGCACTGAATAAGGCTTGCGGCGTATTCTTTCGCTGAGCTGGCCGCCCTCGTCGTAACCTACATAGCCCGGCGGCGAGCCTATAAGCTTCGATACGGAATGCTTTTCCATGTACTCGCTCATATCAACACGGATCATTGCAGACTCATCACCGAAAATGACCTCCGCAAGAGCCTTAGAAAGCTCGGTTTTACCCACGCCTGTTGGGCCCAAAAATAAGAATGAGCCTACAGGACGCTTAGGGTCTTTAAGTCCCACACGCCCACGGCGAACGGCCTTTGACACTGCTTTAACCGCTTCTTCTTGGCCTATTATGCGCTGATGGAGAATTTTCTCCATATCTCGAAGTCTGGCCCCTTCCTCATCTGCAAGTTTTTGCACGGGGATGCCTGTCCAAGTAGCTACTACGTCGGCAATGTCTTCAGGGGTAACATGAGCCTCAGCACCTTCTGCTTTATTGTTCCACTTATTAGTTTCTGCCTCTAATTTCGTACGGATTTTTTCTTGGGTGCGTTTTATTTCGCCGGCTTTTTCAAATTCTTCTGTTTTTATGGCCTCTTCTTTTTCCTGCTCAAGCTCTGCAAGCTGCTCTTCAAGACTTTTTAACTTTGGCGGCAGAGTAAAGCCCCTAAGTTTGACTCTAGAACTTGCCTCGTCGAGCAAATCAACAGCCTTATCAGGTAGGAATCTGTCGCTTATATAGCGGCTGGATAGTTTTACGGCGGCATCTATGGCCTCGTCAGAAATTTTGACGCTATGGTGCGCTTCGTATTTATCACGAAGGCCAAGGAGCATGAGTATTGCTTCTTCTTCTGTAGGCTCATCCACCATAACCGGCTGAAAACGACGCTCAAGGGCTGCATCACGCTCAATATGTTTTCTATATTCTTCCATTGTGGTTGCGCCTATGACTTGAAGTTCTCCGCGTGAAAGAGCAGGCTTTAGTATATTCGATGCGTCAATAGAGCCTTCCGCTGCGCCGGCTCCTACAATCGTATGAATTTCATCTATAAAAAGCATGATATTGCCGGCCTTCATGACTTCATTCATAACTTTTTTGATACGCTCCTCAAACTCGCCTCGGTACTTGCTACCCGCCACCATGGATGCCAAGTCCAGGGAAACTACCCGCTTATCCTTAAGCGTCTGCGGAATTTCGCCGGAGACTATTTGGTGAGCTAAACCCTCTACAATTGCGCTTTTACCGACTCCCGGATCGCCTACAAGCACAGGATTATTCTTAGTACGGCGTGAAAGTATTTGTACAAGACGCTGGGTCTCCCTGTCACGTCCGACTATAGGATCGAATTTGCTTTGGGCGGCCAGTGCCGTAAAATCACGGCTAAACTGGTCAAGGGTCGGCGTCTCTGACTTACGGTTAGGAGCGGGCTTGGAGTTTATGGGCACCCCACTGTGCTGTGCGGCGTTTTCACCTTCGCCAACCAGCTCAAGAATGTCAAATTTGAGCTTTGCCAAATTCACCTTTAATTCGCTAAGTATGCGGACGGAAGCTCCGTCGCTGTCGTTTATAATGGCCAGTAGTAAATGCTCTGTGCCTACATATCCCGTGCCCATCCTAAGTGCTTCTGAGAGGCTCTCTTCAAGTACACGCTTTGCTCTGGGGGTAAAGTCGCCGGGTTTTCCATTACCTAAACCAAGCAGCGATTCTATTTTTTCCTCGATCTGGGTGCTATGAGCACCTTGCTCTTCTAAAGCCTTGCTTGCAACACTCTGCGCTGTCGATGAAAGGCCTAAAAGTAAATGCTCAGATCCGACATAGTTATGGCCAAAGCCTTTGGCGGCTTTTTGAGCGTATTCTATAGCTTCTTTTGCTTTTTGTGTAAATTTTATTTGCATCAATTTAACCTCCTTGTACTAATACCAGATTTAAAACCAATGTTTTTTCAAGTTTGAAACTACCCCAAAACGACTTCACCTCGCTGTTTTTGGGCGGCGCTCAAACCATTGGTTTTAATCTAGAATTAGTATTATCTACTAAAAATTTCTCGTAAATATCTTGCTCTCTGGATTAATATATCACTTTCACTCAAATGCTTCCCGAAGATTTTTTGTAAATTTCCAGGCTCGATATTCATCATGATAGAATAAACCGGAGTATTCACAACGTTTGGCTTAAGCACTCCTGACAATATTCCGACTCTGATAGCCGAAAGGCTCTCCATGGCTTCGTTAACTGTAAGCTTGCGCGCGTGCGAGAGAAGTCCTAAGGCTCTATAAATTATATCTTCCATACCCATCGGATCTCTTGTGAAAGCAGACTGAAGCAGTGACAGCTCGCTTTCAATCAGTTGGCTTCCGACGCTTTTTAGCTCGGCTATAATTTCATCTTCGCTCTTGCCCAGCGTTACTTGGTTAGAAACTTGATAAATACTACCAAAAGGTTTTGAGCCCTCGCCATAAATTCCACGCACTGTCATACCGAGCTTCGAGAGATTGTTTATTAAATTTGTTAGGCTACCTGTTTTTTCAATCATAGGTATATGCGCCATAAATGACGCACGAAGGCCTGTGCCTGTGTTAGTCGGGCAGCTTGTAAGGTAGCCGAAGTCTTTGTGATAAGCATAATCAAGTGCCCGCTCTAAATTATCGTCTATGTCAGTCGCCTCAGCATAAGCCCTATCCAAATTGTTGCCGGAAGTGATTGCTTGTATTCGGATGTGGTCCTCTTCGCCGAGCATAACGCTTGTGCCGGGGGAGCGCCCTTTAAGCAGCGCAAAAGGCCTGTCTGCGCCATACTTAAGCACCTCTGGGCTGATGTCATGATTTTCCACCATGCTAAGCCGTGTCATTATATCCTCTTTGGCAGGCTCTATGAAACTAAAGTTGGATGAAGCTAAAGATTTGCATACATCGCCTATCATGGTTCTTGCGCTATCTTTTGTTAACTTGGCTGAAAATGGGTAGTTAGCTAAATTTCTAGCCAGCCGTATGCGGCTTGAAATAATAGGTGATTTGTCGGAATCGCTGTGTTCATACCAAATGGACATTTATTTAGATCCCTCCAACTCTCTGATAGTATCACGAATTTTAGCAGCTTTTTCAAATTCTTCATTACATATTGCGGTTTTTAGCTGTTCTTTTAAATTGAAAAGCTCAAGGTCTTTTTGAAGAGCCTCGCTTTTAGTTTCGGGAATTTTACCTACATGCCGAATACCTGGCTGCAATTTGCTAAAGACTCCAAGAAGTTCAGCTTCAAAGGCCTCATAGCACGAAGCACAGCCGAGCATTGAGCTTTTTTTGAAGCTGTTAAATGAATAGCCACAAGAACAAATAAGCGTCCCGGAAGTAGACCGTTTATGAGTGCTCTCACTTTCAGGCGCAAACCAAAAGTTATGGGCATATTGAAAAGCAAGACCTGGATCGATTCCCCCGCCTGGCATAAGATGAAGACCAATGCCTATATCTGATAAAGATGCACAATCGCTGCAAAGATGAGCTTTTTGCGTGTGGCCGTTTGTAGTTTGTTCTATATATACGCTTGCTTCGTTGTAATGGCATTTACTACATTTCATACGGGATACCTCCTTGTATCGCTACACACTTCTACAAAAACATAATAACATATTACCTGTTAGCCATCAAGCTTAGTGAGTGCTAAAAATATTAAGTTTTTATTAAGTCGCAATTATTATAATAAAGGTGAGAGTAACCTCGACACAGACTCCTTAATCTTACTCCAGTTACTGCGCATTTCGAAAAACTCTCTATCCATTAGCACGCATTCTTTAATATCCCTCAAAAACTGCTGTTTAAACTCAGCAGTTTTTTCTCTGTCAAAGATGAATGCGTTTATTTCAAAGTTTAACTTAAACGAACGGATATCAATATTTGCGGTACCTACAGAGGAGGCGAGCCCATCAATAAGCACGAGCTTAGAATGAACAAAGCCGTTGTGGTATTTATAGCATTTTACTCCGGCATCTGCCAGTGCATCAAGATATGACAAAGCCGCCCAGTATACGAACGGGTGATCGGGATTTGCGGGGATCATAATTTTTACATCAATTCCTGAAAGGGCGGCTATTTTCAAAGTTTCAAAAATAGAATCGTCCGGCACAAAATAAGGGGTCTGTATATAAATCGAGTGTACAGCGGCTGTTATCATCTTGATATATCCATCACGGATATTTGGCCAGTGCGTGTCCGGGCCGCTTGAGACTATCTGCATCTTTATTCCGTCAAAGTTCGGCATATCAGGGAAGTACTTGTCCTCCAGCGGGATAGGGCCTGCGCTATGGGTGTAGTTCCAGTCCATGATAAAGCGCAGATTAAGCTCTTTAGCGCTATCCCCCATAATCCGTATATGCGCATCACGCCAATTGCCTAATTTACGAGACTTTCCCAGATATTCATTTCCAATGTTTAACCCGCCGATATAGCCAATCTTACCGTCGATTACACAAATTTTGCGATGGTTACGATAATTGAGTCGAATAATATACCTAGGCAGAAAAATGCAGGCTATGCCGCCAGCTCTAATGAGCGGAGTGAGAATTTTTTTGTATCTAGAAGGTTTGCCCATGCAATCGACCAAGAATCGGACCTCCACACCTTCTGACGCTTTCTGGGCAAGTAGAGTAATCAGCCTTTTGCCAAGGTCATCATCTCTCAGGATATAATATTGTAAATGAATGAAGCTTTCGGCGCGCTGTATATCCTCAAACATTTTGTTAAATTTGGAATTACCGTCATGAAAAGCATCGACTTTATTGTTATGGCACAAAAATCCAAATCCCGCAGCGAAATTTAGAAAGACCAGTCCATTAAATCTAGACCAATCTGGTTCATCAAAAATGTTCTCTGATGCGGAATATTTATTTAGCGTGTCACGAATTTTGTTTGCATAAAAAGGGCTTAACGAATAGGCTTTATATAGGTCGCGGTCCATCTGACTCTTTATTATGAATGCGTTTCGCCTCTTAGTCTCATAGCCTATCCACAAATAAAGAACAAACCCTAAATACGGCAAAAGTAAAGCTACCATAAGCCACGCCCATGTAGCACCAGGGTCTTTGCGTTCCAGAAAAATTATGGATACGGCTAAGAGCATATTGAGTATTAGGAAAATGTCTAAAGCGAAAACAATATGCCCCAAATGTGTACCCTCCATTTATAGTCAAATTCTCCTAGAACAGCAAATTCTGCCTTGAGGAGGAGACGACGTAAAAACATGGTCGCCACCTCCGTACGGATAAGGCTTGTATTTTTTCCATATGATTTCGCCATCGGAATTCACTATCATTCGACTTCGGCCGATGAAGTAACTAAAATGCTTCTAAATCTGGGCGATATCTTTCGCTCTGCCGTTGGCCGTTTGTCGTTGATTGATCAGGTCATTATACCTTTGGGTACTCTTGGAACCCGTCTCCCAGGATACTTGGCGTGCATTCGTCAGTAGCCGCTGCCTGCCTAATCCTGTGATAAAAGTCCTATATTCTTTGTTACTGTTTTAGAAAGATTTGACTATAAGCCTTTTTAATTTCGCCATTTTTGCGCCTTTTTGGTTAATTTATCGCCATGTTTTCTAACTATTAAACAGACACTTAGACATAAAGTTCTTATTCTTTTTATTTTAATTATAATTATATCCGTATAGTAGTTGACTAACACAATTTTTTTATGTATAATGTCGTGGAGAGTAGCGAGGCGAATGAGAGTCTAGGTACTCATATGTAATTGGAGGGAGGGAAATTCATGTCAGAGGTAACTGTAAAAGAGAACGAATCCCTTGACAGCGCGCTACGTCGTTTCAAGAAAAAATGCGCTACTGCAGGTATCATGGGCGAGGTTCGCAAGAGAGAACATTACGATAAGCCCAGCGTAAAACGCAAAAAGAAGTCCGAAGCTGCAAGAAAGCGCAAGTATAATTAGTTAGGATCATTAGACTTTGGTAGCTTAAGGAAATTTAAACCCCGCATTTGAGCGGGGTTTTTTGTGTTACTTATAGTTGAATCTTTTCCAGGATGATATACCCGAGGCAAAGCGGCGCAAGCACCGCCGGCATCTCCCGCTTTGTTAACAGCTACGTTAACAGTTTTCTACTGCCGTATCTTTGCCTTTTGGTAAGAATCCTGCGTTTTACTTAGATACTTTTTAAGTGGCCCAACTATAAAAAGTTATTATTCATCAGATATTAGGCCAAAGAAGTGCCTACTGATGTCTTTTTGGCTGTGCGGACAAATACGGTTATGCCCAATAGCGACCCAGGGAGCAATATTTTTAGCATTCTTTAGAAACTGAACCCCTTTATCCTTTGAATCCATTGCGATGAACTGTTCGTCCTTTGTATGGAAATGGAACTTCACGTGATACTTTGTGGAGCTGTGGTTGCGGTGGTTTGTGATGATAAGTGCTACATACGCCCAGTCAAGGGCGATAGTTGGTGCGATGAAGATGTAGCTGAATTTTGGAATGAGTACAAAATGCTCATTCACAATCGGGTCAAGGTGTGAAGATTCCTTATATTGAGAGCTAAAAAAGCAATCTATCTGATTCAGAAGATCCTGAGGGTTGTCGTATTGTTTAAAAATATCGTACATCCGAGAGCGGGGATGCCCTTTCATATTCAGCCATATGGAGCCAGCAAAGCTTATGAAGACTATGAATATTGCGACCAGAACGACGGCAAACAAGGTCATAAAAAATATATACATTCCATAATTATCTGGAGCTATGTGTGTATTATGGATGTCGACTTCACGAGCGGTTGTCCGGTTATTTACGTGCATACTGGTGGGGAAAGCAGTACTTCGCTCCGTGACAGACTCTTGTACGGGCATTTCCATCTTAAAGTCTTCCAGAGTTGTTATGCTCATATGGAATATAACGAAGCCTGCGATAAGGATGGATGGAATAGCAATGATAAGACAGATTCTGAACTTAGAGAGCAAGTATGCTTTCACGAAACTGGGGATTTCGATGTTTTCTTTCATGGTAAATACCTCACAATTAATATATAGTCAGGCCACTCTAAACCCGTCTACTAAACCTTGTTTTTTTCTGCAATTCGCCATCGCCTCCGTCAGCACTTTTCACTCCGTGAAAAGCCGCTCAAAACTTTTGTTTACGGCAAAAGCCACGCTGTGCGTGTCCGGTTTCTTCCGGTTACTCCTTTGGGCGTTCGGCCTTCCGGGATGCTAGGCCGAGCAGTAAATGCGAAGCATTTACGACCAGGCTTGCCGGTGCCTCAGCACTTTTCGCGTTGCGAAAAGCCACCCTTCGGGGGTCCGGCCTTCTTGCCGGTGCCACCTAGTTTGCCTTTGGGCAAACGTCTCAGAATTTTTGCTTTTGACCCACCCCAAAAAACTTCGTTTTTCGGGGACTCCGGGCAAAAACGGCGCAAGCGCCGCCCACTGCGTGCAACGGGTATCTTCCGCTTTGCCGACGGGTTCCTATTGTCGGCTCTTTGCCTTGCAGAAAAAATCCTGCGTTTTACTTGGACACTTT
>Ga0131853_10002388_pt1 | contig 33530 bp, 18 predicted proteins | sample TergutLab28metaG_FD_92764 | JGI IMG/M metagenome (GOLD analysis project Ga0131853, IMG submission 92764) | Labiotermes labralis P1 segment gut microbial communities from Petit-Saut dam, French Guiana - Lab288 P1 (version 2) (version 2) | ecosystem: Host-associated > Arthropoda: Insects >... | reverse complement strand
TCTATGGAAAAGGTTTATAGGGTCGTAAGTGATGAGAAGTGAAGGACTGGGTGAAAGCGTGAGTGAATTAATGATTTAAAAAAAAAACAATTAGAAGAAACTGTACACAGTACTTACTCTCTTACTTGGGTGTTTTTACATTTTGTACATGTTGTATTCTAGTTTGTCTCGCATGTTTTGTCGCTAGTTTTGTCTTGTGTGTAATTGTTGGTTTGGCCGTGTGTATTGTTGTAGTTTTCTTGTGTGTATCGTTATCTTATGTGTATTTGTTGTACTGTGTGTGCATTGCTTTTTTTTTTTTTACTTTAGATGCCGGACTGCTGGCTAGAAGTCAGTATTCGGAAGGTCCTGTGACCGGCCACCTCGGCACAGGTTTTTCTTGGTTTCCCTGTGTCTAAAAGCAAATGCTGAGATGGTTCCGAAGATTCCAAGTTGCCACTACATGCTTCTCATGTAGCCCTCCCGATTTAAATCTAGTAGTAACCAATTTCATGTTTTGTACACATACAATAACCACTGCCACCTGTTAACAACCCAATTGTAGTTAATAATAATAATAATAATAATATTATTATTATTATTATTATTATGTTCATATTCAGGGGTTTTCTCTGATTCAGTTATGTTTCAGTGTGTGCATCGTAGTATCGTTCTTAGTCCGCTGGTTCCTCTGTCGTACCTCCTCTTTGTGGTCGACGATTGTGCAGCCTTGCTGCATCGGAATCGGGATTTTCGTAATAGTCCTAAAACGTCATTGGTTCCATATCCGATTTGTAAACCAACATGTTTTTGTGCGGTCAATGCCAATATTATCCTCACAATTGGGCCCAGTCTCTCGAATGACTGCTTCAGATTTGTGGTAATCAGTAGAAGCCCATTGAGGGCCATTACATTTAGCCATGTGTCAGTTCGCAGTTTATAGTTGCTGAAATATCACCTGCAAATTGTAGCAGAAACTGCAATGTTTGTAAAATTAACGACACGTCAAGTTACTACTGATTACATATTTTCCTTTTTAAATACATTGACACTGTAAACCCCTGTTGTTAAAGTAATTTAAACAACATATATTTATTTCGGAAGAGAGTTGAAGCTCATGAATTCGGTATTTATGGAATTTTGCAAACTGGTCTTTTGAACTCAGTGTGAACGTTGGCACGAGATGGAGGTGAGTGGTTAGCTTCACGCCCCATCCCCTTTACTATTCGGTGAAAGAGACCCTAGTACTCATTGCATAGGAGGCTAGGTGAACCTCAGAACCAGTCTGGACGTTTTTGAGAACAGTCAGGAATCGAACTACGGTTCCTTCGTTTTCCAGCAAGTAGCCTGGTATCGGTTACACCTTACCCGACTTCAGGCTACGTTTACAGTGGAATCATCGTTATTTTTAGTGCAATCAACCTTTCAGTGGAACACAGGTCCGTTTCTTAGGAAGACTTGGTTTGTATCGCCGTATGTGGCTGTAGTGTGTCGGAAGCCAACATGTAATACTCCCGTCCGTCTGACAGCTATTCCTTTGACGCTGTTCTTTCCCCCTTTACAATGTTTGGATTTTTATTAGCTGAACTGTTTCCTGTGGTTTGTTTCAGACGTGCCATTTTCAGGGTTTCTGTCCTTCTTGGTTTGGTTACGATATTGCAATTTTCGCCAATGCGGTTATTTTATCACAAAGACAGTACTTCCCTGAGTGGTTGATTTGGTCTGTTGTCTCTGAGGACATTTGTTTTGCATCGTCGTGTCAGTTGTTAGGACAGTACTACGTACGTAATCCGATATATTTTCTAGTTGGGGTAAGCTAGGATGCTGCAGAATGAGCGGGAATTAATAACACGAGTAGTGTTCTATGCGACATTTTGGGCATCGGGTGGACTGCCTTTTCTTTATCAGAACTTGACAGATTTCGGTTTATTAAAGAACACTGTTTCAGTAGCGTATTTACAGCGCGGTTATATTTGACTTAGAAGCATATATGTTTGATATTGTCGACATTTCGAGAGGTGGCTGCACCTCCATATACATGCTCTGATTATGTCAGCAGTGTTATCGTGTTTTTCGTTTCAGTATTAGTGACACTTACCAGTGTGGAACCCGGAAACATAACAGTACTGCACTAGGCTATGTGCTAATCGCTGTCTTATTAAGTGGGTTCAACTTTCGGTAATCCGATGGTTTGCCTGCAATTTCATTTTGCGGAGGGTTTTAGGATCGATGTCGATCATTGCTACCAATTTCGGGCATAGAGGTCAGCTGTCAGCATGACAGTCTCGTATACACGGACTAGAATCATCTCCCGAAACGTGCCTGTATCTGCCCTTTGGACAGTGAAAGCGTTCAGTTTCCTAGCGGCATTTATCGGCCCATCTCACAGACTTGCGGTATACGAGTTGGAAGACACACGTTGACTGGGGCTGATGGGCGATCGCGTTAGATAACACCATCTCAGAAACACGGGTTCGGACCCTTCAGAGACCTCGTGAATTTAGAGGCAGCAGCTGAATATTGCTACCAATGTCAGTCGCTACTTTCCCACCACCGCTAATGTTATCTTCGCCATGAGTCTGGGTAAGACTGCGATTTCATTTCATTGCTTGTGCACAGAATTACAGGGGTGCTGATAGGTCCTTAGCCCCACCAGGAGGGAAACAAGCTAATGTTTCTGTCAGAATGGCGTGAATTTCCTTCGGCGCCTTGCCTTGCAGGGGAAAAAAAAACTTGATGACAGCTCTCGTCTCGATATTGTTGAAATCGCGCGCGTCCCTGACATGCTTCCGAGCTTGCTTCCGTCCTGGTCGGGCTAAGGACTTATCAGCATCCCGGTATGTTCGAGAGAAGACAGCTTCGCGCCTTGGTTCTTCGTCCCACATCCCAGCTACGTGGCATTTAGAAGCTGCAATTTCCTAATTACGGCACAAGCAGGAAGGCGGTCGAAGTGTGTTTTGTGCTGTTAACAATTATATGTATGACGTGGGGTAAACGACGGAACCCCGGATTGTATTTTGCTACCCTGGAATTGGTGGAAGCGTTGGGAGCACGCACGTACGCCACACCCACACACGGAAATGAAACTGTAAAGTTTCCCCAGTGCAAAATTAAGCGCCACACCGTGAATACCTGTGAGGAGCGAAAGTGTATTCGGTCATTCTTAACGTAGACACTGAGTGGGTGCGGATAGGTTTTCAGCTTAACGCCCTGGCCGGTTAGCCGCCAAGAAAGTTCACAGAGTCCAGAAACTGCCTTGACTTGTTGCAGAAGAAAGAATTCTCTTACCCTTGCCGGTAATCAAACATCGATTCCTCGGCCGTATAACCCGTAGCCTAGTCGCTGTAGAGACCGGGCTGTCCTGGCTGCCAGAATGTATGTATGTATGTATGTATACCGTTCGTCATAACGAGCGGAAGTTGTGTTAGGTCCATGCTGCCGGAGTTATGGCCGTGTACTGCATGTTCTGGCACACACTGTCATTATCCCCGTTGGCCCCTCCGGGTAATCTCGACACCCCAGGCCAGGTTGTGGCGAAATGTGTCTCCCCTGCATCCTGAAGCTCCACTGGGCCATCAGTACAGAGCTGCCCGTTTGCATATGAAGCGCTGCTTCCTGTCGACGGCTCTATGGTTGCATCACGTCAGTTCCAGCAGGAATGGGCAGCTCTAGCGACGTTTTGACAGACTGACAATGAGTGTAATTTCTGAAGTTGGGAATGGTGACGCAGTGTCCTGTGTGTGACATGTCGGAGAGTTTAACATAATTTCTTCATATTGAAAACGAAATTACAATTTGAATATGCCTTCGTTCATGTTTGGTCGTATGTATTTTTCCAGTCACCTGATATTCCTGAGGAGCCAGGTCACAGCACTCGGTGTAGTGACTAGGCTACGAACGAGACGCCCGGCAAGAGATTTTTCGCTTCTCCAAAGGTTTAGAGATAGATCTTGGGCCCACCCAACCTTCTATTACGTGGATAGGGGCGACTCTTTTTCACAGTAAATTGGCCGGGGTTTAAGGTGACCACTGACCTACATATGGCGCCGAAGTTGAGTGAGTGGGACTATACCTCCGCTCCCCCGTATGCCTTCGTGACGTTTGAAGAAACAACTTTACTTTTCGTACAAACCAGAATGAACGGGTGTCGTTAGAGGTATTCCCACGTTTGTACATTTTAAATTCTTTAACGTCAGCGATACCGAAACATATATGTAAGATTTATAGCAACAACTGTTGCCAAACACTGCCTTGAAATTCTGTGTACTGTATCAGCACGCATGGGATAGTTGAGAAATGGGTAAAGGAATTCTGTCGGTAAGTCTGAAGTGAAGGAAGGAACTGGATGGTGGTGTTGTAAGTGAGAATGTAGTGTTAAGATATTTGGTTGGTCTTTGCGGAATAGGGTTAGGATATGGACTAGACTCCACGTGACTCTGTACGAGTCCACTGGCAAATACGGCGATCAGCCTCCCGGATTCATAACAGACGGCGATTCAGTGGCCAGCTGAGCGTCTGTTGCCTTTCCAGTTGACTCTGCTTATAGTATTGGAAGTTGAATGGTGGACTGTTTGTGAGTGGTGATTAGAAGAGGACACGGTGGAAGCGGCTGTGGTCATTTTACGGTACTACCGCAACATCTGCTTGTAATGTCTGAAAGAAATCGCAGTTTTGACAGCTCGTCTTCAGCACCGGATCTCAGGCAAACGAAGCCAGAGTGTTTTCGTGGGCGTGGTGTTACTTGTAAGAATGGAGAGAGAGAACACGTTGGGAGAATAATGCACATAAATGGCGAAATATAGGAGAGCAGTACAAATCAAAACACACGCAGCAAGCCGAAGAATAGAAAGTTTATTGGCAGGCAGATATTACAGCCGCCTCTGTTCTCCCAGTACTTTCTTCGTCTGATATTGCCTTGTCTCATAGCCTTCAGTAAGGAGAGGTGTGCTTTACTTCTCCGTATTCATCGGATTTTAAATTGTTGTGCCCCCAAATTTCTGGCTGCGTACGTATTCTTGCAGTAGTACCTTTGCACATTGGTCTACTCTCACATTTTGTAACATATACTGTACCCTACTGTACCATTACAGTCTCTTCTTTCCTTCTGCAATGGTTTCATTGTTTCTTATTGTATTCCTCCATACCTTCCAGTAAGGAATGTATCTCACTATATTTTCCACTTGCCTAATGATTTTAAATAGGCCTGTTCCTATTACATATGGACAGTTTATTTAGTTCCGTATAGGTTACATTATCGTTCCTTCTCAACGATTTACTGCTACAAGTTCTCCACCCCCGTTTTTCGTTTCTGAACACTTAGTTATACACCTCTGGGATTCTCCTAACCCAAACATAGGGAGCATCTTCCTCTCTCGAATTTTCCCATAATCCCTGGCGTTTAAAGTCCAGTGGTTACTTTATGTACCACCAACTTTAAGATAAAAAAAAATTCTTGTTTTCTGTCCACACATTGTTATTCATGTTTTTTATGGATCTCAGTACAAATAGCGATTATTTCCGTGTACAACATTAACTGACTGGTTTTTATAACCGAGACGGACTGTGCTTACTGCGCGGTACGAACTGAATCTTTAAATGCAATGCAGAACAGTCTTCGTCTTTAAAACGTTAAAGAAGTTGTCAGGATCCTAGACTATACAGAATCAGTTGGTACGATTATGAGTGAATAATGGATTGGAGCTGACGTAGAAAGGAGTAGACATGGCGTAACTTGGGGTTTTATTTTAGAATTGCGTTGTATGGGTTGAAAAAACGATTAAACAAACCCTGTTAGGATAGCCAGTGTTCAGACCAAAGTTTCAACCCTGAACCATACGAAGCAGCAGTGCTGCACGTTTTGCCGTGACGGCCGGATCAGCTTTTTAAGAAAGCGGCGGCTTGATTAGGCACAAGTAGGGGGATAGTTAGTTACACGACCAAATTTGTCGTGCGTCTTGTCCTATGATGTGGCCTATAAACTAGAATTACAGGTTCCGTTGACAGGTGCACCGCGGTGGTTGGTTATGTAACGGAATCTGTGTGTTTATTTGACCTGCTGCATGATGAATGGTGCAGCACTTATACAGGGTGCCGGCTGTTTGTATAATCTGGGGTTATAGGGCCAGATTTATTTTTTGTGTTGTTTACAGTAATTTTTGCAGCCGTAAGTTACCTTAATAAAATTGTAAGTTGTGTTCGATAGATATAATTTTATTGCTTTATTGTTACGCAGTAAATTTGCTGATGTAATTCAATAACTATCCGTAGGACTGGCCACTGTTTCACGCTTTGAAGGACGTGCCGCTCTGAACAGAGTGTAATTGTGCCATATACGCAGGAAGGTTGTTAGACGTAGATGTGCTTTATGAAGTCGATGTTTTCGCCTGGTGGAATAGGAACCCCCCGGTGTTTTAATGTGTCTCGTGTCCATGATATTGCATGACGGTGAAGACCAAATCGTTCCATCCACTTGTTCTGTTCTTTGCTTATGCCACTGTGAAACATGAAACGCGAGTCTATGGAATGCATGTTCATATGGTCTGTCTGTCTGTCTATAGCTTCAGTGAAACTATGGAATTTGCTGTGATAAAAAATTTCAGAAAAGCATTGACGTATCAATTATCCTTTGTGAATTTTAAAGCGAAATGTTTGTGGTTAATGCTTTTGTTTACGATCTCAGAAGCTTCCTGGCCTCTGTTCTTCCGGCAGAGTAATCCATTAATGAGGCCGTACGATTCATCTGACACAATCACTCCATTTTAGTCGTGTTTATGGTGCTGTGAATTACAGCTTTAACGTGGATTCCGAACGACGTCAGAGGCTTGGTTTTCTACACATCCGAGTCTTAGGCTGCTCTGTACAAGATGGTTATAATCTGTGCTCAGAAATATCAAGCGGTTAGATCCTGTCTGGGACGCAACTGAAGCCTTTACCTTAGATAAGGTTTACACAGGGCACGTACACAGGATGTGGAATGTTAAGTGTCTGTATTTCTACGCCCCTTCTATCCTGCAATATAGTAGCTGTCTTGTGCTTTAAGCGCCACGTTATCGACCACTCTAGGAGGCGACACTAGACTTTCATTCCCCGATTTCAGCTTCTACGAAGGTGAATATTAACGTAACGCTTGGCCGCCTGTGCCATCTGCAGCATTCCGAAGAATGCCGTGTACGTCATCGGGTTCATCTAGATGGGATCGAAAGTAAATTTTCTTAGTTCCAGACCATAAGTCTCGACCGCTACCATTCCCTAACCACACGCATATCCCTACAGTATGCCCGAAGTCGGTTATGGTGAAGTGTTGGTTCGACTGAAATTGACCATCTTGACTGTATGAACTTCAGTAAGTAACATTTAAATGAGTCATGGCGGCGTATGATCAGATTTACGTCACAAGAAGTCCTTTGCAGACAACACAATTCGACAGTGGTAAATGTGGAACTGCATCCGACAATGTCTGTCCGTCCACCCGCATGGAACAACTCGCTGCCCACTGTACGGATATTCATGAAAATTTGATATGTATTGGACCGTGCATCATCTTGAAGAATAAAATCCAACTAGATACCACTTATTACTTTTTTATGCTTATGTCAGGCTCAACATGTTTCGGGTACCATTGTGCCCATCATCAGGAGTTCACGACGATAGCGTTGGTTACCATATAGGCAGTCTGGTTCTCGAGTTGCTGCTGGTTGGAAGTTAAGTGCAGGCAGGAAGGATGAGTGTCAGGACCGAAGGCTGTAACACGACTCGTGGAAAAATAGTGCTTCATATAACATAGGCGCCAGCGAACTGATGCCGCAAGCTGATTGGCAAGTAACGGCAGCTCATATTAGCACTTTTCTTACTCAAGTGATTATAAACCTCTGGTGTACATTCCAGGGCCAGAATTTTTGTTTAATAATTGTCTATTAATTCGTGCCTTCGTTTATTATTTAATATTGGTCACTAGTGATTGCATAATCTTGCACCCCCAGTGCCTGGGTTAGAGATTAAAGGTGCGAAAATGACGTCATTGGCGCCACTCCTTTGTGTTAGGCGTGGTGCGAGTCAGTACCGTGCGTAACTCCGAGCCAACGACGCGTAGAAACTTGCGATCTGTGCCGGCAGACCGTTTTTTTGCATACAGTTGCAATGCAATCAGTGTTACAGTCAACTAAGCATCATAATCACTGCACAAGGCAGTAGATACATTTCAATACTCATAGGCAGACGTTAATGAGTATATCGTAACTAACAGTAACAAGGTGTTATTAGTTCGATGAACAGCGTTTACCACAGACTGACGTGTGTTAATGTTGCACAGTACTGCAATATACTCAAACAACTTTGTTGAGTTCAGTGAGTGTTTGTTATATTACACTATAGACTAATCATTGCACAGGGCAATACTATAACTGTTCAAAATACAACGTAATCGGAAGAACATAGTGTCATTACATGCTAAGGTATTCATATGTATTGTGAACAGCGCATCATAAACTGAAACTACAAGAAGTATGCATTTTATACATACAGTTTATTAATATAAAGGGTAATATATTGATTAAATTAACATTAATAGTGTAATTTGTTGCATAATAATAATAATAAGTGATTTATGGTCCTTGATGAACCAGCAAGTACTGACAACCTAAAATCCTGCCTGTAGCTGTATGTTGCTCGAACTAGACGAGGCGACATCCGGTTATATATATATATATATATATATATATATATATGTCTTAACGTCTTTGGCCTTTCGGGCTACTAAGGAAATGTTATGGTACAAAAAGTTAAAAGAAATATTGACATACCAATAACTTTAAAAGAACAGTATCCGACAATTGCGTCCCGTACTCTAGTCGTAAAGGATGCACGTAAAATGTTCACTGTACACGTAACAAATGTGTGTACGGTAAGCAGAGGCACAACTCCACTCATTCGGTACAAGATGGAGGTGAAAGGTCAGCTTCGTGCCCCGGCCAGCTCACCTCCGCGGAAAAGCCCGCGGAGTCCACTGAACGGAAGGCTGCACAGTTGGTCTTTACGTGCTGCAAGAAAGAAACATTTCTCTCCTTATCGAACACCGGATCGTACATTACCCGGTCTTGTACCAAACTGATACCTGTAACAAGACAGGAAATGTACGCATAAACGTAACATTGAGACGCCTTGGTGTAACCATCGTTGCAGTGGAGAAGCAATAGGTATTACATACTTTGAGTGTGTATTTGTAGCCTTAGTTACCAAGCATGCAATGCGCATGCGCCATATTGTCACCTGCGGCCTGTCTGGCACTACCATATATTTACACACTATATCATAAACGGCACGAAAAGTTATTGAACATAAAATGCGTGTTATGATTTTCTCTACAACTTCTGTCTCAATAATTTCTCATTCTCAGAATTCTGTAAGATATTATCGTAAATATACTCATGCCTTCATGTAAAACACCTGTTATTGTCAGATTTTAATGAAAGTTGCATTTCATCGACAAACGGCCACAGAAACACATGAAATGCTTCAAATGGCCTTTAAAGAGGAATCACTGAGCCGTACACAAGTTTTCGATTGGTTTGCGCGGTTTAAAAGTGGAGAAATGAGCGTTGAAGATCATCCTCATTCTGAGCGTCCGCCAACAAGTCGTACCGACGAAAATATCGAAAAAATTCGAGAAAAAAAATCAACGAGGATCGTCGGTACACAATTGACGAGATCTCAGAAGCTACAGGTGTGAGTTGGAGTTCCTGTCAGCGGTTTTTGACCGTGGATTTGAACATGAGACGCGCTGCCGCGAAGTTTGTTCCCCGCCTGCTCGCACAGGACCAAAAAAACATTCGTTTGACTTTGTGCCAGGAGTTGAAAAATCATATTGTAAGTGACCCAAACTTTCTTTCTAAGGTCATCAGGGGCGACGAAAGTTGGTGCTATGGGTACGACCTTGAGACCAAACAAGCTTCGAGCCAATGGAAGACGCCCACTTCACCGAGACCGAAAAAAGCAAGACGTGTGAGGTCAAATGTGAAAACGATGCTCATTGTTTTTTTTTTCGATGTTCGAGGAATCGTGCACCGGGAATTCGTTCCTCCTGGACAGTATGTCAATCAGGAATTTTACTAGGAGGTTTTGAGGCGATTGAGAGAGAATGTGCGAAGAAAACGTCCAGAATTGTGGAGATCGGGTGATTGGTTTCTCCATCATGACAACGCCCCAGCTCACACAGCTTTGTCTGTGACCCAGTATTTGGCCTCTCTGGGATGGACAGTCGTTCCCCACCCACCCTGTTCACCGGACCTAGCCCCCTGTGATTTCTTTTTATTCCCGGCAATAAAAAAAAAGAGACATTGAAAGGAAAGAGATTTGCCACCGTGGAGGAGGTGAAAACAGCTTCGCAGGAGGCATTCCACAACATTAAGCTTCAGCAGTTCCAGAGATTCTTCACACAGTGTAAAAAAAGATTGGACAAGTGTATTGCCTCCAATGGAGAGTATTTTGAAGGGGATTAAGTGTTTTTTGTTCGAAATGTAAATAAATTTTCTTATTTAAAAGAAAACCCGTTTTTTGGGGTCCCCCTTGTATATTATTTTTGATTGTGGAGACATTGTGTTCTTCCGAAACATCGGTACCTTTATGCTAACTTAGGTCGTACCAAAGTATCAGTCCAGTTCCGAGGCGTATGTTTATATTCCGTAACTATGCCGGTTTTTAAGGTTTGGAGTTGTTAGCATCTCGCCCAACGCCCAAGCTGGAGGAAACCCCGAATCGGCTGTCCGCGACTGCTTACTCAATGTATTAGCAACTGCTGTCCTATGGGAGGCCGTTCCTTCATCCGCAACCTGAGGACGCGCCATGACGTGGTGACAGGTACCCACTTATCGTGGAAATTTATGCTAGTGTAGTTTTGTAGTCATGTTACGTCGCTGCTCGTTACTCAGAGAAATTCCGTAGCATCGAATTATAGAGTGAGAGTGAGTAATGTATCGGCAAGGATGTGAAAGGAAGCGGTCGTGACTTTGTGGAAGGTACTGTCTCATAGTCTATTTCGATAGACTGAGGAGTACCACGAAAGCCCTTAGGTTAGTCAGTGTCCTGGCCGATATTCGAACTTGTCACCTTCGACAAGTCACTATACCTGCCGAGCTACTCAGGCTCTCGCTTACTTCACCGAATCTCAGCGGATGAATTGACGTACTGTTCGGAAATACGAATTACTTTTAAGATAGGTTTCAGAATTTGAGCCTTCATGTTCGTCGTCACGGATCCGTACTTTCGCTGCAGCTGAAAGTAAAGGCCCCGCTTGTGTCACAAATTAATCCAGTAATGTAACACGTATAAGCGGCAATTGTGACAAGGGCTCACATTATCCGTCAGGCAACCCATTTCCACCACCTTCATTGTAGTTCATGGGTTTAGCGTTTGTATGGCTCAGTTGAAACCTGATGGCACACGGTGACGCACGATAGGGGAAGTGAAGGGGAAACATGCGATTGGAGTGGGTAGCCAGTATTCTTGCACTCTACCTCAGAACATGGTGTATCCAGCATTGCTACCAATACTACCACTGATGCGTACACCTCGGCTGCCAGTAGTCGACTGAACTGCCCCCCCCCCCCCTTTCCAATTTAAATGGACTCGTCTGTTGCGCTGAAAGACCAAATCTGGTTTCTGCGCGTGTGCCATCACGTTTCAAACGTGCTCTACCAATTACGGAATGATGGTGAGGCGTCGTCCATGTGCCTGTTCACTGTTAGTGCTCTTGTGTCCTCATGAGTTATTTGGAAAGCAGTCGCTCTTTGAGTGATTCTACCATCTTGCTGAAGTGGAGAGAGTTGTTAGAGGTGTCCTTCACTGCCGACTTCCGACGTCGGTGTAAGGTTAGATGTACTGTGTTTGAGAACCGTAGAAAAGGTACATAGACAGATGAACAACGAATTCAAAGAAGAGAAACGCCCACTGACACTTCATTTCTTATCCGCAATGTACAGTAGTTTAAAATATATAAAATAAACCGGGAGAGCTGTAACTGTAAAATGCCTGGTTATGGGCTCATTGACCGGGGCTCGATTCCCGACATTGGTGGCCATTGTTCTCGTAGTACCGTTTCCTCGCGATTTTAGGGACCACCCAGCCTACACACATAGTAGATAGCCTGAGTTTCTCTTGCTACGCAAAAAAAGCAGGTGGAGCGTGAGGCTGAACACTGTGTCTGATGTCGAGATTAAAATGCATGTAATTTTAGTTACATTCGTCCAGAATTATGCATGACTTGTCGCTTAATTACAAGGGCAGCTTTGCGGGAGGCATAATAACAAAAACATGAAAACTGTGAATGCAGTTGTTGGTGTCGTGTTGGAGGTGTGGGTGACAGTGGCTTTGACACGCCGAACGTGACGTATAGAACGTGAAGTGAGTCGGACAACGATCGTCTTAATTTCTGCCAAGTGTGTTAGGCGAAGAATGTTGCTTCGTTTTTATCGAAATTCCCTGTCCTGTAGGGATATGATTGTAGTGTCGTTGTGATGTCTGCGATCGTTTGTCCCATCAGACAGCTTTTGACAGTCTTTTGTGTTTGAAAACTGACACGAACAGCAAGCCTCTGTAGCCACGTTTTACGCACCCTTCGGCTTCATCCCGTCAGCGGCACTAAAGTGGTGGCCATAAAAGCAGTTCAGATGAGAGCAACAATCAAGTTCACTGACCCGGAATTTATGTGTGGTAATGTTTCTTCAGAATATCGGCCATTCCACATTTTGTGAGATTTGAGGTTCTCACGACGGTGAGCTTCAAGATTGTGGTTTTCTGAGATGTGGCGCCGTGTAGTTGGTAGGTGGGTACCACGTATTGATCTGACGTTTGTTGAGGTCACTAGTTAGAATTACAATATTTAACGCCCATAGAACTGTTGGAAGACCAAGGTGAATTTGAATTAGACTTACCGGGGTGCTGGTAAGTCCCTAGGCCGACCAGGAAGGAAACAAGCGCGGAAGCATGTCAGGAACGCGCGCGATTTCAACAGCATCGAGACGCGGTCTGTCATCAAGTTTTTTCCCCCTGCAAGGTAAGGCGCCGAAGGAAATTCATGCCATTCTGACAGAAACATTAGCTTGTTTCCTTCCTGGTTGGGCTAAGGACTTATCAGAACCCCTGTAATAATTAGGTTCGTACAGCGCATTAAACACTGCATGTCGGTAATAAAAACCTGTAAGTGACTGCTGTAAAGAGAAACAATCGCTGTTTTTTTTTCTGAGATCTATGCAAAACACACACGTAAATGCATTCTGTGGGCAGAACGTAGAATTTTTTAATGTTAGAACTTACTGGTGTGTGATGTAACCACTAGGTTTAAAAGGTCACCCAGCAAACAGTATTTTCGGATTTCAGAATACACAAACTCATTTCCCGTTTCGTACTGAAATTTATTTAATATTTTATCCCTCCCCGAGTCACTTGTCGTTTTTATTGTAGTATTGAAAATATTTTGCCAAGTGCGCGAATAGGCCTAATCTTTCTCTGCGTAGGTCACAATTAGTGATGATTACCTTCTGCACCGACTGCGCTGGCTGGGCTGCATGGTAAGTCTGTGTTGTACAGTACAATGGTAGTGTGTCAGAAACGATAACACAACATGTGCTTGTACACAATGTCATTCTTATTAGAGGTTGAACTGAGAGGAAACTCACAGGTTCGTTATTCAGCCTCGTGGGTTCTGGGCCCATTTGAACATCCTGCATTCAGAGGGTGCATTTACTACAGTGTTTGGTTGTCGATCCTGTTCGGTTCAAACTGCAGCTCCAGACTTCTTGTTCAAGCCAAATCTGCACGGTGTTTGTGCTAGCTGGCCTCGTAAGAACACCAGTAAGACCTTAAAAGGATTCTTTCCGTGTGAATTAATTATTAATGCTTTTGTATGTGTGTGCAGTACGTTCAGTCCAAATAACTGAAGCTCTTTATGATCATTTCCCGGATGGGAGTCGCGTCCTGCCATTAAGATGCAATATACTCGTATAAAAGGTTGCAGGATATTTAGAACCTTGAAAGCACTGGTACTTTTGAAAATCAATATTGCAGTATTTGTGTGTGTGGTAGAAAGGGGTTTTTGAATATACAGGGCGTTTCTGAAATAGGCGGCCTTACTTTAGATGCGTGGTCTGTGGACCCAAACATAGAGAAAACTTCATACAAACGTGTTCTAGGATGCTTGGTTTCATTACTACCACCTTAGACCTTAAGGCAGATGAAACTGATTCACATTTCAGACACTAGTACCAATGGTCCTGGGATGATTGGTTTGTTATGACCACTTTGCAGTTCATATAGCACACAGGCAAACCTTCGCAACAGGTGCTCGAAGTGGCCTCCCCATAGTATTAAACATAGTGCTGATATTTTAATATTCTCCTGCTTAAAGCGGTCATAAGGCGCAAACAAAGCTCGCTATTACACATGTTAATATGGAGTTTTTTCTTTGTTTTGGTCTGTTGAACACGTATATTTAATATATGGTCGCCTGTTTCAGAAACACCCTGTATTTTGTTAGGTATGTGCCAATGCGGAGTGATGTTGCAGAGCGTCAAGCGTAATTTAAAAAGTAGCAGTCATAAATTTCAGTTATGTTTGGAGACATTTTAAAATAGGGTGTTAACTTGGCATGTTGTTCGGGCCCCTAACCATGATGTATTGACTCCTTCTGTTGTTTGGAATGCCTTTAAAGTCACAAGCAGTATCTGCAAGTACCACTGGCATGTGTGATGTGAAGATATTGTTTGAATCAGTCATGGTCATTAGTTGTGAATTTCTGTCTCTTGCAAGCAGTTTCAATTTCATTCTCATTATGTTGGTCCTGCTGCTTCTCATTGTACCTTATATACATGACTGCCCTTCCCTTTTCCTAGCCTATCCTGCCTGCTCCATTATGACACGAAACGCCATTTCTGAATGTGATGCGTGGAGGGAGGAGGTTATTATAGGGGACTCGTATCCTTCGTATTACTTTCACGTGCTGCTGCACTAACTTGCTAATGGTATTGCTTCGTTGACCTCTTTGTAACCTCATATAGGTAGTTTTTCTGTTATGTGTGGAGATATTGGAAGCATTTCAGAGAAACGTTGTGCTATTACATTTTCAATTACGGGCTAACGTGCAGTGTTTGATATCCTGTGCACAGTACGGTCTGTGGTGGTTTTGTAGAGAAATCTTGAAGGTAGTTTATTTGGGGATCATCTATGACACTTGTGACGGATGAGATTAGGCTTCCCTGTGAATAATGGGACCGCGATTAAGCGGGGAGAACGGGACCGTTAATGATTCCTCTTCTGACAGAAACTGGAAATTTGTACGGTTTTCAAATTCGTTTATGGCGTGCAGTATTTAAAATACAACCTACAGAGTTACTGTGTGCTGTGCTACAAATCGGAAGGTCGCTGGTTCGATCCCAGCTGGTGTCATTGGAATTTTTCATTGACATAAAATCCTACTGATCGCACTATGGCCCTGGGGTCGACTCAGCCTCTAACAGAAATGAGTACCAGGAGTATTTCCTGGGGGTAAAAGTGGCCGGTGTGTAAGGCTGACAACCTACCACCATCCTGTGCCGTTGTCATGAAATCTGGGAACCTTAATTTCCTGGAACCCTCTGGGCCACTCCAGGCCTGTAATGGGACTGATTTTTTTACAGAGTTACTCTATAAAAAATACGTATTTACAGTTATTTTTCGTCCATAGTTCAATAATATCAAACCACCTAAATGCAGCTACGCACCTTATACGTGTTTCGGGAAGTTTTAATCATTTTTAGGGTTGTATAATGAAGTGAAAGTTATTGAAAGCTTGGCAATTTAACGTGCATGTTATGCTGCGTGTTAAAGGTTAGAATACACAATTTAAAGCTACTGAGAGTTATACTGCGTTTGAAATGTGATGGCACACGCGCAGAACCCGTGTTTCGTCTTTCAATGAAACGGACGAGTCCATTTAAATGGGCGGTGGCGTCAGTTCATTCGACTACTGGCAGCCGAGGTGTGCGCATCAGCGGTAGTAACGCTGGATACACCCTGTTCCGAAGTAGTGTGAGGAGTACTGGCTACACACTCCATTCGCCAGTTTCCCCTTCACTTCCCCTCCCATACGTCACCGTGTGCCATCACATTTCTCCTGGAGTCTGCTTATATTCTTTCCAAGTTTCAGAGCTTCAGATCTTTGCTCTTCTGTGAATTTACGCACCATATATTGGTAGTTTGTTACGGACGTTTCGGGACAGCCTATCGGTTCCATCTTCAACGGTCAAGCCGTCTGACTATTGTATGCTATTTAGTGTAAGGGGCTGTAAATTATTTCCCCTTCATGCTACGATCAAACCCTGAATTTCTTGTTTTGGTTGATACTTTGCATTTTTTTCCGGGTTTATTGCGTTGCTGCGTCTTACGTGTTGTTTTTATGTGTGGTCATGTTCTGCCGTTTTATCTGAAGGAGGAACCCACACCTTCGTGTGTAGTGTGGAAGAGGAGGTGGAGACAGAAAGTTCTCCCGAAATGTCGATGAATTTGTACCAGAATGTACGGCGTCTGGTGCCAGTATTCTTCATGGACAGATATCCGCGATGTTGTGTTACCCTGTGATGCTACAGGTTCTTGTTCGTTTCTGAGCATGTGTATAAAAACGGCTACAGCAGAGGACGTCAGATCTCTCACAGGTCGTTAGGCTGGAAAGAAGAGAAAACGACATAGTAATTTCCTACATGCGCGATTGGGAATTGGACCGAGCAGGTTAGTGTTGCGGTAACGCTATACACTTCTATCCGAGGTGTGCCTGTGTCGAATTTTGGTCGGGTCGCCGGCTGTCACGATTGAAGATTTTCATTATTCCTCATTTTTTCAAGACGTGCCACGAAAATACCTGTTTTAGGGTCCTTCCACTTCGTTCAATTTTTTAAAATTAATCATTTTAAACCCTGTATAGTCAGAGTTGCTGACAACTTCCTAAAGTAAACCACGAAAAAGGAGGCATTCATCGCACGCTGATATTATCAGGTCTTAATCCTTTCTTTCGTTTTCTTTTTGAAACATTAAGACAAGGCTGGTGTGATCGTACTTTGCCATTTTATAGTCAAGGAATTAAGCATTTCGGATATCAAAGATGCATAATCGGACAAAATATCACGTCTGAAACAATTCTGTCGCTGCCGCCGTGTTTATTGTAACCTCTGTGTGTAACATGAGTGACATTGTTGATAGCTTTGCAGGGACTTTATATGTTCCTTTAGTTTATGTTTGATTGTTCTGTATGTCAGTTTTGGAATACCGAGTTTTGGTTGCCATTTAACAAGAGTGATTTCGTGCAGTGACTTGGATCATCTGGTGTATGCTGTTTGATTAACAGCTGCTATGGCTACTTTACGATGCGTATACAAAATGCTGTCCTATCAGCAAGAAGCACTGTGTTGAACTTAATTACAAACTAACGTGGACACTGCCAAACCTCGTTTTCTCGATCTTAGCTATACAGGCTGTCCCTTCAAGAGACGCTTAGTGCATTTTCGCCTTTTCTGGAGTTTGAAGGCAGTACGTATGTACGGTGTGCTTGTCGTAATGATCAGCGAATACCTTAATGCGTTTTTTATCCGTAAAGCAGTGTATAAGGTGTAATAATCCGTTGTATCTTTGCTGCTGTTCCTTCCCTTTATCCAGATTTAAATTACTGTATTTCCACTGGCCAAGCTGGCTCAATCGATAGCGCTTCTGTTTTGTTTCCGGAGGTGTTTTGTTCTAATTATGGTCGGGAAACCGGCAGTGCTAATTGAGGTGATTCCGTGGTTTTTCTCAGTCTCTCCAAACTAATGCCGGAGTGGCACTGAACACTAGCTTAGGATCCATTCCTCTCCCATCCTTTACAGTTCGTTGTTCACTAGCCATACTACCATTCGACGCGCTGTAGTCGTAACCCCTGACAAATGTATTAAATCATAAATAAATAAATAAAAATATAAATAAATTACCTGAGACATTCTTGGTGAAGGTGCTAATAGATGGGAACAGGGTTTGACATTGCAGATGTGTTAACCGGTATTATCACAATAAAACGAGTTGCATATTTAGGGAGGTTTAATGCATGTACAAGGTGCTCCTATTTAGTAGATGTTTTTAGGAAACATGCCTACACGAGCTAGGGCACAATTTGATATCTTCGCAGTTGTCGCTAGTTTTTATTTTACTGTGTTTCTCCACAGATCCATAACAGTCGTGTCTGTAAGCGTTCAGTCTTTTTCCTTGTAATGAGGAGTTGAAGTAATCGATCTGTCGGACAGTGCTGTATACATTGCCTTGTATTGTCTTCGGGCCGCATGGTATATAGTCCTTCTTCGTCTTCATAAAGCAGTTCGACTGTCTGCACCGCAGCCGACTGTTCTGAACAGCATTTTTTGAGAGGTGCCGTAAGCGCTCGTCTGGGTTACGCAGCGCGTGTTCGTAACTTTTACCGACGTTTGAGGACAACCTGTCGTTCGTATCTTCATTGCTTGACCCTTGAATACGGGACCGATATGCTGTCCGAAACGTCAGTAAATAACAACCAACATACGCTGTGTAACAACCCTCAAGAGCATAGACCTCATCTACACTGTGGCAGGAGCTTGCAGTTTCGCAGATCTGTGTTTTCATCAACCCCGCCACAAAAATTGAGATGAGAACCGTAACGACAACCACGCCCTTTCAGGTCCCTTCCCTTCCTGTCCTTAACCGCGTTGGCAATGTTTCAGACTGTATAGTGTAGATCTCCCATGATTCACAGTTGCCCTTCCATTGGAAACTAAATAACGCATGTGGGTGACAGTCGTTAAATACACAAACAATATAAGAATTGCTGAATCACTAAACATGATGAGTTTTTTCCTTTTATTCTTCAAACCTTGCGATATAATACAGTCGGCGAGGATCAGAAAATGTGGGGTTTTTGAATTCAGATAACGCCGTCATTAAAATTATGTTCACCTTTGTGTAAAATACCGCTGAAAACAGTTGAGTCTAGACAGTGGGTACCGGATTTGAACTTGCAATTGACAGTAGAGACTAACGTTCCACTGTAGGGCGTCAGGACCAATCCCCAGAACCAGGAAATTCGTTTAGAATCCCCAGCAGCATATCGTCCTTCTTGTTTTGTCATCTGAAAGTACGTCGCGCCCGGTGACTAGGCAACCGTGCGCAACTTAATAAACATGGTGCCTTCTGTCTCGAGGTATTATTTTTGTGTTCTGTGTATAGAAGTGTTGGTAAAGTTACCGATTTAAAACTCGTGTAATTAGTAAAGTTTTACACAATACCTTCAGTGTTCTGATACTCGTTATGATACTGAAGCACGGAACTGCGAGGGGAACTTACCGTTCAAGGGTTCCGGTCCCTTGTGCGACCGTACTTTCTTTGTACGTAGAATGTTTACTCGACAGGTTGTTCGGTTCATTGTTCTCCGCGCTGGTGTCAAAAAAAGTTAACAAGTCTTGCTAAAATCATATGCAGTTGGTAAGTAGTATTAGCTTCAAGAAGTGAGACCTGACTTTAAATTCCTTTGTCAAAGGTGACTGGCCATGGGCAGGAAATAGAGGCACTGTCTGTGCCGCGGTTTGGGGGTTTACTCTTCTGACACTGCGTTACTGGAACTTTCCGCGGTCTTAAGTTGGCTGAGCGTGGAAGTACCGCTTATCTCCAACTGTTGTCCAGATGAAAAATGCGTGTAGGTTTTAACTTTTCCGTCTTCCTGTACGCATTCGTGGCATGTTGTAGGTACCTGCAAGAATTACTTCTACGTTTGCTGCTTTTTTATACATGGCTGTGACATTGTAGCAAGTTTTCAAGCGATTGGCACCTGAAACAGGACTGTTAAAGGTTGTCCGTGTCCATGCTGTGAAAACATATAGGGGAGTTTATGTATAGCTCCAGTCATTGTTACCTACGGCACTAGATGGGAGTGAGCTTCAATCCCGGGTCGCTTTACTTACCTACTTGAAAGAAACCCAACGCCCATTGAGTAGGAGGCTGGATGGGCCCCAGAGTCGGTCTGGACGGTTTTTAAGAAAAGGAAATTCCTTGCACCTGCCCGGGATACAAACTCCGGACCGTCGGGCCCTTAGCGTGTCACTGTACTGGCTCCAGACAGGACTGGAAGAACTATAACAAGATATGCGAGGGTTGTGCCCAAAATTTACTCACGTCAAACCTTAAGGAGCTGGCATTCGGCGTACAGTTTCAGTCTCTGAGCCCAGGGCCGACCCACTGGTAGTGTTTCATTAGGTGCTTCCTTCTCATCTGAGTTATGGGTCAGGAGATCTGATACCCTGACTGGAGTCTTTCATGATCTTACCCCGGCAGCTTCAAGCGAAAACGAGAGCAGTGTCTTCACAAAAGCCACAAATATCCTTCATTCCACTTTGAAACTGGCAAGGGATGGAAGGTACGTATGAAGAGTAGGGGCTGAGAAGTAAAGGAATGAGGAGAAGAAGAGTTAATGGGAGACAAAGAGAAGAAAAGGAGTGGGAAGAAGGAGGAAATGATTGGGACAATAAGACGGAACCCATGAAGAGGAAGCGGAAATAACAAAATTAAAGGGAGAGAAGGAAGGAATGAAGGGGCAGAGAAAGAAGGGAAGAAGAAGAAGAAGCTGAAGTCATGCACAAGTTGAAATGATTTCGGATGCCTGGACTTGGAAGGCATACCTTCAAACGTTAAAATGACTCTGTTGCCAGTGGTGGTGGCAGGTTCTTGTATGGAGCCTGTATACCAAACAACATGGCGTCACGTCCAACAAGACCGTCATATTAATACTGTGCCTCGTCATTGGATCAAACACGACCTTCGCATTGATCGCTGTGCACATACCATCATGAACAACGACCCGTCAGTTAAATCCTGTAACCGGAGGGTAGCACCCCTACTCCCTAGCCAAGAGTTCTAGATCCATAGGCGGATTATATAAACAGCAGGTCCGTCAGTCCCTCTAGGCCATGAGTTACAACCCGCGGGCGGTCAGTTTGTGTGGGTAAATTATATATCCTACAAGTACTGCACAGTAATGTAGGTTACGTAAACAACTTAGTGTGATTTTTTTACATGTACGACCCGCGAGCCAGCCTGCAGTGACGGTTGTGACCCTTTGCCAGGGAAGGTTGGACGCCCCTGTTCTAAGCAGTTGCCTGCCTAGACGCGACTGCTTACTGCCTTATCTATTCCAATTCATTATTCGCCAGTCATCGTCTGCTGTACTTCGACGCTTATCTGAGTCATTGAAAGTGTCGTTTAATGAAGCAAAACCAAATAAACACAGGCCATAATGGCGCGTAGGTAACATTTCTTGCATTCATTAATATCTGTACTAGAAGGGGCGTCTTATGTGGAATCCATTCCTGTGCCTGCGATTTATAATGGTGTGAACAGAACATCTAACGGTTTGTGGACGCTTTTCTTCGCCTCTTCCCTAACCAGTAATATATCTCATAGAAAGGCTAGGAACGGCCTATTAAATCAGAACGCTTGGCGAATCATTATTTCCCATTCTAATTGATGTAACAGGTTGGGATGTTTATTATCCAGATCAACAACTACAGCGCATATATATATAAATAACTTAAGTACTCCTTTTTTGTATAGATGTTATACCTTCTTTGTTGAGCTTCTACTATGTAAAATATTGTATATATACATTATATATATATAAAGGTAAAGGTAAAGTGATCCCGTTACAGGCCCGGTGTGGCCCTGAGGGTGGGTAGAGGTATAGCTCTACTCTTCCATGACCGCGGCACTAGAAGGGGGTGAGCGGTCAGCAGAACGCCCCGGCCGTACTTTACCTCCGGGAAAGACCCGGTACCCATTTTACAGGAGACTGGGTGGGCCCCACGGCCGGTCTGGACGGGCGGAAAATCTCGTCCCCAACGGGATTCGATCCCGGACCGTCCAGCCCGTTGTCAGTCGCTATACCGACTGAGCTACCCGGCCCACATTATATATATATATATATATATATGTATATATATATATACACACACACACACACATACATACACACAGTGTATTTGTTCGTCTGGATGGTAAACTGTACAATATGGACGGTGCATACATCAAAAGAGGTTGGGATGTGTTGCTGTTGCAGTTGGTCCTGTAATTTTTACTGTTACTGCAGCAGATGAAGATGCCTTTCCGTGCCTAATAAGTAAAATGAGAAAACAAGTACACTTTTCAATTACAAGTATACTTTTCAAATGTGAGTTTTACACATTTTTATTGCAAATTTTTAAAAAAAAAAAGTCACATGAACATTTAGACACGAAGAATTAGCTTGTACCTTACTGTGCAACAAGCCGCAGGAAAAACGTTTCGTATTCTTTTATTGAGCATCGTAAAATGAGGGATGCCGGCAATATTGTGCAAAACATGCTATGCATTTTTCAGCAATGTAACAAGCAGAACATGCAGCCGTAGCTGTGTAGCGTATGGCAGGAATGTGTATGAATGGCGCCCGTGTGGGAATACAAAGACCTCTTCTGATTCGGCTTATTACACGATAAATGTTCGATGTGTGATACTGCCTTTATGGAAAGATTAATTTTGTACCAACAGCAGCTATATGATATGATATGATATATATTTGTTAACTGCATTGGGTAGTCACCCGGTGGCAGTAGTACAGTATACATTTACACCCAAACAATACCTTGTCCAAGCTTCGTAGCGCTAACATAAGGTCGTGGTACTGTTATTGCGGTACATGTAGGGAGGGATGGCGTGAGGGTGGTGCTTCTGGTTTAGCTGTGCTAACCCAGGAACATAATGCCAAAAGCTATATATCAGTGTATAACAGCGGCCTGTTACCACACCTGTTTTGTTACGGCGTCACCGTAAAGTCGGGTAAACGTGTTTATAAATCCGAGATCCGCCGTAATGCCTCGCAGATTGTTTCGATGGCGCTGGTACGGCATTCCATATACACCGTCGTCAGTCAATTCGGTATCTTGAACGCCTCTTTTTTATTTTTTGACGTGTTCGCCAAGTAGTTGCAACTAGACAGGCAGTGTGCGTATCGAGGCAGGTTCGTGCAACCATTGATGCCATGGAAAAACAAGAAGTGTTACGTGTTCTTAGCATGTGTTTGTAGCCTTAGGTATCTAACGCGCAAAGCGCATGCGCCCTATTGTCTTCTGTGACCTGTCTGGCTCTACACTATTTTCCCACATTGTCTTATAAACGATACGATTTTCGGAAAGAAGTTATTGAACGTAAAATGTGTGTAACAGTGTTCTCCACTACTTGTGTCTGCAACACTTCTCATTCTGAAAAGAATTCAGCGACATATCGTAAATGGACAATAAGTCTTCATATTAAGTGCCCGTTATTCTTGTCAGATAATAATAAAACGTGATTTTTTCTCGGCAGATTTTCGAAAAATTTTCTAATTTCAAATTTGATGAAAATCCGTTTAGTGAGAGCCGAGGAGTTGTTCCATGCGAACGGACGGACAGACATGAAGCCAGCAGTCGCTTTTCGCAGTTTTGCAAATCCTCTGCATTTATACTAAAATTTGTCTACACGTTCAGTTTTGGTTAAATCGGGAAAAGATAAAGACTTCACCTGAAGAACTGCGTTGGTTACTAAAGTTTCTGTTGTTACCTTCGTTAATTACAGTTGCCTACGTTCCTGTGATTGCTGTGTTTACGATTCGTGTTAACTTACTTTGATTACGTTAGGTTATTGCTGTGGTTGCCATGATTATGCGAACGCCTGAGTAATATATCACCTTGCCGATATTTTCTCTTTATGTGAGATTTGTTTATTTGTAAGGCTGTCACTGTGAGGATTGCTGTCTTCTGGAATATGACACCCAGGCCCGTAGCCAGGACATGAACACAGTGGATCCATCTGCTTCCAGTGCGGTTGGATATACCTTTACACACTTTTATAATAAAATTAATATACTGGGAGGAAGCATACTTACTCTAAAGGAAAAAGCAGAAGCTTTATTAGTTGCTACTAGGGAGGTTGGACTGGAAGTAAGTGTGGATAAAACTAAGTACATGGTTATGTCTCGAGATCAGAATGCAGGACGAAATTACAGTGTGAGGATTGATAATAGTACCTTCGAGAGGGTGGAAGAGTTTAAATATTTTGGGAACAACTTTAACGCATCAAAATTCTATTCCGGAAGAAATTAAGAGCAGATTGAGGTTAAGAAATGCCTGCTATCATTCGGTGCAGAATCTTTTGTCTTCTAGGTTGCTGTCCAAAAATTTAAAGATTAAGATATATAGAATTATAATTTTGCCGGTTTTATATGGGTGTGAAACTTGGTCGCTGACATTGAGGGAGGAAAGGAAGCTGAGGGTGTTTGAGAATATGGTGTTGAGGAGAATATTTGGACCTAGGAGGGACGAGGTAACGGGGAATGGAGGAGACTGCATAACGAAGAGCTAAATGATCTGTACTCCTCACCCAACATTGTGCAGGTGATAAAATCGAGAAGAATGAGATGGGCTGGGCATGTGGCGCGTATGGGTGAGGAGAGAGGGTTGTATAGGGCCTTGGTGGGGAAATCGGAGGGAAAGAGACCACTGGGGAGACCTTGGCGTAGATGGGTGGACAATATTAGGATGGATATCCTGGAGGTGGGATGTGGGTATATGGACTGGATTGGGCTGGCCCAGGATAGAGATAGGTGGCGGACGCTTGTGAGTGCGGTAATGAACCTTCGGGTTCCATAAAATGCGGGGAATTTCTTGCCTAGCTGCAAACCAGTTAGCTTCTCAAGAAGGACTCTGCACCATGGAGTAAGTAAGTAAGTACAATAAAAGCCAACGAGATGCACTTTTGCTCAAATTTGTTTCGATAAAGAACTCTGCATGTTTCGGACAGATCTACTGTCCATCATCAGGAGTCTCAACACTGTATACACATCAATAGTTATTTGTCATGCTAGTTATGTTGACTGTATGCTAGCGAGGTCAGGATGTTGCATCTTGATCACGCTAGCAGACAGTCAACATAACTAGCATGACAAATACCTATTGCTGTGTATACAGTGTTGAGACTCCTGATGATGGACAGTAGATCTGTCCGAAACATGTAGAGTTCTTTATCCAAATAAATTCGAGAAATAGTGCATCTCGTTGGCTTTTATTTTAAGTGTATATCACGATGCACGGTCCTCTGAATTTCAGATACTTTATATCTTATATACTGTTCTGTTATACATATTATTATGTTGTGTATGCATAAGAGTAAAACTCGCCCTTTTCAGAACCACAAAACCAACACTGCTGTTACATAGTGAGCTCTATAACCCTGTACAAAACATCTTACTTTTTTTTTTTAAAGTAAGTAATTAACAGCGACTGCGGTTTGACAGATGCGACACGTGGATGCGGTAGGGTGCCTTTTTTCTTTCTTCTTCTTCTTCTTCTTTTTTTGCGTGTTGATCAACATGTTTTGTCTTAGATATTTAGCAAATTTCTAGTGGGTGCATTGCACCCACTTGCACCGCTCTGGCTATGGGCCTGTTGACACCGTGTAGTCTGGTGAGAGAGTACCGAGTGTCAGAGTATCCTGCCTGTAGCATCTGGGCGCTCTGAAAATTAAATAGACTTGTACCAGACTACGCGGCGTCACATGCCAGAAGACTAATCCTTGTAGTCATGGCCTTGAGAACCGGAAGGCCCACAACTTTCTTTGATATGTTTCCTATTCAGAATGATCTGCAAAACTGGCTTGCTTTATCACCATTACTATTCAGCTTTCCTTTAGAATGCTTCATTGGGAAGGATCAAGGAAATTGGGAAGGGGGTCTAAATGAATGGGACGAACTTAAGTCTGTCAGCTTTTGTGATCAGTAGCGATTGTGATATTTCATTAGGTGAAGCATAAATGCATGGCAATACTCACTGTGAACCCTACAGTCTGTGACGTCTGTTGAGTGTCTCTGTTTCAGGACGTGTTATATCACATCTGCCGGATTAAGACCGTTAACTTCAAGAGTATAAAATCGCACTACTTCGTCTACCATAAATCAGTCCCATTACAGGCCTGGACAGGCCCAGAGGGTTCTTGAGAAGTTAATGTTCCCAGATTTCGTGACAACGGCACAGGATTATGGTAGGTTGTCAGCCTTACGCACCGGCCGCATTTACCTCCAGGAAATACTCCTGGTACTCATTTCTGTTAGAGGCTGAGTCGACCCCAGGGCCATAGTGCGAGCGGAAGGATTTTATGTCAATAAAAAATCCACTGACACCAGCTGGGATCGAACCAGCGACCTTCCGATTTGTAGCACAGCACCTTAACCACTGTGTTACCGCGGTCCCCACTTCGTCTACCGTGTCAAGTATAATTCCACCGGTAATCAGTAAGTATTCATCTGTCGTCTGGGGAGATTTTCAGTGTGCCCGTTACAGGCCACATTTTCAAACGACATTAATTAATAAAACAGGCATAATTAATTTTTTTTGACAGACGCGTCTTTGCAAGTAGTTTGACATATCCCGTCGTGTTTTGTGATGTCATGATTGATGGTGCAATACTATTCTTTCTCACCCCACCCTCCTTGTCCAGCCGGATGAATCTTACTGAAGCTGAAGATTTTCGTCAGGTCTGGAGGGACTTCTGTCTCCAGTTATCACGTTTAACATTGGTCGCACCGTCGTTCAGACGTCTGTTTACGTTAGAGTTTCTTTAGAAATTTCATGCCACTACAAGGAATCACAGGTTGTGAAAGAGGATGAAGGAATGTTAGATAGTCCAGTACTCTTGATTCTTAGCATGTGGAAACGTTTGGAATATTTGGATGTTTCCTTATTTTTAGGTGCCCAAAGTCGTATTTCCCATTCCTGAATGCTTGTATTGCTGTGTACTTCACAAAGAGTACCTTCTTTATTGGATATTATTCTGTAGGATTTGTTGGATGCATTTTGGTTACAAATAAAATAAAATTGTCCTTCCAGACAGAAATAAAACTTCTGTTACATAGATGAATTTTCCTTGCATATTTTATATTCAGAGATGATTGGCTTAGTAAGTAGGAAGTATAAACCGCAAACCACAACTGACTTTGTATGAGATTTTATTGCTTGCGACATGGTTCGGCTTTAGTGAAAAGCCTTCGTCAGACAATTGAAAATACGTAAAGAAATTGCTAATGATAAAGGTGATTGAACTGCTCGTAGTTTTGGTTGGCCTAATTTATGTCTTGTTTGTAGCATTAAAAAGCAGTAGGATAGAACATTTCCATCAGATTTTTACAGGAATATTTCCAAATGAGTCGTATGCGCACAAGTGCAGTAAAATTCACGGTGTCTTGTATACAAGCACAAATCATGTCAGGTCCTCAACGCGTGATTTTGTGTTGCTTGCACACACAGGATGTAACCGAATTTCATTTATGCGCGGATGAATGAAGCACCTTGTTTCATAAAGTAACCTTTTTACTGAATTTTCTTAGGTCATTTGAATTATAACGTTACTAAACGAGATACAGAGTGTTTCTTTATCGCTGACTAGAGCAGAGACTATTTGGCCTGCTTATAACGATTGCTCGCGGAAATGCTTACACACCAGCAGAGTCGAGACATGCCGAGTCGGGATTCTTGATACCGCAAGCTTCATTTTCTTCATTCGGACTCCAGAGATCGGGCGTGAGGTTTGCTATTGTGCGTTGGGAAGTGAATGTGGATTTCTTTACTGGTACACTGTTCAAAGTGTACTACAAACCTACTGTATTCGCGCGGACCTGATTGGACTCGACTCGGTCGGTGTACACCCCTCCGAACTCGTAGAGTCTGATTGGACTCGACTCGACTCTGTTGGTGGATACGCACCATTAGGACGATTTCTCTAGCTCTTCTGTCTGTTGCTTAATGATGAAGAGCGAGAGAGGGACTTTATAGCTGCGACAGCGTCACTCTGTCCGCTACTGTGAATTCTAACTTCGTTTGGCCTATTTGACTGTGTTAAAATTCAGTGATGTAGTCTATTTCTGTTGCTTATGGAGTTGATTTCGTTTTTATTATTTGGTTTCTGCTTATACTGAATGGTAAAACGGAAAATTGCAGACGTGGATGTTGAATCATGTGTGGAGGTAGTGGAGGAAAGGCTTGACATGTTGATGTCATAACTTGGTGGTCTGTGAATGTCTTCTACGCTTGGTCGCTTACGCCCCAGGAAATGGCCCCAATCGGTTTGGAAACTGGATAGGTCCCTATGCTTGCCTATGCCGGCAAGCGAAGCTCTGTCCTTCCGGCCTGTAGCCACTCGTCTCATTGGTGCTTTTCTGTTTAGCTGTGTATGTGAAAGTGAAGAATAAACACATATTTGTATTCAGAAACCGTGGCACACATACCTGAAGAACGAATCACGGGCGTTTTAAGATACGCTGAAGCACTTCACGAATAGGAATTCCACACACGTAGTTGCCGGTTCGTTTTAAAACATCACTTGGCGCCCAGAAGTAAGAAAACAGTGACACAGACGTAGCTACTTGGCACGTAGATATAACAGAGAATCTTGGACGACTCAAGAAGACTTGACTCACAGACTTAGAAAAATAGAAACGAAGTTGAATCCGATGCACTGACGAGGAAACGAATTGTATACACGCAGCTTGCAGTGCGTTTACGGACAGGGTGAATAGAGATACAGGGAACGGCCACCCACAAAAAGGGATATTTCTCAGGCATAAATTTTTTTTCGTGGCAACAGTTAGAAGTTGGAGAGTGTTCCAAGACGACACAAAATTTGTTATTCTTTAAACGGAGACCAGGTTATATAGAGAAGATTGATATTACCCTGCGGTTTAAAGCAAAGCGCGAGAAAGGTGTGATTACCATATCTCACGCAGCTCACCTAAGTGGAAGATGCTTACTGGCCGTTCGTCCACAGCTAACTGAAAAGACGCACAATGGTATTATGCGGAGGACGAGCAGTAAGCTCATTGAAGCATTATGGGCCATGGAACCGTACTTTTTAACGTATATACATATGGCAACTTACATGCAGGGTAAGTGTTGCAGATGTGTAGTGTAGACCCACAGCACGAGCGTTAAGATAGATAATTGACAGAAGGTACGAAGGAAAAGATTTGTAACGTAAGAGAGCGTTTTACTCAGGAAAACAGCCGTGTCGGCGCATTTTGAATGCCAGTGTTACTCTACAGTTTGAGAAACCTAACACGCGAACCACATAAACTTTGTTTCCATTGGTAGGTTTCTGGAAGAGTAACACACAGGTGAAAAGTAAAATCACTCGTCGGCACGGAAGGCAGGGGTTGCACCAACGTGTTTTCCCAAGATGTTATGATGCATGTACATATGGAGCAAGTGTTGAACGGTGAGCTGTTCCACGATTAGGGATCCTTTTGTGCCCATTTTGCTATGACTTCCCGGTGTTACGTGTTTTATAGAGCTTCGTCGCGATGTCCCGGAATATTCGGTCCCGGACACCAAATTTCCCTGATTTATCCAATCCAGTCCCCACAAATATACGACGTTTCGACGATGGGTGCGAACATTTGGACTTCCGTGCATTTGGAGACATCATCTACAGGAGGGGTGCAGCCATCGACGAGCCACTGACAGGAAGGTCTGGGAAAGGAAGAGAAATATGTGCAGATTAGTGACTGTGGAGTCTGGACTGAGACTGTGAAGGACGAGGAATGAATGTGTAAAGAATAATCAGTAAATGAACTGCGTTTGATTATTCTTACTCTTTCCGTTATTCTTGTTTTAGTGTAGTAAATTTATGTGAGTCTTTTTTTTTTTTTAAATCATGGCTCGACAGCCTTCGTGGTCCTAGGTTTCCTCTGTGAGGTTCCTTCACCCCCATCTATCTCTGTCTCTCTCTCTCTTTCTCACACACACACACACACTTGGTAGGACTCCCCTGGATGAGTGTAAGGCCCGTCGCAGAGACTGCTCTACCTGACAACACAGAGCACGCGAGCACCCATGCTCCCGGCAGAATTCGAACCCGCAGTCCTAGCAAGCAAGTGGCCGTAGACCCACACCTTAGACCACGTGGTAACTGGGTTCGGCTGTCTTGTACTAGCATTAACACTCTTTGGGTTTTTTTTTTGCGTGATGGTTTAAAATTTTTATCTAAGCCGCCTGATGGTTATGAAGGGTTCTGATTTTTTTTTTAAAATGGAATTCCTGTTCATGGACCGTGTAGTAAGAACCGAATTCAGTGTGTCGTATCATATATAAGCCTTCTATAGTAGCATTTTGAGCCAAAGCCTGTGAATAGAATGCTTTTATGAATTTAATTTCTCCTGCGTGCAATTTGGGCTGATTGTGTTCTTTTGGGAAAGAGCTGCAGCTGAGTCCATCATCTGTTGACTGTATAAATTTCCATTCTCTTGAAATTATCTTCGTGTAAGCAGATCCCGGAATTTGTTTTCTCTGAAAACGTCCCTTGGATCTGTAGCGGGTTTTAGCTTCTGCATTCAATGTTATCTCGGCACGGCAGTTGTGCCTTGCCTCAGACAGCTACCGTGCGGCAAACAGAAGTCGTACGTACGAATTTGTGTTGCATTTTACGAGCAACAAGAATCTTATATCTGTGAGCTTTGCAGGAGGCTTCAATGCACCTTACAGGCTTACCAGCTAACTTTTTTTTTTTTTTTTTACTCTTACGAAGTTTGTCTCGTACGGAGTTATTCTTCGCGCTTACGTACCTGTATTTGTGCGACGCAAGATTGATTTTCCTTTCCTATATCTTTTGAGCTAACTGAGAAGAACCGCCGCAATGACGAAAGTTTCCAGTCCCGGAGTGCTCAGAAGGAAAGTGAGTAATTTATATTTCATAAAGTTTTCTTGCACTCACGAACTAAATGAAGATATTAATTTTGAATACAGGACACTGAAGCTCCGCCTCAAGTACTACAAGTATTGATGTGCTTGTACAGGGATTTCCCTGTACAGCTGAATCATTTATGTGGAAAACTTTAGACATAACGCGACAGGTGGAATCCTGTATGTAGTTTTTTTTCCGTTACAACGTGCATGTTTTTTAGTTACTCTATTATTATACCAACCACTGCATATATATAAAATTTACACATTAAAACATCAAAAACGCTCCGACATCTTTCGGTCCTAGGACCATCATCAGGGATCCGTATCGTCCTTGCTAAAATCACACTATAAAAAGTCACATTAATTTCGTTGCACCAGTTGGGTATTGTGGCAGCATGCCGTGTTGTGTAATGTTATGTTGCGAAGAGTGCCCTGCTACGGATGTGCATTCTGTGCTTCGTTGCGTATCACGCAATCACTAAGGACACACCAGTGGGCAATTCATTCTCCTAATTTTGGGTGGTAAAGTTCAGTGCACAGTGTACACTCAAGTCAAGAAAGTGTGCTTTCAACAGAATGTACTTTCATCATACTTTCACCTCAGCTGTTTGCTCCCCTACCCTACCTCTGCCCTGTCAATGCCATTAATAAATCGAGAATGCAGAGGAGTATGGAAAAATGTCCAGAATTCTAGTGACAGCTGGTGGGAGAGGGGAGGTAGATGCTTGGAATGCAGATTTTAAGGCGCTAGTGATATGTTTCTTCAAATATTTAACAGAAAATTTTCATAATTTCTGTCTCTATATACGGTCCCCAAAGATACTTCGTGCATTGATTCGCTATTGCATGTTGTAGCTCGTATGGTACATCCTGAACACTAGGATTTTATGATTATGACACTTCTTTTTGGCAAAGGGAAGGGAACTCAGTACCGATTGAAGCGTATAACAGTTCCCGGATATGTAAAAGGACAGAACATTCAACGTGTGAAATGTACATGTACATACAATTCCCGACATGTTTCGGTCCTAGGACCGAAACATGTCGGAGCGTTTTTGGTGTTAATGTTTTAATGTGTAAATTTTATAAATTTTATAAATGTGCAGTAGTTGGTATAATAATTGAGTAACCTGTATGTAAACCTGCTTAGTTTTTACTGCATTGGGTTTATAATACAGTAGTATAAAGCCCGAGTAAATATCGACAGAAAAATAATTATGACCGTTTTTATCCAACACTCCGGATGGTTTTTATAGTTGATACTGTCGTTGATCCACTGTCGTATATTAATCCAAGTTCACATCCGGATGCATGTGTTTAGCCACCTGTATCGGCAGATATCTTGTAGCTTGTATAATTGTGGGTCTGTTTATCTTGTGTTTACATTTGTCACGGCGTCACATCCCAGAAAACCTGAATCCTCTGCGACATCGCCATGAGACCCGAAAATATCGCAAAACTGAAACTTATTCTTTGTTTGTCTTGGTACACCAATAGTTGTTTGCAATGTGGTGCGAAGTTCTTTGTTTGTATAATGAGGCAAAACGTGCCCGACTGTCTGCCGGTTTTCTTTCCTGACTGTAATGCATAGCGTACTGGTGTTTTATTGCTCCCAATCCTTACGTCTTTGTTCTCGGAAACCACCATTACCACTCTGGGGAACTGTTTGTCTTACGGAATATGACGTTCGTTATTCGCACATTGAAACGTTTTACGTAGAAATTGTTCTTTAGTAATTCGTTAAGTTGGGTCAAGAAGCAGGCGCACTCTGTTATCTCTCCGCTGATATATAATATCGTCCCTTCGCGCAGCTTTGGAAGCTGTCCGCAAGATGCATTATTGCTTCTATACTTCACAAGCTTCAGGAGGCCATAAAGAATCCCGTTCGTAGTAACAAACATGCGGGCTGTCACCGTGTCGGGCATGCATCTTCGGGGTTCCGTGATTTAGGTAAGAACCCAGCAGCCCTAAATTTAGAAACTGTGTACCGAATGGTGTGATATCTTAAACAGATGGAAAGATAATTTTCATGAACTCCTCAATAGCACGGAACAGGATAAAGGACCATCTATAATGCAGGACTATAAAGATACGAATGAGGAAGACTCCGCACCTACAGTAGAAGAAGTGGAAGTGGCAGTTCAAAAACTAAAGAATTATAAAGCCCCAGGAACAGACAATATACCAGCGGAATTATTTAGATATGGTGGAAACAAATTAGTAGAACACATACTATTATAAAGGATATTTGGCAAAAGGAAAAGATGGCAGCGGAATGGAATGTGAGTATAATTTACCCCATACATAAAAAGGGGGATATAATGGAATGTTCGAACTATAACGGTGTAAACCTTCCAAATACAGCTTATAAAATATTGTCTAATATATTGTTTGCAAGAATTTCACCATTTTCTGAAAATATAATTGGGAACTATCAATGTGGTTTCCGGAAGAACAGATCCACAACCAATCAGATATTCACGCTAAGACAGATATTGGAAAAGACAAAAGAATTTGGTATTGAGACACACAATTTATTTATTGATTTTAAGTCTGCATATGACACAATAAAGAGAGACCAACTGTATAGTGCAATGAGTGAATTTAACATTCCAAATAAACTGATAAGACTTACGCGGATGACCATGGAAAATACACAAAGTCAGGTCAGAATTCAATCTGATTTATCAGACTCAATAGCTACAAAGAAAGGCCTTAGACAAGGTGACTCACTGGCCTGTTTGCTTTTTAACT
>Ga0131853_10002387_pt1 | contig 33536 bp, 24 predicted proteins | sample TergutLab28metaG_FD_92764 | JGI IMG/M metagenome (GOLD analysis project Ga0131853, IMG submission 92764) | Labiotermes labralis P1 segment gut microbial communities from Petit-Saut dam, French Guiana - Lab288 P1 (version 2) (version 2) | ecosystem: Host-associated > Arthropoda: Insects >... | reverse complement strand
ATCATCATCATTATTATTGGAACTGACCAACACTATGATTCTCATTGTTGAAATTTTGAGCGGTAATTGTTGCAATAAAGAAAATATGCTCAAGAATAGTACGCTGTCTGCATGTCAAACTTTGTGTTTGTTGCGTGTTTCATACAACAGGTATTCAAGTATATTTGGATGAACATCACTTTAAATGGTTCAAACTCCAGTGGTGCCTGCATCAGAACTACAATGAACTTCTCCAAAGCTATAAGTCCAGCTTTCTATGATATACCAAGTAAGTATTGGCCTAACTAATGCCGAATCACTTCAAAATAGTTCAAAGTTTCGGTACTACCTTATATAAGAAGTTTGAAATTACAGTTAAACCTCGATATTATGTTTTTGTGGGGACCACCTAAAAATGGTGTAAAATCCAGGAAGCATTATTCTTATGGATATTTGTCCAGGACTGTACAATATTGTGGAAAATGCAAAATGCAGGAACATAAAATTGGGGTTTTACTGTAAATGGATTTGTTCACGGTGGTTTACAATGCCGTAACCTGTGGCCATAAGTGTATCGCCTGTGAAACTGAGCCTTTGTTTTATATTTTGCATTTGCATTGGAGAAGAAAAGGCTTATTATTGCTATTGAAAGTTTCAGTATTTTTTTTTTTACAAGACTGCACTAATGAGGTAAAGTGTGTTGCAGTAGAGCAGACATTTGAGTATAAATATTCCATAGACTTTTATTATTTATTTAGCTTTCATAAGCTGTCATAGTTACAGTCCTCTTGTTAATGATCTGCTCCAAATGTAAACATTTTCAGTACAAGTATTTTGTAAGAACTACAAAAAATTCTGCAAGAGTTTTTGTTAGAACAGTTACCTTTGAATATGTCTTGACAGCACTTAAAAGAATTTCCCACTCATACGTACTTATTTTCATGTAATTATATGTTAGCCTTTTCTTTACCTCAAATCTGTCTGTTTTTGAGATGGTATTAATTCAGATGTAGTTATGTCATTGCGGTTATTTAGTTGCATTTACTACATGTTACGTAGTATTGCTTATGTACATTACCTATTTTTCTTGTAGTCAGGTACTTTAAGCCATAAACTAAAGTGAAGAACTGTATGAAATGTTGCTGTGATGATGAATACAGTGACCGTGACGTATGTCTGCGTGTGCAAGATACAGTAATTTCACACTTTGGGATTCAGAATTACTACAAAAGAGCTGTGTATAGTGGTATAGTGGAAAAACCAAAGTGTTATGATTGCAGTGACAGAAAGATGTTGTAATTTGTTCTTGCCTCTGATTATTGTACTCTCCATCTTTAACTTCTGATAAAATTATGTTACTACATAACAAGACTTGATCTGCTGTACGTATTGTGGGCTAGTTACAATTCAGTTTGTCTTATTCACATGTTTTGTACAGATACAGTTTTTTATTGTCATATGTGGCATCTTGCCTCGGTTTAAAACATAATTGAAATGGTACTGACTTGCATGAAAAATTAACACTGAGAAAGAAATTGTTCATTTGAAATTTTGAAGAGAGAGGTGTGTACTAGTAGACAAAGTAAAGACAGCAGGAAGTGGGACATCTAACATGGGAAACTTGGCACTCTGTTTAAGATCCTACATTACCATACGAATAACAGGCATGAGTGAGTCACTGCTTCATTGTTTTTTTATTATTTTGCAGAAATTTTTGTAAGAAAACCATGTAAATGAAGAAGCTTTGATGGGTACATCTTAAGAAATGCTGAAGCATTTTGCAACCAAGTATCCATGGTTTTATAAGCCATCCAGTGCGCATAAAGTTATATGATGTTGGTCACAGATAAAGATTTAATACGTTGGTTACAGCCATTCATCTGAGGATTCTCAGGAGGCACAACATAAAAACTAAAATGTTGTCAAAAAAAACCACATGTGAAAATTCTCACAACAGCCTACCAAAATAGACCTGCCTGACTGACTCCTGGTTATATCTGATCCCTTCATTAGCAGTATGATACCTGTTCCACATGTCTGAATCATTGCTGTCAGATGTTACTGAATTAGTCTCCTCTGGACAGTGATGAGTCATAGGTTAAGTAAAACTAGCACCTGCTCATGGTTAAAGTGATGCTTGTTGACAAGTATTACAGTTTTTCTTTTTATTTGGGGCATTGCTTAGCTGATAGTAACAAAAAGCTTGTATATAGAATGTGAAATATTAATAACCAAATAATGACAGCTTCATTTCTAGGCATGCTAGAAAAAATCTGCAATTACTGAGGTAGAGTCAAAACATAAAGTGATACTATTACTAATTTCTTGTAGAAGAATCAGTGACAAATGCAAATTGCATCATTTCTCAGTGTAATCACCCCTTTTTTCAAAGCATATTGTGTAGCAGTTCGCAAGCTTTTTGGTACCGTCTGCAAAGGAATTTTTCAATTGCGATCGAAGCCCTGTATGCACCACGTCCTTTGTCATCATTGGCCAGACTTTTGTCCATGCAAGGCTCCATGTAGTAGTTCAAACACATGATAATCCATTGGTGCTAGATCTCCCCACCAATAGGTGGAGAGAAAAAATTCCAGCTGCCTGATAGCTTCAGCAGTAGTTGCCACAGAATACGAACACATGTTATCATGGTGCAAACAAACCACCTTGGACAGCAAACCCATTGTGCCAGCATTTTATAAATTTCAGATGTTTTAATGCCTTCTGTCCACATAAATGGTTTCACATCTCTCTATTTACAAGGGTGAAATTCGAAAGTGGTGCCACCATCTTTAAAGACAGTTTACAAACAACATGGTATTAACTACACCTAACACTGACTCATCATGACAGAGCCTAGTTTATAGTCATTCAGAGAACCATCGGGTTTTATAGTGTGTTTATTGTGGCACCTCTACAGACAAAGTCACTTTACTTTTAAATTCACCTTCCTAGTTGCAGCATTGTGTAGACTAGGCTCCTGTTTGGTGAATGTCCTGTGTATTGTAATCAACAGCTGCAAAAAAAAAAGTCATTCCAAAATCCACATCTTCTTAATGTTATACTGTATCTACAAATGCCTGTGAAGTTCAGGAGACAGATGCATATTCTTATCATGACCATAGTGAGTAGAATATTTGGTTTTCATGACAGTTTGAATGATACTTAAGTAACATCTTTTGCTTGTAAGTGATCTGTTTGGAGACACAATATGGAGTGATGAAATGAAATATAATCATACCTCCCCCCACTTGTATCAGTAGGTAGCTGTGCACGAAATTAAATATAACACGACGTTACAATTATCTACTTGAAATGCAGGTCTTGTTTATCCTGCAGGATTGTGTGTTTGTCTGTGCTAAGAGATTTTTCTCCATATTACTTTACTAGACTATGATTGGTCATCTGGAAAGTATTCAACGTGGACTGAGTCTACATGGCGGGAATTCACAGTCAGGATGTTTCTTAGACCGTCAAGGAGTCATGAGATTCTTACCCTCTCACTTGGACTTGTGGTACTCTTGATGTCATTTCTGATTGTCTACTTAGCAAATTCGCGGTCACACATCCTGTTTGGAAATAGGTAAGTGTAAAATAATATGTGTAGTGCTGGATTTAAAACATAACATACATTGTCACAGTCAAAATAGATTTTCAGTCAACCCAGAAGGATCTGAAGAAAGTTTGTGTCCTGTAACATTATTGGAGGCTTTTAAATACACATCTAAGATGACCCCACAAAAGATGTCCAAAAAATTTAGTGCCAGATTTTCCCATATCAGAACATACACATCGCCAATTTAATCATTTTCTACCTTAGAAACCTGTGTAATTTATGACCCAATTTTTCACAATACATTTTCTCATCAAAATTTTGAACATTCTCCTCAAATTCTTTCCCATTAAATTTGTTCCATAATACAATTATAAAATTGTGCTTTCAACTCCTAAAGTTAAATCTCCAAGGTAATTACCACTCATATGCATTTTGCACAGCGTGACATTCGTAGCTTGTGATTTGTCCTGCAGGTCAGTGAGCGGACGATGCTTTTGAAGCCTGTTAGTATTACCATTTTTATGTCAATGTTATTAACTAGTAAGGGCATTGAGGTACAGAACATTGTAAATGCATTTTAACAAAACTTGAAATATGAAAGAAGGCAACATCTGACATGTGGCCACTCTGCTTGGTTTTTTAGCACAGTGAATTTGAAATGTGTAAGTGTATCATGCTGCACGTTACAAATATACAAATTTCAGTGCCAGGGGGATCATTACTGTGCAAGTGGCCAGGATTGTAACTGTGTAAAAAAATGGCACACAACATAAACTGCAATTCAATTCTAGGTTGAAGAAATGCAACAGTATACAGATATGTATTTACTGCTAAATTACTCTACATGTTTCGGACATCCATCGTGCCCATCATCAGGAGTACATAAATCTGTAGTTGCAGCCTCTGGTACAGATCATACTATCTGGGGAGCAAGCTTCTTCAAACATGACCAAATAAGGACTCCTTATTTGGTCACGTTTGAAGAAGTTTGCTTCCCAGATATTATGATCTGTACCAGAGGCTGCAACTACAGATTTATGTACTCCTGATGATGGGCACGATGGATACCCGAAACATGTATAGTAATTTAGCAGTAAATAAATATCTGCATACTTTTCCATCTTGTTGGATTTCTTCAACCTAGAATTACAATGCACGGAACTACAAATATGCAATTCAGTGTCAACTTGAAATAACAAGATGGTACTCACACTTTGTAAGTGAATAGCTGAGCCAAAAAAAGATTAAAACAGCCAAATGTGGTAAGGTATGATCAGTACTTGTGGAATGGTTGTAGGTAAAATGGGCACTTCATCTACCAGTAGTGTTTGAAAAAAATAGTTTGGACCTGTATCCAAAAAATGTATCAAAATCACTGAAGTATGTAAGACTTAAACTGCAGTTTGATGGTGAAAATGAATCGTTCAGTGCGGAATTTATTTGGAGTAGAATGCTACTAAGTGAATGTCAGTTTCAGTACAGAATTACAGAAGATTAACATGTTTTTTTTTTTTTCAGACATACTCTTGAAGACACTTTCTTAATTATTAAGCCATATTTGTTGAGTATTTCAAAAGCATCATAACCCTTTTAAATTATTAAGAATATCAGAAGAACATAAATACTGTGCATGTAAAAGTGTATAATGCTGTTACAGTATACCATTATACTTTATTTAAGGCAGGTAACGCGAATAACGTACAGTAAACTACTCAGTCTTCAGTTTGGAAAATCGTAGCATACCGGTAGGGCACGCAGAATTTTTTATGATGAAAAACGGGTGCACGTGTACAAAATGTAACACAGAACTACATAAAAAAAATATATAGTGATATAAGTCAAATTGTTCAACTGTTTTGTTTTTACAAATTGTGTTTATTATCTTTTTCCATCATGGGATGGATTTTGTTTGCATTAATCTGGTATTTTCTTTACTGTGGTATTCATCAAAGTGAAACATTACTACATAAAGATATGTTTAGTAAACTGGTGAGACCCAGAAGAAAAATCTGTTTTACAGAAATTTGATTATTATTATCATCATCATCAACTCCTTTATGCAGGGTATTTATACTTATATTCCTGTAACAAACTATGTCCCTAGGGAATACAGTGTTGCAGCTGTTCTGTTGTTACTATTCATGGTGCTTAGATCGTTAGTTTCTGTGTTGAGTCTATTGTATTTTTACGTTAGTACTTTCCAAAGTATGTTTGCAGTGCCCAATATGGCTGTTTTCTGTAGTTCCTTGACTTCATATTTCCCTGGTATGTTGCTCACATATTTTCTAAATGACTTTGAAATAGTCCCAGTCTCCCCTTTGTTTTTACATTCCACATGCGCTGTATTTCTGTTGTAAGGTCTTTATATTTTTTATTATTATTATCATCATCATCAAAATGAGATTTCCCTGTATATGGATGTCGCACTCTCTTTATAACGTACCAGATTTATCACTCTTAATTCCATTATTGTTTTCATTTCTATACACACTCCAATTTCAGATCAGTGGTTTGAAAATATCTTCACTTCCTGCTTTTGCATTTTAATCTCATGACAGAATTTGTCATTTGGTGTATAGGGAACTGATAGCATTTCTTACACATATTCATTCATTTATTCTTTAAAAATATCACTTATTAAATGATCTTATTTTATAGTTTATGGCAGTTTACATTGACAGCATTTTACTGCACTTTTGTAATACTGTAAATGTTCAAGTGATAACTTGCATTACTATTTACATTTGTAGTCCACAGGTTATGGGATGGATGACAAAGGTTTGAATTCCTGGGAGGGGCATATCCACGAAAGCTGTGGAGTCCACTTACTCTTATATCCAATAGGTATCAGGGGCTTTGCCAAGGGGTAAAGTGGATGGGCATTAAAACTGATCTTGGAATTTCTTGTAGTACTGTGGTTAGTGTGGGGACCGCGGTAGCGCAATGGTTAAGGTGCTGTGCTACAAATCGGAAGGTCACTGGTTCGATCCCAGCTGGTGTCAGTGGATTTTCATTGACATAAAATCCTTCCGATCACACTATGGCCCTGGGGTCAACTCAGCCTCTAACAGAAATGAGTACCAGGCGCTTTTCCTGGGGGTAGAGGCGGCCGGTGCGTAAGACTGACAACCTTACCACCATCCTGTGCCGTTGTCATGAAATCTAGGAACCTTAACTTCCAGGAACCCTCTGGGCCACCCCAGGCCTGTAACAGGACTGCTTTACCTTTTACTATGGTTAGTGTGTGGAATACACATCCATTCTCACATATCTTTATGGCATGATGCTCAAATAAGTGTGTAGGATGAGTATAGCTACCTGTTAGTTCAATGTTCATTCAGAAGTGCATTGTGAAAACTGTTGAAGGCAAGAGTACATTAAAAACAGAAGTTATGAGTCCTGGCCTAAGGGGAACAGAAGGGCAATATAGAAGGTAATAGAAACTAGCAAAAAGTATGTTAAACATATATGATCTTCATTTAGAAATGATTAGAAATTCAAATAATGCATATTTGCGTATGGTGAATTTAAAATGTTGTTAAAATAGCAGTGAAAAATAACTTTTCAAATGTGAATAATGTCACAATCATAAAATTAACATTTACTAACCATTATTTTCAGTTTGCTAGGGCTGGGTTAATGTTTGAGATTTGACCTGTATGTACAATATATTTGCCAGTACTGTACTGCAATTTGAACCCATATCAAAGTTTATATTATACTGCATTGCTTTTTTGCAGGTTAGTGACAAGTAGTTGCTAGGGACACGACGCAAATCAAATATCCTTAACCACACTTCACAGTGGTGATGAGTCCTCTGTCACCCAGCTGTGAGCAGTCCTGACTGCATGTATCATATGTAATAGTGGGAAATATGAAAGGAGAGGAAGAAAAAGAAGAGGATACTTGATTTGCGACCTCGGATACAAGTCATAATGACGAAGGGCCTGATTGAACACAGTATTGACTTGATCTCAAGCCATTCCTTGCAATGAACGAAATATTTATTTTGCATGTTTAATTTTTCCCAAAATTTTTTACGGCGGTGCTTCAAGCAGAGCAATGTAAAAATAGTGAACTGTCAATACAGACTTGTATAATGTGGAACTTACAACACAAAAAAATACAAAAATTCCTGCCAAAAAATGTATATAAGGTCAGTACGAGTATACAGTAAACCAAGCTGCCGAGTTGGATCTCTTAATGTGTGTTGTTAGATGCTGGTAAGGATTATGAATATTGATCCTGAATTGTGAGTTTTGTGGTTAAAGTAACATGAGGATCTGTACATTATCCAGATCCATCTCAGTGTAGAATGGTGTCAGAAGTGGATTCTTTACATATTTGTTGATGTGAAAATTTTAATTTTTTGATCATGTCTCCTTTTTGATTTTGATTACAAATACACACCAGTATTTGTAGTAAAGTATTTGCAGGCACCATGTTTGGCTGGCAAAACAAGGACAGCCCTGTTTCTTAGGGCTTATGATGTTACATGGTTTTAGAGATAAGTGGCCTTTAAATTGCATCATGTTCTTGTGTGTTTTCTGGTATTAATATACCTATACTGTAGTTGTTACTTATCAGCCTTACCAGAGGCTGTAACTTGTATATCTTGTCCATGTAACCTGGCATATATTGTCATTAATATAGGCATTATACAGAATTTGCTTACACATTTCTGTCTTCAAAGTTGTGGGTTCAGTTGACATTATCTGTATCATTACTTCAGTAGTGACATATGAGGTAAACAGTTGCAGCCGTACGGGAACTGGAGACCGAAAAATTCATCAGTTCCTTGTTCCATAATTGGTTGGACACATATTTCATGTTGTTTTATGTACAGATTACTTTGAAAATGAGATTTCCAGCACATTTTTCAGTGGCTATTTTATACAAGAATCTTTTTCTCTTTTATTACATAAAATATGATAACAGTTTTTACATACAGCTCTCTTAAAAATTAGTACAGGTTGCACAATGTCTTCATCATTATCCTCAAAATCTTGACTATATGGATGAACTTCCATGTAATAATTAGACAACTGCTGTTCTGGGTGTAGTGGACCATATTCATGAGATGTGTCATTGCTTTCCTCCAGTGACATATCATTTGATGGATGGAAAATCTTTTAGTGTCGCTGCTGCATCATTCACTGGTATTTTTCATGCCACGTTATTAGAGTGAAAACAGGTAAATCATGAGAAGCCTCAGACCATATTTAGGAATTAAATATTTGCACCTAGGATCACAAGGTTTGCAGGTTTTTGCATTATATACCAACACATTAAGTTATTCCCTCATCTTCCTTACACCTATATCAGTCCCTGAAATGCACATTGTGTGGATGGTACGTGCATTATGTCTTTCCTCGGTCCTTAATACCTTGAAATGCACCATGGCAACTTTCCTATCCTTGTCCTTGCAAGTTTTGCAAACAGCCCTCCCTGAATTTCTTAGATCTGAAAAGAGAGTAAGGAATAGAATGTCCACCCAGGTGAAGAAATTGTGCAAGGTTTCTGAAGCAGGGTAAACATTCTGTTCCATAATTTTCATAACTAGTTAACTGGGCCTGCATCTTGAAAGAATGCTGGTAACATACCATTGTGTGTTACGAGTACTGGTAGTCTTTGTTGTGCATCCTAGTTATGTTCCTGGAAAAGTGGGCATACATCATAAAGGTGTAAATCAGAAGTGATATTCCTATATGAAATAATGGAATAGGCAGGGTTTAGGGGCAATCATACTAATGGCAGCCCCTTCCTATACATTGTGTGTGTACACATATAATTATCATATCAATATTGCTACCTTTTTATTTTATTTTATTTTATTTTATTTTTGGTTGGGGGTGCATGACAGCCCCCCAGTGGGCCAGGGCCTCCTCATTCACAAGGTTTCTAGATCACACACAACACACCACAGTCAGTAGGACTCCTCTGGACAAGTGATAAGCTCATCATAAAGACCTCTACCTGATAACACAAAACCCTCACAACAAACATTCATGCCTCCCATGTGATTCGAACCCACAATCTCAGAAGTGGGCGCAGACCTACGACTTAGACCGCGGGGCCCTCGAGACTGGCGTTACTGATATTAATGTAGAAATAAATGTAGAATGAACTATTAATTTCTAGCCTATTTAAAATGGAAAGGCATTGTAAACAACTTTTGTACACTTTCTGTTAAATGCTGGAAGAGACAGCTTGAGGAAGCTGATGGTGGTATCTGTGTAAGAAATGGTAGGGGAGTGTCAGCTGAGTCAATTTTTTTTTTGTGGGGGGTGGGGGGACAGTATGTCTGTTATGATTTGCAGGATGGGAGTTCCTGACTCAGCACTTTAATTTTTGTCAGCATCATCACAAATTGTACATAATAGTGCTGTTCACAGATACTATCAATCCCTTCACCTTTGCAAGCCACTTTATTACATTTAATCTCTTCAGTACACATTACCTTTCGCTGTTTTTGTTGGAGTTGCACTATAGGATGTAGCCATATGTTTGTCACTCATTTAATAAGAAGTACCAGTCAACCGAACTTATAGGGGACCCTTTTTTAATGATTACCTAGTTGGAGATTAGTAGCTTATCATGGATGGTATATGTTCCATATCATCTTTATCACAGGTATTCTAACTGCCATGAATGATAAAATTCACTCTCACAGACTACTACTCAGTCACTTTGTTACCACCACTAAGATTCTTGCTGCAAGTTACATTAGGGTTTAATTTGTGCCAATTTAATATATACAGGTTTTATGATGATTACACTCAGCATTGTATTATTTGTCATTGTCTCAGTTTTTTATTCCTGGACTGGGTGTGTCATTATGGCATTTGTAGGTTGGTATACATGTCTGCCTTAATAGTAGAGCTGCTCCAGGACAGATAAAGGACTGTTAAATAAAGACAAAAACCACACAATGTCAATCAGAACTGAAGGTGAGTGTACAGTGACTGACAGTTTACGTTGAGTGCATGCCTTGCGAAAGGGTGTTCGACAGAGAATGAGAGGTCAGAAATTAAGGAGTGATGTAAATTTGGTAATGGGCCTTAGAGCAAAAAATGTATAAAACAAGTGGGTGTAAAACAAGGGCTACTTGTATACGCAATGAAATGGTATCTCGAGTCTTAAAAATTGACGATCAACGCATATGTTGAGCAAATTATTCAAGTATTTCCATATTCGTTCGTAACTACAGACTATTTTCCAGTCATTAATAAGAAGAATTATGTGTGAGCCTTTGGTTCATGGTATATTTCTACATGTGATGTAAATTGTTTTAATTTCTCCTTTAACATGGAATGCAAGGTTTCACTGAGCTTTGAATACACAAATTTCTGCCTAATTATTTATCTCAAAATTTTTCCAACAACATGCACATACAATTTTAAAATTCTTATAAAATCAACTACATTCCAACATATTTTGGTGGTGGCCACCACCACCATCATCAGAGAAGATCCCACCTCCACAAGCCAGTACACCACTATTGCAAACTATCTTATCATGCACACAGAGTCAGATCTACTCTGCGTCCCCCGTCAACACAGAACATGATGAGCACAGATGTGCAGCACCCATTAAGCCGTCACAGGCCATAGAAATCCAGGATGTCAAAGTTGGCACTTGCACAGTATGTGGCAGTATGGCAACCATACAGTTATACTTGCAGTTATATAACACCCAAAGTCAGGATTAGTCCTGCAGAAAAGTTTCAATTAACCGTGCTTGAAAACCTGAACAGACAACTTATTCAAGTGTGTGATCATTATAGTTAGACATTATATCAGTGTGTGTGTGTGTGTGTGTAAATATAACACCAACCACATATGTCCTGGTGTGGTTGGTTGTATTGCCAAGTCTGAAGGTCCCATTAGGTAGTGCATATGCCTGTGCTGGACAATAGAGTGCATCAACCTCTTACATGTTTTGTCTCTCTACAAGTTGCAGGTTCATCTGGTAGTATTTTTCCCAACTATCAAGTCTTATACTTTTCTCACAAGGTTTTAGAAAGTCCTTGGTAGAGTTTATAGGCCCATACTCATGCCAGTTATTCAAAATAAGCATAACATATGCTAATTTAGGTTTGTTAGTTGTAATATATCTGACATTCTTTGAAGCGAGCTCTTAGCTGCTTGTCTCTCCCACATACAGCTTGTTGCAGGTGTGGCAAATTAATTTATAAACTCCTGAATTTTTGTATTTGTCCTGATGTTTCTTGGTCAGTAATCTAAAAACTGTATTGTTGTCTCTGAATGCTGTCTGCAAGTATAATTATATAGTTGCCTTATGCTAAATGTTCTGCAAGTGTCAGTTTCAACATCCTGGATCTCTGCAGTCCACAACGGCTTCAAGGGTGCTGCGTATCTGTGCTCGTGATGTTCTTTGTTGTTGGGGGACGTGACGTGGATTTGACTGTTTCCATGGGATAAGATAGTTCACAATAGTGGTGTTTTGGTTTGAGTAGGTAGTCCTTCCGTGGTGATGGTGGTGGTGGCCGTCACTGAAACGTGTTGGAATGTAATTTGATTTTGTGGAATTTTAAAATCTTATATACGAATTGTTGGAACAACTTTTAGATACATAATTTGAAATTTTTGTCTGTTTACACAGTCACTGTTGTATGTAAATTCCGTAGTGCAGATTTATTATACTAGCTAACTAATATTACTCCTTCAGTTCTTCACATTTTTTTAATAATGTACATAAATGACTAAAATTAAAACAGTTTTTTGTATGGTTATTGATCAGGTTATAGTGGGATTTAAACATGCTTTTTTTTATGCCCATTGTTATATGTGGAACAGCTTAAAAAATATGTTGACATATGTGACAATGTGAGAAAGTCAGTGGCCTTATAGGGAGAACTGAAACTGTCATTGGTCAGCATATTTACAACTAATTGCAGATATATCATCAATTAATTACAGCTCAGTGATGGGACTAGGAGGAGTCTGTGTGAACTGTGGAATGAGTCTTGAGGTGTACTTCCTTGTGATACTATAATATACATCTAATTCTTGATATATGAATGCTTAGTTTATAAAAGCTTGCTTTAATGTACTTGACTTTCATGTTCTTGATTTCTGTAGCAATTTTTGCCAGAGGAAAATGTGCACCACTTCACTGAGTCATGTAGTGTAGTTGTATGCATGTATTACTTGGCAGCATTTTTGAAAGGTGGTCTATACTGGATTTGCTGTCATAACTTTGATGTATTGTGTTTTTCCTCACACATTGTGAGTTTTGTGTTCTCAGGCCAATCTGATTACACCAAAATACAAAGGTAAAATGTTGCAATAAAACTTAAGAGCTGTCAGCCACATCAGGTGGTTGAAAGGCAAATAAACCAATGTTTCAAGTACCGTCTCTGTCCTCATCATCAAAGGACTAAATCATTTCACTGATGACAACAGGAGAATAGTTTTCAAAACAGTGGTCTACTGGCCTTTCAGTCACCTGACAAAGCTTGTAGTCTGAGAGGGTTTTATTGCATGAAACCATCAGATTATATAGGTAAATTATTATCTGTATGCTTTTCAGTATCTCATTAACACAAGGGGACATGGAGATGAGGCTCTTAGCATTGGCACTAGATGAGCAGCCTTCTTTTAACACATTTACTGCCAAAATTATTGTCATATTTAATGGAGAGGCTTTAGTACTGTCATGTAAGTCATTTCAACACAGCTGTCCTTTATAACTTGAATTTCATCACATATGTTTGCCAATAAATATACTTTGCTTGTGAAGTCCCGTATCGATTATTATGTACTCCCAACTTACTTACTTACTTACTCCATGGAACAGGGTCCTTCTTGAGAAGCTAACCAGTTCATATCTAGTCAAAAAATTCCCCACATTTTATGGAACCCAGTGTTTTTTCTTCCTTTATTTTCCTTACCTTTGTTCTTACATTTATTATGCACGTGTTTAGTCTACAAAATAGGAAGGCAGTTCAGGGGGGAGATGTGGTACTTCTGTGAAGTCATGTCCAATCATCTCAGGTGTACAGTATTGTCTTAAGCTTTAGGTTCCTGTGACTGTGCATCGTTAGCAAATTGTGAAGAGAAAGAGAAAACCAACAAGATGCGACAATCAGATGTTTATTATCAACACTTTCTCAACATGTTTTGGGCATCATTATGCCCATCTTCAGGAGAACAAAGACCGTGTGTTACTGCATGCGGTGTGCTGCACTGGTTCTGCTGGATGTGGTTGGTAGCGGTTGTGGGGCGCTGCGTTGTAGGGTGCGAGCACTGTGAAGGTTACTGATCGACTAGCTAGTCGAAGTGGTTTTCTAGTATTCTTCCTCAGTTTTTTTGGGTGTCTGGGGGAACAGGAACAAGAACTCCCAGACACCAATAGAACATTTCCAAACAATTTGGCATTTGTTCCACAAGCATGAAACTTTTTGGGTGAGAATTTGCTTTTTTGACAGGACATGTGGAGGAGCATGGGTTTCAGAAATATAGAACTGGATAAATTGCTGGTTGGTGTGGTGGTGATGTGATGACACTTCAATGACTACTGCTTCTGAAATACTTTGCTGTTAATAATATTGCTTGACTCTGTGGATCTCCACATACACTTCCCCATATGCCCTCATGACATGCATAGGGACCATGTTTACTCTTGGCTGAAAGTAATGGTAAAATACATTCATATTATAGTAAGTAAACACATTGTGTTAATACACTTTAAAATATGCATATAATATTTAAAATACAGTGTGAATCGCAAGGGATGGAACAACGATGGTAACAAAATGGGTGCTGTGCTGTGCATACAGGTAGCCAGTCACAGTCCAGGAGTGTCAAGTCATTGGGTGGTGGAAACAAGAGTAAAACTCCATCTCATGGATGTGCTGGAGATAAAACAGCACTTCTGGCAGCCCCACTACATGGAGAGTACTCCTTTCTTCCCAATACTTTGTTACTGAAGCAGGTCGTTTGAAGACCATCAAGGTGTCACTCAGTTGTGGCGCTTGGACATTTATGTGCAATATAGAAAGGCAGTTGACACGTGTGAACCAGGTGAGGTGTCTTTATACTGTTGACAAAGAGTTTGAAATTGAAATTCTTTCTGTGGCTTGTGTTTACATTATTTTGTGATACTTAATGTCATAGGAAGGAAGGCAGATGGTACTGGTGTGCAGTGTCACAGGCAGTGGACACTTCCAAGGATATGCACATCATACTGGACTCAGGCCAGTTTGCCAGACAGGCACAGCAGACCAGTGCTGTGATATGAGTGGCCCTAACCTCAGTACACCACTCCCTAATGAGTGGATTAAGCAAGCCAACATCACCTGTCAGGCAACTTGTCATTTATTTAATCCATACAATGAAAACAGGCCAGTTCAGACAAGTCATGGTGGACAGGTAATATTAACTTAAAATGTAATTAATTTGTTGCCTCTTTCATCTCATGTTTAAAGAGAATTATACCATCATTCAGAGAGAATTCATTATTGTTCCTAGTGTTTGGGCTTACCTTAGTCATAGTCATGTACGAAGTATTGCTGTTAAGTTATTGAAAATATTCCTTTATACGTACAGTTCGTGAAAGGGGTCACCAGGTCACCATCTTCAGGATATTCCCCCTGAGCAGCTGTACACATAGCACAGTGATGCTGGGACTGTCAGAAACATTTATAGTACTCCCCATTTGGAATACCATTCAGCAATGCTGTCACACTTTTGTCAAGACATTTGATACCCTCAAATCTTTATCCCTTCAAAGTGCACTTTAGTGCTGGAAAGCCGGAAGTCATTGGAAGCCAGCTGTGGTCAATAACGGGGGTGATCCAGAATTAATTGTCCAATGTGATGTGGCAGGAGACCAAAATTTAATTGGGAGATACATAATTAGGGCCATTCAATGGACATCATTTGTAGCTAGTTGATCTGTGCACTGTCGCGTCTATAATTGATGGCTATTGTCGGTAGCGTTTCCTGCCTACCGTGGCTGTTTCCAGCATAAAATGGGGGCATAATATGTGATTTATGACTCTGTTATTGAAATCATGAGAAATGGGGAAGTTGTGTATTGTGCACAAGTACCTTGAAATATATTTCAGGTTTGTGTGGCCGATAGCGAATTTAATCTGTGATCACGGAGTGGTAATCCGTGACTAGGACGGACCACATGTTGATGTGCCACCAACTTCATTAAAGAATTGAATGTGACTGCGAGTATAAGAATCGAGACTGTTCGGTAGTGTGTGTGGATGTGTATGTGTGTGTAAAATAATAGTAATATGTGTGGAAAGAACCACGCTTATCACATTTACAGGTAGGAAAAGAGGTATAAACGCAGGAACCGGGGTCAAAAATGTAGCAGGCTAACACAAGTGTCGCTGTGGTCGTTGCGAGATGTAATCAATGGTTGCGAATACGATTAGATGGCTTCAACAGACGTGAGGTATTATTCAGTTGTCCGTAATTAAAGACACTTCGTTTGGTATTCACTGGCGTGTATTAGTTCAGTGCTTTGTTTAGCGCTTCAGTATGGTGCAATAAAGTTAGCCAAATTCGTATTTTGGTTGAACTTCTGTAGGTGGGCTTGGTATTCAGGAGGTTAAGTTGTATTAGTGCTGTAGGTTTCTCGAGGTTATGTGAGTGCGGTAGTTAGGGTTATAATATGGTACAGCACATCCCATTTCATGTCTCTCACAATTTCGAATTTATAGTGTTTACAAAATTCAGCCAACCGTCGTATGGTACAGCAGTGAAATGTATGGTCATTATCACTGGCACAGATGCAGTGAACCAGGTCGCCTGTTTGTATTTTGTACTGGGGGTCCTCATTGTGTGACTTGCTTCATTTAACCCTATTGGCACCTAGAATTTTGAGGTGGCTGCTATATATTTTAAAAAAAATTGTCGGCCACAGGTCATAATTACAAATAATTAAATGTAATGCATTTTGCATTATGCATATTCCCCACTTAGACCACTTGTTATAAAACATTGTTATTGCCATATTCCTACAGATACAAGAGATACATTTCATTGATCCATAAAAGCACCTATAAGCGGCACTGGATATGAAACTTGTCATTGATTGTCCTAACTAAATAACTCTATCCAGCATTTCCATATTCCATGTTTTCCTTCTGTTCTGAAAAGTGTCATGTTCATACAATTACATGTAATACTTCAGTCCAGTAGGTACTGTGGCTCTTTATCCAAGGTAAAGTAGCTGCAGCATTAATGTGGGAAAGCCTTTCTGAACTTTTTGAAGAGTGTGAATTTTCACTGAACTGTCAACCTCTGTACTGGCATTTTTCTCTTACATTGACTTAATTCAAGGCACATATTGTAATTGTATGTGTATTTGTGTTGAATATAACAGTCATAGATGTTACTTTCATTGTTCAGACAGAATAAATCAACATAATTTGTGTCTGATTGACAGCAACTATACTGACAGAATTGAAAGAACTCACAAAGAACAGTGACATTTTCTTTGAAGTATGAATTTCATTGTTTCAGATACTGGAAAGAATGCTGCCTGTTATCTTTGCTTTTCTACGTACATATGCTCCATATGTGACACTGCCTGTTGCTGCAGTGGTTGGGATCATTGGGTACAATCTGGAGGGCTTCATCTCTGACAAATATACACCATATCAAAAGAGTGTAGAAGAAAAAAGGGAAGACAGATTAGTGGAAGACTACTTAACTAAAGATACAACAAATGTGGACAGTTTGAAGGAGAGGAAGTTCGTACCTCGTTCAGTATTTGAGAAAAATGTTTCACCATCTCTGAGTAGTAATGAAACAAAATAATAGTAGGCTTGCATAGATTCTGAATTTTGTAGGTGCTGTAGTTGTACATAGTTTATGCTTATTTGTAGATATATTAGTAATTTATAAAAGCATGTTTTTATGCTATCAGATGTTGTTTCTGGGTGGGCAGTGTCATAAAATTTTCATAAAACGTGTTTCACCATTCTGTCTAATACACCAGATTCTTTATTTCACTTCCTGTTATAATGCTCAAAGTACACGATAATTAAATGACAATAATTTTGAAAAACAAATATCATAAATTGATGCCATTATCCGTAGTAATACAAGGTGCTGGTGTGTCACATTTTTGTACAGAGACTACTGAAATGTGTATTGACATGAGAATTGAATAATTTGAAATTGATATGACAAATTTGCTCAGGTGTTTGGTTATCAATGACAGTTGCTGAATTTAGGAACCTTTGAAATAATCCATCAGTGACTGCAAGAAACAGTGACCTTGTAGCCCCCGCCATGATGCAGCATTTGTTGTTAAAGCCTTGGAGATATCAGTAAAATAGCGGCTTCAGTTTGCATATCAATGAAAAAGTGTTTGATGATAGAGAATAGCATCATGTATCGAGCAACACAAAGCAGTTCTTGTTTATGCAACCAGCAGCTGTACCCCCTACTGCCTACAGACTCTCCTGAAACCACAGCTCGGGTTTGCTGAAAAGTGCCTATTGTGAGTGCTTGTTAAACAGACAGGAACAAAGTAAGAATTACATTTACGTACTTCTGTTCACAGATCATGCACCTTTTTCAAGAAGTGGAATTAAAAACACAAAATGTCCATAATTGCATGGATGAAAATCTTCATGCTAACAAAATTCATTATTTCTAGCATCAGTTTTCCCCCAAATGTGTGTATGGATGAGGCCCCTAGGTGACTATTTAAATGGTCCACATAAGTTACCTCACCAGCTCACTACTGTGCCATATTATGACTGCCTTTGGGAACAGCTGCCATTACTATTGGCAGAGGTACCAGGTGGGTAATACTGCATATGATGAAATACATGTCCATTACAGTAAGGTAGTTCCTGATCACTTGTTTACGATCGGCCTTGAGTGACTGTTGGGTTGAAGCAGACCTGTATGATGGCCACCAAGACCTCTTAGATATTAAACCATTGGAACATTATTTGTGGAAACACCAATATGTTACAGACTGTGAACGAAGTTTCTGTATGTGAGAGAATTGGTACCAGCATATACTGCATCATGCTGACAGCATGCTATGCAATTACAAAGCTTGATATTAAATGCAGAGCACACTCTGTCTTAAGCTAAGCTCTACTGTGTATTGCATGCAGTAGCTCTTGGCCCAGACATTTACTGTGATTTATTTTCTCAAATTGGGAAGGTAGTTATCCTTTGTTAAGGTAATTCACATAATTAACATTGGGTCAGAAATGAAATTTTATTTATTGCTGCTATAAGAAGAAGCAAGCTTTGTTGTATCAAAAGTTGAATTGTTGTTTCGGTTTTCTCTGGAACAAAATGTTCTGAAAAGAAAGTCAAAGTTTGCTGTCTTCTGGGGTGTGATACCATATAGTCTGGTAGAAATTTACCAAACTACAATTACTTGCTTACTTACTCCATGGAGCTGAGTCCTTCTTGAGAAGCTAACAGGTTTTCAGTTAAGCAAGAAATTTCTGGAATTTTGTGGAACCCAAAGGTTCATTACCACAGTCACAAGTGCCCACCACCTATCCCTATCCCAAGCCAGCTCGATCCAGTCCATGCCCTCACATCCCACTTCATGAAGATCCAACTTAATATTATCCTATCTATGCCTGGGTCTCCCAAGTGGTCTCTTTCCCTCAGGTTTCCCCACCAAAACCCTGTAGAAACCCCTCCCCTCCCCCATACATGGTACATGCCCCACACATCCCATTCTTCTCAGTTCTATCACCTGAACAACATTGGGTGAGGAGTACAGATCATTAAGCTCCTCATGATGTAGTTTTCTCCACACCCCTGTCACCTCGACCCTCTTAGGTCCAAATATTCTCCTCAACACCCCATTTTCAAACACCCTCAGCCTACATTCTTCCCTCAACATCAGCAACTAAGTTTCACACCCATACAAAACAACAGAAATTATAGTTCTGTATATCGTAATCTTTAAATTTTTGGATAGCAAACTGGAAGACAAAAGATTTTGCACCGAATGATAATAAGCATTCCCTGACTTCAATCCGTTCTTAATTTCTTCCTGAATAGAATTTTGAATCATTAAGGTTGTTCCCATATATTTGAACTGTTCCACTCATTCAAAGTAACTCATCAGTCTTTATATTATGACTTCATCCTGCATTCTGATCTCAAGATATGGCCATGTACTTAGTTTTATCAGCATTCATTTCTAGTCCATCTCTTGACTAGCAACTACTAAGACTTCTGTGTTTTTTTTTAATAGTATGTACACTTCCACCCAACATCAACATCATCAGCATAAACTAGAAGCTGATGTGCACCATTTAATTTCAAATAGTCTTTGAATGTTATATTTCGTGTCAATGAAATTGCCAGCACTTATTGTCATTATGTTTATGTATAATGACTGATAGTTTGTCCCAACTTTTTTCCTTCCTAAACCCTTGCCCCAAGTGGAAAATCACAGAATGATACAGAAAATATATGTATAATGTAACCCTGAGTTGCAATGAGGTCTTTGCCATGCAGACTCCTCTCGGTTGGTAGTACCATTTAACCCACTGGGTCACATGTTGCATTGTTCATAATTGTATGCAGAATGTTATTACTGTTACTAGGGTCTGTAATTATGAATCTTTGAAAAAAATAATATAGTATTTATGTGCTGATAATTGTGCATGTTGAATTTGGCAGTCATGCATAACCTCAAATATTTGCACTGTTGAAATATTTTGTAATTGCTGACTTACAAACAATATTGCATACACAATTTGTTGGTATGTTAATAATCTCCTACAATTAATATCTAAATTTAAAATATTACAGTTGGGCATTTTCTTGTTCCTTTATTATGCATAATGTAAGTCATATGAAACGATTTAATAACTACATAGGAATGTTATGTAACATGAATAGTACCTTACTGGATTATGTCGCACCACTACAACAAACCCACATGAGTATTTATTTTTTTTAACCCTGTTTCTCTGCCTTATTGCTTGTAATTCTCTTGTAAACTGCATGATGTTTGGAAAAAATGTCTGTGATATGAAATGTGTTTTGATTTTCTCCAGAAGTTTTGTCTGCAACTTTTCCCAACCTAAGAAAAATTCAGTGAGGAAGTGTCAGAAATTTACCTAGTTCTTTGTGTAAAGTACAGTACCTATTATTTTTGTGCGATATTAACCACACTTGATTTTACTGGGCATCTTTAGTAAAAAATACCCAGTACAAAATTTCGTGAAAATCATTCAGCATAGGCTGAATGGATTTTTAAATGAATTCTTAAATACATGGTGTGCAACTGCATGCAACCTGCCAGTTAATGTCAAATGGCCCACTGATCATATTCAAGTTACAGAGTGTAGTATGGCTTACTGTTAAAGAATTTCTGGTTACAAAATGCTTTTCAATACTAGCTTAATCACTTTTGACCCAAAAATTTCAGAAGGGTTGTGTACATAAATCCAAGGTTGTTAATATTTCTGTGTGTAGAGTTGATGGTATTTGTTTTCATTAATGGTACTGATACTTGGAGCTGCTACATTTCATAGTCCTCCCAACAGTTGTACCAAATTTGTAGATGGTAATGTGTGAGTAGATACTGCCAGGGTTCAGAATGCTGTTGGGAAAATTTGGCTGCAACAGACAAAAATTGTATCTCAGACTGCTATTGCATCAGATCAGCACCTTTGAAGTTAAATGAGGAAACTGCACAAATTGTACACAATTTGATGAGTTCTAGTTTATTTCATGACTGACTTCTGACTTGTTTTATTACAGTTAGTGATGGTTTACTCATTAAGTTTGTTATTTAGTGTGGCACTATATGATTGCTGTAAGTAATAAAATGGAAAGTGATTATGGCCCATTTTAAAACATTGTCACAGCATTTATGTAGGACTGGAGCGATCATAAAAATCATAATTTAGCTTCTCTCTTCACCAAGATTTGAACCTCTGATGTCCAAACATACAGCAGAAAGCAAACCAGGACATCTCGGCATATCTGACCTCACGGTAACAAGATAAGACGCTGGTGTCACTCATGCCAAATGTTCCACAGTCAAGGTGGCTGTATTCAGTGTGGATTATGCTCTGTGACCTCTGACAAAGTCATAAAATGTTAGCTGTGAAATAAAAGGCAACCACTGTGGTTCAGAGACCATTCCAAGTTATAGTCCCTGTCTACATTCATCATTGCTATCCTCTAACTGGTAAAAATGGAATCCTGTCCCCACCTAAGAAGTGGGCCCCTGCACGCTTATCAGGTGCCACTGATTATGCAGACAAACTGTCAGTTGTATTCGTACTGTACCAGCTGTCATCTTTATCCCACCCCATTGTTGAATGTCGGTGAGATCGTGCTTGACAGCCTCAATCATCAAAGTGAAGTCCTTAATTTTTGTCAGACAGGCAGAAATTAATATTGTCAAAAGGTGATATCTAGAAGCACTTAAAAAAGACCCTCCCTTTTGTAACTGGCTCATGGAGCCTTGAGTAACACACAGTAATTAATACAGTGCATATGTTATGTTCTGAATCCTTTGCTGCCCTTTACCAAATCACTGGTGTTTGAGTGGCCGATGGTTAAAAATGGTTGTGCAGCACTGTTCTAGAGGCACTACAGTCAGTTTACAGTATGACAATAATTACTAATTAGTGGAAAGAATGGGCATGTAATGTATTCTCTATACTACATCATTTGGTTTGAGAAAACTATTGAGTATATTTACTAAGAAAGAAATCCACCATTATCACTTTAACAGAAGACTGCTGCTTCAACTTTCATGGAAAAGACAAAGTGTAGCTTCTTGTTGATTTTCAGTGTAAAATTACTGTAAGCTTTCATCACTTCCCAAATTTTTATTATGGTATCTATGCATGTACTTACACAGGACAATTCAGGAATCTGCATAACTTCATACTTATGTTGATAAAGTGATTTCAAATAAAAGGGAAGTCCAATTAACGTGGGCCGAGTTCAGGAAGTTTGAGTCATGACACTTTGAAAGTAAGATACAGCTGTACCAGAAGTGAGTGTTTTTAATGAAAAATTCTCATGTAAAACTAAAATAAGTATTATTCAGTAACAAGGTGTCTTACAAAACTGTTCACTGGGCATCTGTCACTTGAATGCACATATGAGCATGACAGATTATTGAAGTGGTCAACAGTGCTGTGCATGACAAGGCAGGGAGTCAATACTGTGTGACCAGATCCCTATAAGGGTTTCACATAAATGTGATCCATTGTTTTAGAATTAAACGTTTGCAACTTTAAAAAATAACAGTTTACTGAATGTTATGCTTTTAGCATTTTGTTTGAAATTGATTATGCCAAAGGGGCTAATGATAATACATGGGCCAAAATGTGTATGTTAATGTGAAGTGCAGTAGTGTGTAAAGTGCTGGTAGGTTTATGAGTGCTGAATTGTAGAAATGAAGTAGATACCACAGAAAATGTATAATTAATAGTGATCTGTCAATCGAAAAACAGTTAAGGGCACAGATTTCCAGTGTTCTTCATCTTGCGTCCCACTGGTCATGTGGTCAAAAACTGTAGTTCAACAGTAGTAAAAAAAAAATCCCCCACCCACCCACACAAGTCTGTTTTGCTCATTATGTACATTTGATATTATATTAGTCATTAGTGGAAGTTGTTACTTTCAGGACTTCATATCCCACCCACTGAACCACTTTACACACAATGGACTAGGTAAATGTCGTAAAGAGGGGAATGCAGTAGGCAACATATGGCTACATACGTGGTTAATTGCATCTGGATAATTCTGGGTTTCAAGCGAAAACGACCCATACTGGTGATAGTGGACACCACCTTTTCCAATCAGTGGGTATCTAGATCCTGGTTGGGGCAGCCCATTTCCTGTGTAGAACTGAACTCCTGGTTGATCCGAGTAGATTTCCAGATAACGTCCTGATTCAGGGTGTACAACTCTGAAATTACATGAAATCAAACCTTGAAAGCATTTTTCTGAACCACTCACGTTTCATTAAACTACAAACTTCATTGACCAAAAAAATATATATTTTTTTTACTGTATACAGGGCCTTTCCAATGTCACCACACCAAGCATGACAGTTTTATCACTGTAGAACACATCTGCATCCACGATATATATATAAATCATCCACACAATTCAACAGCTTTATGTTATCAGCATGTGAAAAACTGAATTTTTTGCTTTTATCTCAAAGATTTTTTAATGCTGCTGTAATATGTTTCATATAAGGGAGCACTGTAATATAATCATCAGTTACTCTTTTTCTTTTGTGCCATATGATGACCTCATATAAATTGATATAATCTCTGAATTATACCAGTTTATTACAGAATAATTTAATGCACTAACCATTATTGCTACTATTTTCCGTGAAATAAAACAGAAAAAAAAGGAAAACCTTGATTGTAATGGTTTATTTACTGTCACAATGTCCATTGCGTAGATTATAGTGTTAGGTGGCCAGATGTTTGTACCTGTGACTATTTTAAGCCAGTAGTCCCAAAAACGATAAGGAGGCATTTTGGTATTTCATGAAAAACTTCAGCTGCGATAGTTGGTTTCCATACCAAGGTTCAGACCTCCCAAACGGCAGCAAGAGTGCCAACGTTGCCAATGTATATTATACACCATCAAGCTTACTCATGTCACCTAACACATTACCTGCATATTAATGCTAAATGATCTATACCAGTTTTTAATTGATTTCCAAAATCCACAGTGAGTTGAATTTACTACTGCCACTTAATAATTTTCTTCCATCAGTCCACACAGACATTAACTTTTCAACTGACAAAGTAGAGAAGGTTTTACATAATTTTACCTGGATACCAACATAGGACTGCCACATCCATCTCTGTGAATGCAGTAATTGTTATCATAGCCACCTCTCTTTTGTATCAGTGGGCCCAACTTATGTGGAGTATAGAACTCTAGGTCTGTACCAGCAACATATGCGACTTCACCTGAAATCAAGACACGTTTCAACCTTCATTTGGTATAATTTCATGGTTATGTAAAGAACATTGTATGAATTATTGTAAATCACATACACAATATATTATCATACATGGTGGAAGACAAATACACCTCATAAAATTGACAGTACAATCAAACTTGGTTATAAGATCACTGAAGGGACCAAATAAATTGTGCTGTTAGAATTGTGTGTCGCTCTAAGCGTTGTATGTGGCAAAAGTGAAGGAAAGATTTCAAGACAAAATACAGGCCTGTAGGAATGTCACTTAAATGTTTACACTGTGGTATATTTTAAACTTAAATTATAATTACAATTTAGAAAGAACAAAAGTTACTCTTCTGTAATTGGAAGTTTCCATACAGGCTTACACTAAAAAAATGCATTCACTAAAAAAAATTTAACATTTACGCAGAACAAAAATTATCATGAGAACAAGACTGCTGACTGGTACACTGTCACTTCTCTGTTGCCTTAATCACTTGTGCAGTGCCTTATTGACATCACTTCATTAAGGCTTTCAGAAACGCTTTATTCTCAATCTGTTCTGTTCAAATGCACTAATAATTGGTTCTGTTCATCCAAATAATATTCATTGTCGAATTTACAAGACCAAATTCCTGACACATGTCAGCTTTCTTTACACTGTTTTCTATTTCTTGTGACAATTTAACTTTTTCTTCAGTGTCCATATCTTTCTTTTGTTTGTGACTAGTCATGTTATCAATTCACCAGTCTCCTGTTAACTGAAAGAAGTAGCAAAGTAGAGGGTAACATTAAGCATAGTTACTGCTACTGTTGTCATTCTCCAGGCCTGGAATTTGTGTAGCTACCTGAACAATTATAGGGCTTGGCTTGTCAAGGTTGGGGAGAGGGTTGAACTCTCAAAATAGTCTCCCTCTTGGATGATTGTGTTGGGACAGATGGTTGGCAATGATGCTATATCCAAGGTAGATGATCTTATGTATGTTGTACTAAGCAGGGCAGAAAACACATGCTTATGGGGAATTAGTTGGTACCACAGAGTGTACTTGTTAAGGTAGACTGTAACATACACAGTATTGATTCAACTGAAAAATGAATACCATCCTGACTGTCACACTTATATGTGGGTACTAAACAGAATAATATATCAAGATGCACTGCAGTTAGTGTTATATGTGAGTAAAATGTCTGTGCCACATTCCTTGCTGTTGTTTCCACAATATGAAGAGCAGTACTAACATAGAGCCTCCTATTTTTTGCTCAGAAACTATAATTACAATTACAATGTAGTTTACATACATCAAGGGTATATCCTTCACAGAGTCCTCTTCATTATCAACACACTTATTCCATTTTTGTGTGAGATGATGTATGCCTGTCACATAAAATTCCTTGCTGCAGTGCCAGAGCTCTTTAGCACACCATGTTTCAGGTTGCCATCATCTGCAAAATGGTTTCCTCCAAGTGCATCCTTCAAGGGGCCAAAAAGTTGGAAGTTGGAGGGTGCTCAATCGAGATTGTAGAGAGGATGTGGGAGAACAGTCCAATGCATTGTTGAAATTGTCTCTCTTATGTGCTGTTTGGCATTGTTATGCAGGACGATGACTTGATTCATCTTCCTGTTTGGCTGAACCCTTCAAATTCATTGCTTTAACTTCCTTAATGTCCACACATATCACTCTGAATTGACTGTGGCACCTCACTGCAAGAATTCTACTAACAAGATTCCTTTCCTCTCCCAGAAGATGCTACCCATGACTTTACACAGCGAAACCTGCATCTTGAATTTTTTTTGCATGGTGATGCCATTCCATTGATTGTCTTGTTGTCAGCATCTCTTTCTTTCACACCATGCTGGAGAAGTTCTGCACAAATGTTATTTTGAATTTTTTGTATTTTCAGCACCAACCTTAAACAAACTTTTCTGTAGCCAAGTTCTCTGATGAAGGCAATGGCCACTGGTTTTCCATTCCCTATTGCAGCACACTGTTTACTTGTGAATTGTGGTCACCCCAAATCAGCACATCAACACTGTCTTTGGTCTCTGTCGTCACTGCTGTGGCTGGTCAGCCACTGTGGGCCTGTCACCAATGTCATTTTCAAGGCTCTTAAAACAACAGACCCAGTATCTAACTGAGCTAACATCTATGGCATTATCACCACATACACTCCTCAGATGTAAATGAACTGGAATGGAGCTGTCCGCAGTAAGAAATTCAATCACCACACTCTGCTTAGTACATATTTCCACTGTTTTGCACTGTTGCTGTGTTGAACACATGGGACTGACTGCAGCATTGATGATCCTGGTGGAGCTGGACAGTGTCACTATCCAGTGAGTAAGGCAGGAAACTCTACCCAGTATCACGTTCCCAAGAAAAAAATAAGAGGCATTATTTTTGTACTGACCTTCATATATGGATCATTGAATAGGTGGTGTGAAATGCTCTGGTCTTCACTATTGTGTCCTCTTTCCTGATAAATGTCTTTGTACTTCTTAATGGGGTTGTCCTCAATTGACAAATCACAGCCCTTTAAATTGTGATATGCATCCATTCTTTATCCACATTAAAAAGCGTATACTATAATTAATCAAAAGTTACAGTTCTGTACAATGTTTGGGAAAACAGTCATGTCTCATAAGACATTTGAATTTTGCAACATCTGGCCGTTGAGAAAGTAAAGTTATTCTAATCTACAGGATTCAGTTGAGATAGAAAGTGCGCTGCTTGTGATGGCACATTGGTAATTCAAGATGACTACACAGGTGATACTGATCTCCACTTTAACAGCAATATGTAACTGATTACTAGTAAAAGGTGACACACACCTTCCATTCTATGAAAACTGCTGCAGATAACCTCTCTCTGCCCTCAGAGGGGCAACATAACGTATGAACAAATTCTGCACCAATTTCTACACTTCTGTCTCAGTAACTGAAACATTTTCTCATGCCGAATGTTCAGGAGAGCTTCATTACTGTAAAGGGTTATTCTTTATAATTTTTCCTTTCAGTTTCCCTCAGATAAGAATCGAAGTAACTATGAATGGGGGATTTAAGAGAAAAGATTCTTGTTCTGATTATCTGTTCTTAAATGCCTCACACATGTACTTGTCAGCAGTATGTTCTGTAGCATTCCTTAAATACCCATATTATCTTTCTTCAATAGCTAAGTGGCTGAAGAAGTGACTATGTATGATATGCGGTGAATTCATAGTTTCCTGAAAAAGTATTTGGTCCTTGAATTTCCATTATTCACAGTATTGAATAGAACAGAATAGAATAGTAAATGGGTTCAAGCCCTTTCAGTCCCGGTGCATGTTGGCCTTTTTTAGACAAGCCCTTTATGTCCCACAATCTGATGTCCAAGTCATGGGAGTCCTGTTCCTTTACTAAAGTTTCAGATTGCCGCCAGACTTAGACTTCTAACGTCCTCTGGGTTCAAGAAAAAGGAACCCTAATCGAAGCCAAGGCTTCACACTCACACAAAACATGGGCTGAGGTTTCTTCCTCTGCTCCACACCTTCCCTACTTAAGGGACTGTCGATCAGCCCTATTATGTAGAGATATCTTCTCAGGGTAGGAGGCCGGTAACAAACCTGGACTGTGTCCTGTTAAAGGACTGTAGCCTGGCCATAGCAGTTAGACTAAGGATTGAGATCAATTTTCAAGCTTGTCTCTGAGTAGTGATCACTTATGGTATACCAAGCCCCTTTTTTTGCATTATGTAATGGCATGATTATTTCATTGCTCTGTATTCATAAATTGTACATACTGATGTGTCACAAATATACAAGTAAAACCATGTCCACCTGTTTATGATACACAGCAGCATTGTGCACATTGTGCGGCAACTACGTGCACAACTGAATTCTTGTTGCATAATCTGGTTGTTTAAGCGAATGTACAACCACTACTTTATCTGGGCAAAATTCAGTCTTGTGGCTGTGAATACAGTTGCCAACAAAACATGTTTCTTATACCCAATGTGTTTTAATGATGTGCAATGGCTGATACCCGAACATGTATGAAGGTCTTGCACATTTTCTTCACTTAACACATTCCTCATGGCATCCTTTTAGGCAAAAATTGAAACCATTGACAAGCTTTGTGGGAACTCACTACTGTGGGCATTTGTGGGTGAAGCTCCAGATGCACTTTCTGTAAGTGTTCTGTTTTATTATGGATTTTGGCTAAGAAAACTCACTGTTGAATCATATAAAATATTGTTAAGAGTAACAGAATTCAGGCTGTAAAGCAAAAAAAAAAAAAAAGTCACATTGCCATGTGACACCATATTACTTTTGACAGGTAAAGATTTTTTAGATCCACAACATTAATTTTTTATGAGATTCACCTGTTGGTATGCTCTGATTGTCTGTAACTGTGTACTGGTTTGCATTAATAGACACTACATGTTGGTACAACCCTTCAGGTCCAGAAGCCTGCAACAACAAATGACGGTTACTATATGTATTTGTTTCATATAATGATCAACCCATCCCAGTTACAGTTAAGAACATGGAGGTATACTTCCACTCCTCCATATGCCATCTTTATACCTCTTTCACTTTACCTTTACATCAGCATTTCTCAACCTGTATGCTGACACCCAAATTTGGGTCACAGAGCTATTGTGCTTGGATCAAGAAACAATGATCTGTATCAGTATTTTCCAACACACACACACACACACACACATATATATATATATATATATAAACTGCACTAAATCAAGATAATGTCACATTCATGTTTTTTACATACCTTTTTAACTTCTTATGCCTGGGGCCACAAGACAAAGCCATTGGCCTGATATGTGTCATGTCTCAAAAAAGGCTGGGAAATGCTGTTTTAGATGGAGATAGTAAAAATCTCTGAAATGTTGGCTATACAACCTTCAGATTTTTTCATTGCCAGACTGCCCACTGTAGAGCAGACAACATTTCTGCACTCTGACAATTAGTGCCACCAACTGAGCTGCAGTGCTCAGTCTGGCACTAAAAATTCTTTCTGTACATTCACATTCTACAAAATGGCACCCAGAAATAGGATCCACATTAGCATGAACTGGTGTTAAAGCAGTACTACCTGAAGATGACGTACATAATGTAGTTATGCTCTCTGACATCATCAACCCTGAATCAAAGCAGATGGAATTAGTAGAAGCTTACTTGACCGGCCAAGTTGAAATATGCATGGTTTGCAATGTTTATGGGTGTGGGTCTTGTTGTAGTGGCTTTCACACTGAAGATCAGCTCATTGTAAGGTGTGAGCTGATATGTCACCTGGGTGAGAACTGTTCCTGGGAATCCTTCTTCACCATCCACACTGATATAACTCAGGGTGAGCTTGTTATTGTACAGGTATGGCTCCCACACAACCTTACAAAAAACACAGAAGTATTTTATTTAATGATGTTATCAGTTGGTCATACAGCACTGGTGTGAGATGAATGATATACTGATGAAATTATAACAGGGGAAAGCAAAAGTTCTCAGACTAAACCTAACTTTACTTGAAGATCTACACATAGATGGAAGGGTAATATTAAAATAGTTCTGAAAAAAATAGTGTTGTATCCTAGATATAGCTTCTACTAGTTGTAGACATATCATGGATATTGTCACTCCAGAAACTGGGTTCAAACCTCAAGTTAAGAATTGGGAGAAGAAGGTGTAAAGCAGTATAGTCGCTTTAGAACCCTGAATAATTATTGACTCTGATTTAATAATTTTTGCTGGTGATCAAGAGTGCAGAACCAACTAGTAACGACTGAGAATTATTGGTGTTGGTGACCGGTGTTATATGCCCTCTTTCTTCCTCTGTCTACCTCTGCTAGTCTTGTAACAACATCATAATATATGTGTAGTATGTTTAAAGAACCAGGTCCTGATGTTCCCACAGTACTAAGATCATAGATCTCAGTCTTTTTACCAACATGACTCTTACTTGGGTGGATCTGAAACATATGGCCTTTGAGTTGTGCCTGTACTTTAGGCAATGGCCCTGAGATAGTTGAGAAGCAAATACTGAGTAACAAGTTTTATATAATGATTAAAAAACAAAGAAAACATGCAGCAAATAAAACACACAACAGTGGTAAAATATGAGTGTTCATGCAGTTACCATTCTATCCAACACCTATTCATTTTACCTATGTGACAATTATATAATCATGGTGTGGTAGGTTGTGAACTATATCAATTTGACTCAGTATAGGATCATATGCTCATGAACCATCAGTTTACATGAAATTTCAAGCAGGAATCTACTAACTGGAGTTAGTTACAAGTAGAAATGTGTGTGCATATTATTGAAGAATATAAACATAATTTAATATCTCCCACTTGGTTGCCTATACAGATAAAGTACATAAAGGAGAATAAGTACTGAATATTATAGGGAATTTCTGCCTAAAGAACTGTTAACTTCTCAAGGAGGACCCCACTTAGGTTGGTTAGGTATGCCAATTAACTTAATTCATTATGTTAACATTCACATGTAATCACAATCTCATACGGAAGTGAAATTAATCGCATCTGCACCATAATTTTGACACATAGTTCCTAAAAATCCTACTGCAAAGCCAGGAGAGTGAGATTTGACCAAGTCATCACTAATTTAAAAGTCTGAACTTGGTTTGTATCAGCATCCAGTCATTGCCCATACCTTGTCAAAGCCTCTCAGTCCACCATGCAGCTGATTTGAGCCTTCATTTTGTGTCAAATTATACTGAATTCCATGGAGAGTGAATTTTGCACCTCCAATTCTGTTTGCCACTCGTCCAAGAACAGCACCAAAGTAGGGGTCATTCTTCTGAAGGAACCCTGAAGGAAACAAACAGCTTGTTACACAATCCTCTCACATGATTATGATATCATAACAGATCTATAAATTACTGATTTCAGGTATCTCTCTCTCTTTCCATACCACTTACAAGTCTACTACTGAATGTGTTTAAACCCACAAGTACTAAGTTTGCACACAAGCAGGCAACAAGCAGATGGATTACCAGTTGTTAGTGACTAGCTGCACAAGGAAAGGCTGGTTATTCCCAGAGTTCCTGGTATTTTCACGTGGTTGATGCGTCACTGGAAATTTGAGCAAACAAAGGTGGGACTGCTATCATTGCATTTTTTGTGTGCCCACAACTTGCACTGAATGCACTGAATCCACATTTCTCTGGGCACACTTCTAGAATATGCATAAAGACAGTACAGGCATTAAGTATCCTTGGAGCCTTCTTTGTTTCTTGTTTGTTTTGTGAATCTCTGACTAGAAATGTTGCACACACTTTTCTTTCCTCTTTTCTTTTTCTTATTTGCTCCAAGAGGTGTGTTGTGGTTTTTTCAAAGCATTTTTAATGGGGGTATCAGTCAAAATTGCAGTTGTTGTCTTCTTCTTCTTTACATTCTGAGTCTTTCTGGGTCTGGCTTTAGGAAGAGGTCGAATGTCCTCTAGAGAAGAAGGATGTGTTTTATCCTTTGAAATAAATGTTGATGGTCCTGGAGAATCAATCGGTGTATTTGGGGATTCACTGTTACCGTTGGAAGCTTCTGCAGCCACAACAGTAGGGGTAGATCTATCTGTAACGTAAGCACCCATAAATTCTTCATAAAAAATATTCCTGTTGAAAGTGTAAATTACGAAAACCTGGAAACCTGCTTTGATGTTCCCAGGAAGAAGCCGCGAGATGCAAAGACGAATTGGCAATACCAGAAATGTTATTTATTGTCATGCATGGCCCGGATTGTTAGTTACCCAGTCATCACACGCATAGATCACGTACGCCTTAAATGGACCATAGACAGATACGTCCAGGGGTTGGAGTTTATGTTTGCAGTGTGGATGGAAAGAGAGGACAGTAACTCTATTCTGTTTGAAATAGTCTAGTGTCTCTATGGACAAGTGTGAATCGTGGTTGCTAGCAAAAGTACTACTGGTCTCTCTTTCGAAGGCTTGGCATGTGCTTGAAGAGTTTTACGTATCTTACAAAATGACCCTCTGCCATGTACCCAGATGGATGGACCTAAGTTAAATCTGTTGAATGTACCCTGTGTTTAATGACAGTGTTGGTGGCGTGCTTTTTTACATCAGTCTATCATACCCTGTCCCAGTATATTGCCAAAATACGAAAAGGAATTTGAAAATCTTTCGCCGCGTACCTTGTTGACCTTCCGCGTTTTCGCACAGCTCTCACATCTCGTAGCAGTGCGTCAAGGCGTTTGTTACTTCTTGCAAGTACGCATTATTTAACTTCTTAAAATGGAGATAGAAAGATCACACTGGTAAAACATTGACCTATAAGTCACCAACCGAAAATGGGTAGGTTGACACATTGAGCCAACTAGCTCCACGCTGCATGTGCCCCCTTTCCACATTTTTATGTTTTAGACTGCATCATCCTCAAACACAACAGAAGTCTACAGTTCTCACTAGCTCCAAAGTTAGCCAAAAGGAGATACCCTTCATGGGTGGCACAATATCACATGTAGCTATAACCAAACTTTAATCACAAAACATTTTATACAGCGATGGAAAATTACTTCCTGCGTTGTACAAAATTAAAACCAGACCATGCTTCAGTCTTAGTTCACAGAGCACTGACGTCTGCTGACCGCTCTCAGGAGAAGCTATTGAAGAGTACAAATTGACAGGTTTTTACTATCCTGCGCTGTAAATTGGAGTTATGGCCCTTGTGCCAGCTTACCCCTGTAACCAGCTAGCTCTCCCCTCCCCTACGTAAGGACCATTCGTACGGTAGGACTTGTGAAACGCCCGTACACGGGTCTCATACGTTCGGAAGCTAAAGGTGATTGTTCGTACTTTTTTTGCAGGACTGTACTGAAACCCCCCAGTAGTCATCTTAAGAAATGATGCACTTGAGAAGGAGTGAACTGGTTGAACAGTTCCTGGATATGTTTCACAGATGGGGCCTACCGCTCCTTGCGCTCCTCACGAGACTGTGTAGAACAAAATTTGTGTACAGCTTCCTATTTGCAAAGTCATCATGAAGAATCTGACATAACATTTCCCAGTTAATAT
>Ga0131853_10002386_pt1 | contig 33540 bp, 29 predicted proteins | sample TergutLab28metaG_FD_92764 | JGI IMG/M metagenome (GOLD analysis project Ga0131853, IMG submission 92764) | Labiotermes labralis P1 segment gut microbial communities from Petit-Saut dam, French Guiana - Lab288 P1 (version 2) (version 2) | ecosystem: Host-associated > Arthropoda: Insects >... | reverse complement strand
GAGGTCGTTTATATCGCGAGCAAGGCGAGAAGCCAGATCTTCCTGTGTCAGAGCGACTTTCCGGAATACGCGGAAGCTGTCTGCGCCGCACGGCCCGACACGCAGGTGATCTGGCTGAGCGGCGCCGAGCCGCCGCGCGCAGAGGGACCGAGGGCGTCCGATCTCATCGCAGCGCGTCTCGGTTGTACCGTGCCGAATGCTGCCGTGGACCGGGACACTCCGTGCTGGTACTTCTTCACATCGGGCACCACGGGCAAGCCCAAAGCGGCCGTTCTCACGCATGGTCAGATGGCGTTCGTCGCCAACAACCATCTGGCCGATCTGCTGCCCGGTACCGACTACCATGACGGTGCGCTGGTGGTCGCGCCGCTCTCGCATGGGGCGGGCGTCCATCAGTTGATCATGGCCTCGCGCGGGGCGAAGGCGGTGCTGCTGCCATCGGAACGATTTTCTGCGGAACAGGCGTTCCAGTTGATCGAACAGCATCGCCTCACGAACATGTTTACGGTGCCGACGATCCTGAAGATGCTGGTGGAACATCCGGCCGTCGATCTGCACGATCACTCGAGCCTGCGCTACGTCATCTACGCAGGTGCGCCGATGTACGAGGTCGACAAGAATCTTGCGCTGAAAAAGCTGGGGCCGGTTCTTGTGCAGTACTACGGATTGGGCGAAGTCACGGGCAACATCACCGTCTTGCCGCCGCAGGATCACCGGGAAGGCGACGGCGCGCGCGCGGGCACCTGCGGTTATGAGCGCACGGGGATCCAGGTATCGGTTCAGGACGATCAGGGCAACGAACTTCCGTGCGGCGAAACCGGTGAGGTCTGCGCGATCGGCCCGGCGGTTTTCGCGGGCTATTACGACGATCCCGCAGCTAATGCGAAGGCATTTCGCAACGGCTGGTTCCGCACGGGCGACCTCGGTTACATGGACCGCGACGGCTACCTGTACCTCACGGGGCGACACTCGGACATGTACATCTCCGGCGGTTCCAACATCTATCCGCGCGAGCTGGAAGAAAAGATTCTCACGCACGGCGAGGTGACGGAAGTCGCCGTCCTCGGTCTGCCGGACGCGCAGTGGGGAGAAGTCGGCGTGGCCGTGTGCGTGCTCCGGCCGGGCGCTACGTTGACCGAGCCGCAGCTACTCGAATGGCTGTCCACGCGCGTTGCGCGCTACAAGGTGCCGAAACGCGCGTATTTCTGGGCCGAACTGCCGAAATCGGGCTACGGCAAGGTGCCGAAGCGCCTCGTCAAGGACGAGCTTGCGCGACGCGGCGTTGCCGTCGAACTCGAAATCACCAAGGAGAAGACCGATGCGGCGCATTGAGCATCCGGGTCCGATTGCGGCCGAGCGGCGCCGCACGGTGAACTGCGATGTCCGGCACGTCGAGGTCAGACTGCCTGCGGGTGCCGCATTGCTTCCGGCATTGACGTCGATTCTCGAAGCCAACCATGCAAGCGGCGCCGTTGCCAGGCTGCGCGGTGGAAGTTTTGGCGCCTTCGCGTACTGCATGCCCGCGTTATCGACGACGCCGGAGCATGCGGTCTATTTCAGCGATCGCTACGCGCTGCAAGGGCCCGTGCGCCTCGAGAGCGCGAGCGTGACCGTCGGCGTGCGCGATGCCGAGCCATGGCTGCATTGCCACGGTATCTGGTTTGACGGGAGCGGCCAGCGTCTGGCCGGCCACGTGCTGCCGAACGACGCCGTCATCGGCGAGCCGATCGAGGCATCGATCGCGCTGCTGGACGGCGCATCGTTCGACGTGGTTCCGAGTCCGGAAACCGGTTTTACGCTGTTCGAGCCTGTCGAGGTTGCGGGCTTCACGCCGCGGAAAAACAGCGCGTTCGTGATGGCGGTCCGTCCGAACGAAGATTTCTGTACCGCCCTGGAAGCCGAATGCAAGGCGCGCGGCATCGTGCGGGCGCGCGTATGCGGCGGAGTCGGGAGTCTGGTGGGCACGACGTTCGACGATGAACGGGAAGTACAGCCGTTCGTCACGGAGGTGTTCATTCGCGAGGGAAGCGTTGCGATGACCGGGCAGGGCGAGCTTGCCGCGCAGATCGACGTGTCGGTGGTCGACTATCTCGGCGGCCTGAACGAGGGGCGTTTGAAGCGGGGCGCGAATCCGGTCCTCGTGACGTTCGAGCTTCTGGTGGAGCCCGTCGAATTCACGGCCGTAAATGGTTGAAGCCGCAACAAAACCCAGGAGCTGATTCGTGGCAGATCGTCTCAAGAACAAGGTGGCCATCGTGTTTGGCGCGGGTGGCCCGCCCAACGAATGGAGCAACGGTAAGGCAACCGCCGTTGCCTACGCCCGCGAGGGCGCCACGGTGGTCTGTGTCGACCGCGATGCAGAAGCGGCGGAGGAAGCCGCGCGCGTCATCCGCGAGGAGGGCCATCAGGCCATTGCCCTGGTCGCTGACGTGACACAGACGCAGGAAGTCAACAGCGCCGTGCAGGCCGCGATAGAACGCTTCGGAAAGCTGAACATCCTGCACAACAACGTCGGCATCGCCCACCCAGGCGGGCCGCTGGAACTCGACGACGCCGCTTTTCAGCGTGTCATGGACATCAACGTCGGTTCGGTACACCGGACCGTGCGGGCGGTGCTGCCGCACTTTCTCGCGCAAGGCGGCGGCGCCATTGTCAACGTGTCGTCTCTCGCGGCGATCCGCTGGAGCGGGTATTCCTACTTCGCCTACTACACATCGAAGGCGGCCGTGAATCAGGCTACCGTCGCGATTGCGCTGCAGTATGCGGACAAGGGCATTCGCGCCAACGCGATCATGCCGGGCATCATCGACACCCCGCTGGTCTATAAACAGATCGCCGTTCAGTACGCTTCGGTCGAAGAGATGGTGGCGGCGCGCAGCCGCGCCGTGCCGATGAAGAAAAGCGGTTCGCCGTGGGACATTGCCAACGCGGCGGTGTTTCTGGCCTCCGACGAGGCGGGTTTCATCACCGGCGTCTGCCTTCCTGTCGACGGCGGGCACTCGTGTGCGATCCCGGGCCTCGTCTAATCGAGGGCACTGCTAAGGAAGATTCTCGCGCAGCACGATGCTGAAATGGATCGGCTTCACGTCTGCGTGCGGATCGCGCTGGTCCGCCACGTTGCGGAAAATCTTCAGGCAGTTGCCGACCATCGATTGCGGCGTTTGCGTGATGAGCGCGTCCATCGTGCCGTCGATCAGCAGTGCGCGTGTATCGGGCGTGAGGCCGTGACCGATGAACAGGATCTTCTGTTCCGCCTTCGCCTCGACGATCGCGCGCCCCACGCCGTCCGATCCGCCGCCGCTGTTGTAGATGCCCGCGAGATCGGGATGCTGTTCCAGCAGGCGGCGCGTTTGCTCGTAGTTGCGCTCGCTGTCGTCGTGGCCTTCGCGCAGGCCGATCACGTTCACCTGCGGGAACGTCGATTCGATCAAATGCAGAAAGCCGATCTCGCGTTCCTCGTGGCCGCGATAGTTCAGGCTGCCCGCGAGCATGGCGATCTTGCCGCTCGGACGCGGCCCCATGAAACGGCCTAGCAGCAGGCCCGCCGTGCGTCCCGCCGCGCGGTTGTCGATGCCCACGTAAGCGAGCCGGCGCGCGTTGGACAGATCGGAAATCAACGTGATGGCCGGCACGCCCCGCTCGGCGAGCGTGTCCACGGCGTCGCGCACGACCGGGTGTTCGAGCGCCATGAACACCACCCCATCCGAGCGCTGCCCGGCCTGCAACAGGCGCAGCGCGAGTTCGTTCGGATTGAAACTCTCGACGTACTGCACGCGGCACTTCATGCCAAGCGCGCTCCATTGCTCATGGGCGAATTCGATGTAATCGCCGAGCATGCGCAGATAGCGGTTCGTGCCCGCAGGCAACAGAAACGCAATGCGTAGCGGCCGCGCGGGCGGGCTCGCCGGCGTCTCGTGCGCGAGCACGTAGCCGAGCTGCGCGGCGGCCTGCAGCACGCGCGCAACGGTGGCGGCCCGCACGCCCGCGCGGCCGTTGAGCACGCGGTCGACCGTGGCCGTGGAAACGCCCGCCGCGCGTGCCACGTCGGGAATGCGCGCCCGCGCAGCAAGGGAATCAATCGTCTCTGACATCACGTGTCTCCGATCCGAAATCAATCAAAAAACATCAGCAACGCGGTTTGACACTGAACTTTGTGCCGCCTAGTCTTGCACCCATCGCGTCGCTGCACACCGACGATCATAGGGCAAGCGAAGCGTGCGAGGAATGATGGTTTTTGATGTGTTTTGAAAAACCATCAACGACACCAATACAGGAGACACCTCATGACCAATCAGGTGAGACGCAGTTTGCTGCGTGCCGCCGCCGCGGCGCCGATCGCGGGCGCACTCGGCTTTCCCGCCATCGTTCGTGCCGCTACGGGGCCGGAATTCGTTTTCAAGTACGGCAACAATCTGCCGCTCACGCATCCGCTGAATGTCCGCTCGCAGGAAGCGGCCAATCAGGTCAAGGAAGCATCGAAGGGGCGCATGGAAATCCACATCTTCCCGAACAACCAGCTCGGCGGCGATACGGACATGCTCTCGCAGGTACGCAGCGGGGCCATCGAAATGTACACGCCTTCGTCGCTCGTCGTATCGACGCTCTCGCAGGCCGTGGCCATCAACGCGGTCGGCTTCGCGTTCGGCAACTATGACGAGGTGTGGAAGGCGATGGACGGCCCGCTCGGCACCTACGCCCGCGACGCCATGCGCAAAGCCGGCCTCGAGTCGTTCGAAAAGATGTGGGACAACGGTTTCCGGCAGACCACTACGAGCACCGCGCCGATTACGAGTGCGCAAAGCATGAAGGGCCTGAAAATCCGCGTGCCGGTGAGTCCGCTGTCGATCGACATGTTCAAGGGGCTCGGCGCGTCGCCCACGAGTCTTGAGTTCTCCGAAGTGTATTCGTCGCTGCAGACGCATATCGTCGATGCGCAGGAAAATCCGCTGCCGATTGTCGAAGTCGCGAAGCTGTATGAAGTGCAGAAGTATTGCTCGCTGACGAACCACATCTGGGACGGCTACTGGTTCGTGCTGAACCCCGCCGCGTGGCAGCGTCTGCCGAAGGACCTGCAGGGCATCGCCAGCGACGCGTTCAACCAGGCCGCGATCAAGCAGCGCCAGGACGTCGCGAAGCTTAACGACGCGGCCGTGGCCTATCTCAAGACCCGTGGCCTCCAGATCAACGAGCCCGGGCCCGATTCGTTCCGTGCGGCGCTGCGCCAGTCGGGCTTTTACGCGCAGTGGAAGGGCCGCTTCGGCGATCAGGCGTGGGGCCTTTTCGAACAGACGGTGGGCAAGCTCGCGTGAGCGGGCGCGACGAATCGAGGAGCCGCAAGGCGACGCAAGGAACCCGCATCATGACCGATCAGGCAATGCATCCGGCCGAGGCCGCCGCGGTGGGCGCGGCTGAGGGCACGACTGAGGGCGCGAGCAGGAGCGCATGGCGGCGTACCTTGCGCGGGTTCGACCGCGCGCTCGTGGGCCTCGTCGAAGTGGGCGCGGCCGCGCTGCTGGCCGTGGAAATCGTCGTGCTGCTGGCGGGCGTCGTCTCGCGCTACGTCTTCGACTCGCCGCTCGTGTGGACCGACGAACTCGCCAGCATCCTGTTCATGTGGCTCGCGATGCTGGGCTCGGTACTGGCCCTGCGGCGCGGCGAGCACATGCGCATGACCGCGCTCGTCGGCCGCCTCGCGCCGCGCGCGCGGGCCTTCGTCGATACGTTCGCGATCTGCGCCTCGATTGCGTTTCTTGCGCTGCTGCTGCAACCGGCCTGGAACTTCGCCGCGGGCGAGTTGCCGATCCAGACGCCGGCACTGCAGATCAGCAGTGCGTGGTCGGCGATGGCGCTGCCGATCGGCGCCGCGCTCATGCTGAGCGTCGGGCTCATCCGGCTCGCCCAGGTGGGCCGGCCGCGCGACGTGCTCGTGATGATCGCGCTCGCCGTCGTGGTGGGCGCGCTCGCGCTGCACCTCGCGCCGTGGCTGCAGACGCTCGGCAAGCTCAACCTCGTCATCTTCTTCGTGGGCGTGGTCTCGCTCGGCATCTTCACGGGCGTGCCGATCGGCTTTTCTTTCGCGCTCGCGACGTTCGGTTACCTGAGCCTCACGACCTACACGCCGCTGGAAGTGATCGTCGGCCGCATGGACGAGGGCATGTCGCACCTCGTGCTGCTCGCGGTGCCGCTGTTCGTGTTCCTCGGCCTGCTCATCGAAATGACGGGCATGGCGCGCGCGATGATCGAGTTTCTCGCGAGTCTCGTCGGCCATCTGCATGGCGGGCTGTCGTATGTGCTGATCGGCGCGATGTATCTCGTCTCGGGCATTTCGGGCTCGAAGGTCGCGGACATGGCCGCCATCGCGCCCGTGCTGTTTCCGGAGATGAAAAAACGCGGCGCGAACGAGGGCGATCTCGTCGCGCTGATCGCGACCACCGGCGCGCAAAGCGAAACCATTCCGCCGAGCATCGTGCTCATCACGATCGGCTCCGTCACCGGACTGTCCATTTCGGGGTTGTTCACGGCGGGGATGTTGCCCGGCGCGCTGCTCGCGCTGATCCTGTGCGTGCTCGTGTGGTGGCGTTACCGCAAGGAAGACCTGAGCGGCGCGCGGCGCTTCACGCGCCGCGAGATCGCGCGCATGGGGATCGTCGCAGTGCCCGCGCTTGTGCTGCCGTTCGTGATTCGCGGGGCCGTGGTGAAGGGCGTGGCGACGGCCACCGAAGTGTCGACCATCGGCATCGTCTACACGATGCTGATCGGCCTCTTTGTGTACCGGCGCTTCGAATGGCGGCGGCTCGGACGCATGCTCGTCGACGCCGCGACGCTCTCCGGTGCGATCCTGTTCATCATCGGCTGCGCGACGGCGATGGCCTGGGCGCTCACGCAATCGGGATTCTCACAGGATCTCGCGCAGTTCATGAGCGCGGTGCCGGGCGGATCATATGGATTCCTTGCGATTTCCATCGTCGTGTTCGTGTTGCTCGGCAGCGTGCTCGAAGGCATTCCGGCCATCGTGCTGTTCGGGCCGCTGCTGTTTCCGATCGCGCGCATGGCCGGCGTCAACGAGATCCACTATGCGATCGTCGTGGTGCTCTCGATGGGGCTCGGACTGTTTTCGCCGCCGTTCGGCGTGGGCTACTACTCGGCCTGCGCGATCAGCAAGGTCAATCCCGATGCAGGCATCCGGCCGATCGTCGGGTACATGTTCGCGCTGTTCGTGGGGATCGTGCTGATCGCCGCGATCCCCTGGATTTCCACCGGCTTTCTATAAAGCCGATCAACCGTTGCGCAGGCTCTGGCGACGCGTGTCGCGCCGCGCCGGGGTGTCGCTCGTCCTTCAATCGTTGGCAAGCAGTGGGGAGAATATTATGAGTCGCTTCTTCGGCGAGATTCGTCAAGCGGGCTATGTCGTGCGCGACATCGAAGCCGCCATGGACTATTGGAGCCGCGTGCTGGGCGTCGGCCCCTGGTTTTACAACGAGCGCGTGCCGATCGAAAACTACCGCTATCGCGGCGAGGCGTATGAGGTGCACAACTCGGTTGCGCTCGCGAATTCGGGTCCGTTGCAGGTCGAACTGATTCAGACCCGCAACGACGCGCCGTCGATGTACCGCGATTTTCTCGCCGCCGGCCATACGGGCCTGCAACACAACGCGTACTGGACCACGGACTTCGACGCCGATCTCGCGCGCCTGCTCGCACAGGGCTTCAAGGTGGCGATGAGCGGCGAGGTGGGCGCGAACGGCCGTTTCGTCTACTTCGACACCGAAACGCATCCGGGCACCGTCGTCGAGCTTTCGGAAGTCGCGGGGCCCAAGGGCAAGCTGTTCGAGCGCATTCGCGCCGCGTCGATCGGCTGGGACGGCAGCGATCCCGTGCGCGCATTCCCGGATCTCTCGACACTATGAGCACGCCATTCGAAAGCGCGCGTCCGGGCTCTGATTGCCTGGAAGCCGATTACCTGATCGAAACGCCGCTCGACCCTGCGCGCGTGGCCGAGGTGATGGCGGGCGAACAATCGAGTGGCACGTTCGTGCGCGTGCACAACGAAACCGACGCGCTGCGCGCGCGCAGCCGCGCGGGCGTCGTGCGCATCGAGGAACTGGAGCCGCGCGCGCAGCCGAGCCTCGCGAGCGCCTGGCTCACGCGCCAGGACCAGCGCGGCCCGTATCGGCGCGCGCGCGTTACGCTCTCGTTTCCCGTGGCGAACATCGGCGCGAACCTGCCGACGCTCGCGGCCACCGTGGCGGGCAATCTCTACGACCTCGGCGAGACCACGGGCATGCGTGTTCTCGCGATGCGCCTGCCCGCCGAGTATCGCGCGCGCTTCGAACTGCCGCGCCACGGCGTGCGCGGCACGCGCGCGCTGACCGGCGTGGCGCGCGGCCCCGTGGTCGGCACGATCATCAAGCCGAACGTGGGCATGAACGCGATGGAGACGGCAGCGCTCGTGCGCGATCTGTGCGAAGCGGGGATCGATTTCATCAAGGATGACGAAGTGTGTGCCAACCCCGCGCATGCGCCGCTCGAAGCGCGCGTGCGCGCGGTGATGCACGAGGTGCGGCGCTACCGCGAGCGCTCGGGCCGCAATGTGATGGTCGCCTTCAATATCACCGACGATCTCGACGCGATGCGCGGGCATGCCGATCTCGTCGAGCGCGAGGGCGGCGCGTGCGTCATGGCGAGCATCAACTGGTGCGGCTTTTCGGCGATCCAGGCGCTGCGCCGCTCGACGCCGCTCGTGCTGCACGCGCATCGCAACGGCTACGGCATGATGTCGCGCGATCCCGCGCTCGGCATGTCGTTCCAGGCGTATCAGACGCTCTGGCGGCTCGCGGGCGTCGATCACATGCATGTGCACGGTCTGGGCGGCAAGTTCGCCCAGGACGATGCCGAAGTCATCGAATCGGCGCGTGACTGCGCGACACCGCTCACCGACGCCTTCGACGACGCCGTGATGCCCGCGTTCTCATCGGGGCAATGGGCCGGCACCGCGCGCGCGACGCATGCGGCCGTGCCGGACGCCGACTTGCTCTTCATGTGCGGCGGCGGCATCCTCGCGCATCCGGACGGCGCGGCGGCCGGCGTGACGAGTGTGCGCGACGCGTGGGCCGCGCTCGAAGCCGGCGTCGGCATCGAGGAGTACGCGCGCGAGCGGCCGGCCTTGCGCCACGCGCTCGAATTCTTCGGCCGCTCGCGATGAGCGCGTTGCACTACGCGTTTTACGGCGACGACTTCACGGGCGCCACCGACACGCTCGCCCAGCTCGCGCGCGCGGGCATGCGCACGCTGCTATTTCTTCGGATTCCGGATGAAATGCGGCTCGCGGATGCCGGCCCGCTCGATGCGATCGGTGTGGCGGGCGCCGCGCGTTCGATGGCGCCGGCCGCGATGCGCGAGGAACTCGGCGCCGTGGGCGCGCGCCTCGCCGCGCTCGGCGTGCGCGTGATGCACTACAAGGTGTGCTCGACCTTCGACAGCGCACCGCACGTGGGCAGCATCGGCGTGGCGATGCGCACGCTCGGCGCGTATTTTCCCAATTCGTTGCGCATGATCGTCGGCGGGCAGCCCGATCTGCGGCGCTATTGCGTATTCGGCCAGTTGTTCGCCGCGACGGGCGCAGACGATGCGCAACCGGTTTACCGCCTCGATCGCCATCCGACCATGAGCCGCCATCCCGTTACGCCGATGCACGAGGCGGACTTGCGGCTGCATCTGGGGGCGCAGGGTATTGAGGATATCGAATCGATCGACTGGCGCGCACTTGACGCGGACGGCACGGCGCTCGCGGCACGTGTGGCAAGCTCGCTCGCACGTGCGCCCGATGCGCTGCTGTTCGATGTGCAGCACGACGCGCATCTGGGCGCCATCGGCCGCGTGATGTCCGGGCACGCCGCGCGCATGCCGATGTTGGCCGTGGGAGCGGGCAGCGTCGCGCAGGCGTGGGTTCGTGCGGCCGGCGCGCGCACGCGTCCTGTCGAAGTGCCGCCTGGTCCCGCGGCCGGCCCCGTGTTTGCGCTCGCGGGCAGTCTTTCGCCGCGCACGGAGGCGCAGATCGAGGCGGCGGTGTCGTATCGGCGCATTCGCCTGGACCCCGCGTCGATGGTCGACGAACGCGAAGGCGAGGGGTATCGGCGCGCACAGATTGAGACGATCTGTGCGGCACTGGCGTCGGGGCACAGCGTGCTCGCCTATACGGACCGCGTGCATATCGCCCACTTTGCACACGTCGCACGCGCGGCCGACGGCGACACCAATGCGCTCGCGCTTGCGTGCGCGGCGTTGCTCAAGGGTGTGCTCGGCCAGGTACCGGTGCGACGCGTGGGCATCGCGGGTGGCGATACATCGAGCTTCGCGGTGCGCGCGCTCGACGCGTGGGCGCTGTCCTATCGTGCGACGCTCGCACCGGGCGTCGCGCTGTGCCGCCTGCACGCCGACGATGCACGCCTCGATGGCGTCGAACTGATGCTCAAGGGCGGGCAGATGGGCGAGGCCGATCTCTTCGAGCGGCTGCTGCACGGTTGAGCGGGGCGGCTGTGCGCCCCAGGCTGCGCCGCTCGCCCAATGCGCGGCGCGGGCGGCCGCCCTATGAAGGAAACACTTAAAGCAAGGGTTTTCCCGCTACTGACAGGAGCGGAGGCCATATAGACTTTACATTCGATCAAAGTCGACATCCTTGGGAAACCGTGGTCGTATGCGCCGGATCGCCTGTCCGATCAGGCCCCGTCATTGCACGGCGGACATGACCACGGGACGGTGAGTACGACTAAGTGTAAACGCCTTGGTGGGCGTAGTGAATAATTGTAAGAACGCCACGGTCAATTGTGTAAAAGACAATTTGCGCATTCGATAATTTTCATATTCAATAAATGTCCAGATTTTTTACCAAGTACAACAGGGATTATTATGGCGGCGCCCTGATCGCCCTGTTGGGACTCTATGCCGTACTCCAAGGCCGAACCTACGGCATCGGCACGGTCCGTAATATGGGGCCGGGCTTTTTCCCTGTCGCGATCGGGGTCATCATGACCGTCCTCGGGATCGCGATTGCGCTGGTGGCGGAGCGGCCGGCCCAAGAGGAAAAGGATAAAGCGGACAAGGCTGCCAAGTCCTCATTCGACTGGCGGGGGCCTTTCTGGATTATTGTCGGTAATATCAGTTTCGTTATTTTCGGCACCTATGGCGGTTTGCTTCCGGCTACTTTCGCCACGGTGTTTCTGTGCTCATTCGGTGACCGGAAAAATACTTTCAAAAGTGCATTTTGTCTGGCTGCTGCGATGACCGTGTTTTCCGCAGTTGTTTTTTATTGGGCGCTTCAGGTGCAGATGCCCCTTTTCGGTTGGGGTGCGTAATGGAGCAGTCGCTAATCGATCTGTGGCACGGCTTTGGCGTCGCCTTGACGCCCGCCAATCTCATGTGGTCATTCTTTGGCGTGCTGATCGGCAACCTGATCGGCGTGCTGCCCGGAATGGGCGCGCTATCGACGATGTCGATGCTGTTGCCGCTGACCTATACCATGCATCCGGTCCCCGCGATCCTGATGCTGGCCGGTATTTTCTATGGCTCGCAATATGGCGGCGCGATTGGCGCGATTCTGCTGAATTTGCCTTCGCACCCGCCTCACGCCGTGACCTGTCTTGACGGATACCCACTGGCGCAGAAGGGGAAGGGCGCGACCGCACTGGGTATCACAATGATCGCGTCGTTTTTTGCGGCGTCCTTCGGCATCATCGTGATGGTGTTTGCATCGCCCTTACTGGTTGCCGCCGCATTCAAATTCGGTCCGACCGAGCTATTTTCGATCATGATGCTGGGTCTGGTCGCGGGCGGTACGATGTCGCGCGGCTCGCCGCTCAAGGGCGTGGCAATGACGTGTTTCGGCTTGCTGATCGGGACGGTCGGCACCGACGTCAATAGCGGCGTCATGCGTTTCACGTTCGGCTTCGTCCAGCTTTCCGACAATATCGAACTCGTTGCGCTGGCGCTCGGATTGTTCGGCGTCGCGGACTTTCTCAAGCACGTCAACAACGTTCAGCCGGCCGATATCGGCAACATGAAGGTCCGGCTGCGCGACATGCGCCCGAGCGGCGCCGAACTCAAGCAATCGTTTTTCCCGATGTTGCGCGGCACGCTGATCGGAACGTTGTTCGGCGCCATGCCCGGTACCGGTCCGACGATCACGACGTTTATCGCCTACGCGATCGAGAAGAAAATCTCGAAGACGCCCGAGCGATTCGGCACGGGCGCCATCGAAGGCGTTGCGGCCCCGGAGGCTTCCACGCACGCGAAAACCCAGGTGGACTTCATTCCCACGATGTCATTGGGGATTCCGGGCGATGCGGTCATGGCGCTGATTCTTGGCGCGCTGCTGATCCAGGGCATTCAGCCCGGCCCCCAACTGATCACCGATCACGCCGATATCTTCTGGGGCCTCATTGCTTCGTTCTGGGTCGGCAATATTCTTCTCGTGATCATGAATGTGCCGCTGATCGGCGTTTGGGTGAAGCTGCTGAAAGTTCCGTATCGCTTTCTGTTCCCATCCGCGATGTTCTTTATATGCATCGGCGTGTTTTCGACCAACAACGCACTGTTCGAAGTCGGCGAGGTGCTGGTGTTCGGGATTATCGGTGCCATCTTGATGGCGTTGAATTTCTCGGTGGCACCGATTCTTCTCGGGTACGTGCTTGGGCCGATGGTCGAAGAAAATTTCCGGCGCGCAACGCTGCTGTCGGGCGGCGATCTGACTGTGTTCGTCCGCAGCCCGATCAGCGCGGTTTTCGTGGCGATCTCCGCGATACTGATATTCGGGCAGCTTTATTTTGGCTTTCAGCGTATGCGAGCCAGGCGCAAGAAAAACATGCTCGAGGAAATCGTCGATGCCGCCAGGCTCGAGGAATAAATGACCGAGACCCGTAAGTTTCCTTACGGGTCTTTTGTTTTAAAGGACCTCGCTAGCTCGACCAGTCCGCATCCTTGAACCACTCCCGCAGATGCTCCACGAACAGCCTCACCTTGTAAGGCTGGTAGCGCTTGCTCTGGACGACGGCATAGATGTCGAGCCCTTCGGCCCGGTAGCCGGGCAACAAGACCTCTAGAGCACCCTGCTGCAGATACGTCTCGACCATGTAGCGCGGATGCATGGAAATCCCATGCCCGAGCCGGGTTGCATGAAGTATTGCGTCTCCGAGGTTCGAATTGATGCTGCCGCTCACGCGTGGGGCGTGCGTGCGGTGGTTCTTGTCCGTGAAATTCCAGACGCCTGTGGGCGCCTTTAAATTGTGGATCAGGCAGTTGTGGCCTTCGAGCGCCTCCGGGGTCTCGGGTACGCCGTGCTTCTTCAGATAGGCGCGCGTTGCGACGACGACCTGGGGCACGACGGTGATCAGATAGGCCGTCTGGTTCGTGTCTTTCAACTTGGGCGCGATACGCACGGACAAATCCATGTTCTCCGCGATCAGGTCGCCGCGGCCATCGTCGAGTATCAGCGAGATCCGGATGGCGGGATGAGCCTTCAGGAAATCATCGATTGCAGGGACCAGGTGCACGGCGCCGAAGGAGGGCGGCGTGCCGATCCGGATGCGGCCGCTCGGCGCGCGTGCCGGGCCCTGTACCCATTCCTTGAGGTTCTTGATCGTGCCATCGAGCGAATCGGCATTCTCCATGAGCGCCTGGCCGCTTTCCGTCAAACTGACACTCTTGGTGTTCCGGTTGAGCAGTTGCGCCTCGAAATAGACCTCCAGCCACGCGATTTTCTTGGTGATGACGGATTTGCTCACCCCAAGATTGCTCGCGGCCCTGGAAAAGCTCAGACTCCTGCCGACCTCGGTGAACACATCGATGCACTCGATCAGGTCCATATCTGTTTCTTTTTTGGAAAAAACGATTTCTCGGCCTAAGGGGTTTTGCAGCAAGGGAAGGTTCCCTACACTCGCTTGCATCGCAACGCACGAGTCGTGAATCGAGATGGTCCCGGAAGACTTCGATCAACACGTGTTCAGCACGCATGTCCGGTTTGGCGACGGCGTCTCCGGCACCTTGGGTCAGGAACTGTATGCACTGGGTTTGTCGCGACCCGCGATCCTGACTCAACCGAGAGTGGCACGGCTGCCCGCCTGCGAGGCGGCCATCGCATCACTGGGCACGCTGCCAAGATTCGAATCGACGAGTATACCGCCGCACTCGAGTGTCGCCTTAATAGAAACAATTGCCGAGGAAATCGCGTCGTTCGGCGCGGATTGTCTGGTGGCGATCGGCGGGGGAAGCGTCGCCGACTCGGCCAAGGCCGTTGCATTGCTGCTGGCCGAAGGTGGCAGTCTGAAAGACCACGTCACCCGTTTCACGCCGCCTTCGAGCGTGCATATCCCGCGGCTGACAAAAACCAAGCTGCCGATCATTGCGTTGCCAACTACCGCGTCGGGCGCGGAAGCCACGTCTTCTTTCGGTGTTCGCGACGACGCGACGCGCGAAAAGCTGATGTTCTGGAATCGGCAGATCGCGGCGACCACCATTTTGATCGACCCGGTCCTGAGCCAGTCGACGCCGCTCGCGACGTTGCGCTTCACCGCAATGAACGGCATCGCCCATTGCCTGGAAGCGCTGTATTCCCGGGGACGATCGCCGGTTTCGGATAGCGTGGCTCTGCGCGCGCTAAGCCTGTTTCAGCAGGCCCTTTCGGCCCGCGATCAGGACGAGGCCGCACAGCGCCGATTGTTCATGCAGGCCGGTCATCTGGGCGGTCTCGCTTTGGGTCTCGCGCGTTCTGCGCTGCACCATGCCATTTGCCATGTTGTCGGTGCGCGTACCGGCTTGGGCCACGGGCTTGTCAACACCGTAATCCTTCCTCACGCGATTGCGTTTAACGAGCGGGATTTCACGGACCGGTTGTCGCCGGCCCTCGACGTCGTCAATCGCGGATCGGGCGCGAACTACGCGTCGGTATCGGCGTGGCTGATCGATATGGCCGCTACTCATGAATTTCCGACCCGCCTCTCGGCCCTCGGCGTTGGCGTCGACGATCTCGAACCCATTGCCCGCCAGGTCATGGGCGAACGGGGTTTGGCGCTGAACCCGCGACCCGTGGCGGACTGGAACGAAGTGCATGGAATCCTAAGGTCTGCATTCTAATAATTTTATGGAGACGTGTTATGAAAGTCATTGAATCAGGCGCGGCGATGGGCATGGGCGCGCGGATCGAAGGGATCGACCTTTCGCTCCCGTTGTCCGAGGCGCAATATCGTGGCATCGAGCAGGCGTTGGGCAAACACGGTGTCGTCAGTTTTCCGAATCAAAATTTGACGGCCCAGCATTTGAAGGATTTTTCCGCCACTTTCGGCACGCTCGAAATCAACGTGTCCAATCGCGGTCAGGAAGCGGGTATTCCCGAGGTCATGATCCTCTCCAACATTATGGAGAACGGCAAGTATATTGGCGCGAACGATGCGGGCCAAGGCTGGCACACGGATATGGCCTACAGCAAGACGTTCGCGTTCACGAACGTGCTGTACGGCATCAAGATTCCGGTGCGCGACGGCAAGTCGCTTGGCAATACCGCATTCCGCAACATGCACGCGGCCTACGAGGGACTGCCCGACGACCTCAAGCAGGAACTCGAAGGCATGACCATCACCCACAATTTCGAAAAATTCTGGGAAATGATGCGCCGCGAAAAAGGCAGCGTGCGCCCGCCGATGACCGACGAACAACGCGCTAAAAAGCCGCCGGTCGCGCATCCGATCTTCTTCCACCATCCGATCACGGGCAAGAAGGTGCTGTATGCCAACCCCGGCTATTCCGTGCGTATCAACGAGATGTCGCAAGAGCGTAGCGACGAGATGCTGGAATTCCTGTTCCAGCACCAACTCCAGGAAAAGTTCGGTTATGAACACAACTGGCAAGTGGGGGACGTGCTGATGTGGGATAACATGGGCACGATTCATAATGCGGTGGCTGACTATGGCCCGGATGAAATTCGCCTGATCAAGCGTTGCCAGGTGATGGCCGACAAGTATTTCCCCGAGCAAAAATAAGTAGTCCACTGCGGTTACATGGGCCGCAGTCAAATACTCAAATACGGAGACACAGCTATGAAACTCAGCCGTTTCGTTGGCGCCCTTGCGGCCGTCGCATCCGCTACGTTACTTGCGTCCGCACCGGTTCGTGCAGCAGACGATTTTCCGACGCGCCCGATTACGATGGTGGTCGGCTATGAAGCGGGCGGCCCGACCGATCTGATCGCGCGCGTGATGGCAAAGTCGATGACGAAAATTCTGCATGAGAACGTCATCGTCGAGAACAAGCCGGGTGCGAGCGCACATATCGCGGCCATGGACGTCATGCACTCGCCGCCCGATGGATACCGCGTGCTCGTGACGTCGCTGACGCTGAACGTCAATCCGCTTCTGTATCCGAAGCGTTACGACTACGATTCGGTAAAGGCGTTTGCGCCGGTCAGCAACTGGAATACGGCGCCCATGGTGCTCGTCGTCAACTACAACTCGCCGTTCAAGAGCGTGGCCGATATCGTCAAGGCGGCCAAGGCCAATCCGGGCACGCTCACTTTCGCGTCCTCGGGTATCGGCGGCTCCGCCCATCTGGCCGGTGAAGTGCTGTCCGTCGATGCCGGCCTGAAGATGACGCACGTGCCGTTCAAGGGCAATGGTCCGGCGCTGCAGGAAGTCCTTGCCAACCGTATCTCCTTCATGTTCTACCCGAGCGTCGGCATTGCCAACTACGTCGCGAACAAGCAATTGCGCGTGCTGGCCGTGGGCAGTAAAAACCCGCTCCCCGATTTCCCGGGCGTGCCGACCATGGACAGCCTGGGCTTTGCCAATTTCGATAACAGCGCGCCGTGGGTCGGCATGCTCGCGCCTGCCGGCACGCCGCAGGCCGTCGTCGACAAGCTGAATCAGGCATCGAACGAGGCCATGCAAGATCCGGAAGTCAAAAAGGCATTTGCCCAATTCGGCGTTTTGGTCAATGGCGGCTCGCCCGACGACTTCCGCCAGTTCCTGATTCAGGATCGTGCGCGTTGGGCTGACGTGATCAGCAAAGGCCACGTGGAAACGAGCAAATAATGTTCGGTACCAAGTCGGCGCTCGATGGTTGCTATTCGATCGATACCCTGCGCGCGGCAGCGAGGTCTCGCTTGCCGCGGGCAATTTTCGATTTCTATGACGGCGCTGCCGAAGACGAAATCACGCTGCGGGATAATCGTGCGGCCTTTGAGCGGGTAAAACTGCTGCCGCGCGTGCTGCGCGATGTTTCGCAAGTCGACGTGTCGACGCAATTTCTTGGCGGAGCTTCGGCCCTTCCCTTGGCGATTGCACCAACCGGTGCGGTCGGCTTCGGCTGGCGCGGCGGCGACATCGCGTTGGCTCGCGCGGCAGCGAAGCTTGGCATTCCTTATACGTTATCGACGTCGGCAACGGCGTCGATCGAAGAGATTGCGAAACACGCGCCCGGACGTCTGTGGTTTCAGGCGTATATCCTCGAAAACAAGGAACGGCTTGCCGAACTGATCGACCGTGCAGAGGCGGCCGATTACGAGGCGCTGGTCATTACCGTCGATTTGCCGGTCGGCGGCAAGCGGGAACGGGATCTGGCGCACGGTCTGGCTTTTCCCATGAAGATCGGGGCCGCCAACTTTTTCGATTTCGCGAGCAAGCCGTTGTGGTCGCTGGACATGCTGATTCGCCGGCCGCCGACCGTGCCCAGTCTGGTCGGTATCCGGGATCGCAGACCCAATCGAAAAATGGTGTCGACCGCCGGCAGAAGCTACGACCCGTCATTCGATTTCGCGGCATTGGCGAAGATACGCGACCGATGGAAACGCAAGCTCATCGTCAAGGGCGTGGTTCACCCGGAGGACGCCCAGGCGATCGTCGCGCTGGGTGCGGATGCGCTGGTCGTGTCCAATCATGGCGGCCGTCAACTCGATACCGGCGTCTCAACGCTGGACGCGTTGCCCGGCGTCGTCGCAGCCGCCGGCTCACGCGTGCCTGTTTTCATCGACAGCGGCATACGCCGGGGCAGCGATATTTTCAAAGCGGTGGCGCTTGGCGCCGCCGCCGTGCTCGTGGGGCGCGCGACGCTGTATGGCGTGCTCGCGGCCGGCGAACCCGGCGTGGACAAGGCGCTCGAAATACTACGCGACGAACTTCAGCGGACGATGCGTCTGTGCGGCGCAACCAACGTGGCGAATATCGGACCGAGCCATTTGTTCCCGTCCGCGATCGCACCGTCATAAAGGACCAAAATGGATAGCGCAATCGTACTGTGCAACAATCAGATTCTCGCGCTGTATCGCGACCTCGATGAAAGCAAATACGAACCGATGGTGGCGCGTTTCGCTCCGGACGGCGTCTGGCATCGGCAGGGCAAGGTGCTGGAAGGCCGCGATCAGATGCTCGCCGCGCTGCAAATGCGAAGCAAGACGCAGCGTGTCCATCATCTGATGGTCAATCTGTTTGCCGACCGGGTCGAAGCCGATCGCTGCTCGATCCGCGGCTACATGCTGGTTCTTCGCCACGAGGACGGCAAACCGATCGAGGGTCCGGCACCGCTGACCGGCATCGAGAGCATCCGTACCACGTACATCGATCTCGCACGCATCGATGGTCAGTGGCTCATCACGCAGATGCGCGGCGACGCCCCGACTTTCTCATCGAAGTAAAAGCTAAAGACATAGGACGCAATCATGAAATGGATTCGTTGCAGTCATCAGAACCGGACGTTCTACGGCACGCTCGAAAACGATCGCGTACATGAAGTCTCGGGCTCGCCGTTCGAGCAGTATGAAAAGACCGACCGCGTGCATGCGCTGGCCGATGTCCAGATCGAAGTGCCGGTGATTCCGCGGACCTTCTACTGCGTCGGTCTCAACTACGTCAAGCACATCGGCACGGAAGGCCGGTCGATCCCGGCCCAGCCCGATGTGGGCTACCGCGCCAATAACGCGCTGATCGCACACGGGCAAGACGTGGTGATGCCCGCCGATGCGACGAAGGTCCAGTACGAAGGCGAACTCGTGGTCGTGATCGGCAAGCAGGCCAAAAATCTGAGCCGCGAAGAAGCGCGTTCCTGCATTTTTGGCTATACGATCGGCAACGACGTGAGCGAACGCGTGTGGCAGAAATCGGACCGTACGTTCTGGCGTGCCAAGAACACGGACACGTTCAAGCCGATGGGGCCGTTCATCGAAACGGACCCGAAGCTCGAAGGCATGGAAACCGTGGTGTCGGTCAACGGCAAGGAAAGCATGCGCTTCGATACCGGCGACATGCTGTTCGGCATCGACGAATTCATCAGCACCATGAGCCGCTATCTGACGCTCTATCCGGGCGACGTCATCTGGATGGGCACCGACGGTCACTCGCCCGATCTGCAACCCGGCGACGTGGTCGACGTGTCGATCACCGGGCTCGGTGTCTTGAGCAACCGTTTCGTGCGGGAGGGCTGAACATCATGCGCGCGGCCTGGTACGACAAGAATGGCGAGGCGGACGAAGTCCTGCAGGTCGGGGAGTTGCCCACGCCCGAACCGGGGCAGGGCGAGGTCCGGATCAAGATGGCGTTCTCGGGCGTGAACCCTTCGGACTGCAAATCGCGCGCGGGAAGCCGGCCGGTCAAGGATGGGGCGATCGTCGTGCCGCATAGCGACGGCGCGGGCGTCATCGACAAGATCGGCGCCGGTGTTCCCGCGAGCCGGCTCGGCGAGCGGGTCTGGCTCTGGAACGGCCAATGGCAGCGCGCGTTCGGCACCTGCGCGCAGTACATCTGCTTGCCATCGGAACAGGCGGTGCCGCTGCCAGCGTCGGTAACGTTCGAGGCTGGTGCTTGTCTGGGCATCCCCGCGTTGACGGCCATCCATGCCGTCGACCGCGTCGAGGATACGCTGGGCGGCCTGCAAGGGCGCACGGTATTGGTGACCGGCGCGGGCTCCGGCGTGGGATTCTACGCGGCGCAAATGGCGAAGCTGCGCGGCGCGCGGGTCATCGGTACGGCGGGCTCCGCGCAAAAGATCCAGGCGCTGGCAGGAGTAGGGATCGCCGAGGTGATCGAGTACAAGACCGAGCCCGTGGCCGAACGCATCCTGCAGCTCACGGACGGCAAGGGCGTCGACGGCATCATCGACATGGACTTTGGCGCTACCGTCCGGCTGGTGCCGCAGGGCATTCTGGCGCCGTTCGGCACGTTCGTCTGCTATGGCTCGAACGACCGCGGCGAGGCGCCGCTGGAATTCGGTGCGTGGCTGCCGCGCTCGCTGAGTCTGCAATTCTTCTTGGTGTATCTGCTGCCACCCGCCGCGCGGCGGCGGGCTGTCGAAGGCATCAACGCGTGGCTGGAACAAGGTGCGCTGCAGCATCTGGTTGCGCCGGCTTATGCGCTGGAGGACGTCGCGGCCGCTCATCGGGCAGTGGAAAGCGGCGCGTTGCTGGGCCGGGTGATGGTTCGGTTTCCCGACTAGTCGCGCCGAACGCTACTCGCACAACCCGGCCGCCCAGCGCTGCGCCCGCACTTCGTTCAGGGCGTAGCGCAGCACCTGCTTCAAGGCCTGCGTCGAGCGCTTCTCGGCATCCGCCTTCCTCATCACCAGCGACAGTTGATACGAAGGCGGCTGCTTACCGAGCCGGATGACCCGGACGGGGTAGATCTGCAGGATCCTGGGGTCGGAAATTTCCAGAATGGAAACGCCCAGACCGGCGCCGACCAGGGCCAGGATGGCCGCGCTGGTATCGAACTCCATCTTGCCGCGCGGCTCGATTCCCCGGGAAAGAATGAACTTGCCGATCATCGCGCCCGTGATGGTGCCGCGGTCGTAGCGTATCCACTCGTAGCGGCGGAATGCTTCGTCCAACGAAATAGCCTGCTCCGTCGGCGGGACCACCAACACCAGCTCGCGCTTTTCCATGGGCTGCCAATCGAGACGCGACGATCCGCCGGACTCGGGCTGGGCGATCAGCGCGGCGTCCAGCTCTCCCGCCTTGACGGCGGCTTCCAGATGCACGCTGCGACCGGACGAATGACGGGTGTCCAGTTCGGGAAACTCGGCCTTGGACCGCGCCAGGATCAATGGCAGCAAGGGCGGCACCATGGACTCGAGAAGCCCCACGGTGACGACGCCGCGCACGGCAAGATGACTTTGCGCGCGCAGCGCCTCGATCTGGCCCAAGGCGTCGGTCATGATGCGCGCCGCCTCGATGGCCAGCGGCATGGGGCGCAATTGAGAACCGGAGCGGTCGAACAAGGGCTGGCCGAAGTAGGCCTCCAGTTGCTTCATCTGACTGCTGACTGCACTGGTGGTCAGGTGCCGCTCGTGAGCGGCGGCGGTCAGCGTGCCGGTCCGTATGACTGCTTCAAGCGTAGCGAAGGCGTCTCGCTTCATATCCAGGGTGAGCACTGCGTGGGCCGGACCCGCCCGGCCAACGCAGTGTCACAGGGGGCCACACAGGGGCCTGTCACTACGCGATGGCAGGCTCCTCGCCTGGAATGACATCGTGGGCGAACAGTCCTTCGAGCGTTTCCGGCGAGATCCATTGATGCTGCAAGGCAAGCATCAACACGATTCTTGCCTTCCAGGGCGAGAGATCGTCGCTCAAAACCGCACCTTGAGATACCAGGGTATGCGTGGATCCCGGGAAGCTGTAGCCGACCCGCGTTCCACCGGAAGGAATACGCGTGGAAAGCACGATCAGCACACCTGCCTTGATGGCGTCGAGCAGCGCATCGTGCATCGCCTCGTTGACGTGTCCGGAGGCGATACCCTCGACGACAATGCCTTCCGCTCCGCATGCGACCGCCGCATCGACGAGATCCCTGCCCGCGCCCACATACATGGGGATGATGACGACCTTGGGCAGCGGCGCGTCGAGCAAGGGGATATGAAGCTTCCTCAGCGGCTGCCGATGGAACACGACCCTGTCGCCACGGATGTGGCCCAGCGCTCCCCAGGCGCCCGAAATGAAGGTCTCGACATTCAGCGTCTGGCTCTTGGTGACTTCGCGCGCGGCGTGAATGCTGTCGTTGAGCGCCACGACCACGCCGCCCATGCGTCGGCCGGCCATGGACTTGCAGATCTTCAAGGCGTTGAACAGATTGCGCGGCCCGTCGCTGTCGGGTTCGGAGGCATTGCGCTGCGCCCCGGTCAACACGACCGGCTTGTTTGTTCCCAAGGTCAGATCCAGAAACCACGCGGTTTCTTCCAGCGTGGACGTGCCGTGGGTGATCACCACGCCCTCGATATCGGCGCGTGCGAGCACCGGCTGTGCGAGGGCGTGCAGCGCGCGCCAATCCGCGAGGCCGATCAGCGGCGACGGAACGCGCAGCACGTCGAAGACTTCGATTTCTCCCACCGGGCCGTGGACGCCGATCGCGTCCAGCAGTGCCTCGCCACCCAACGCCGGCGCCGCCAGGCCGGTGCCATCCGACCTTTTGGACACGATGGTGCCGCCGGTCGTGATCAAAGCGATAGACATGTCGGCCCCTCAGTCCAGCTCGATCTTGGCGGACTTCGCGACGACACCCCATTTGACGGTTTCGCTATGCACGTAGGCGGCGAAATCCTTTTGCGACCGCAATACGGCCTGACCGCCCAGCTCCTTGATGCGCTCCTGCATGTCGGGCGACTTCAGGATGTCCTCGACCGCCGTGCTGAGCTTGTCGATCACGGGCTGGGGCGTGCCGGCCGGCGCGGCGAGGCCGTTCCACGAGACCACCTCGAAATCGGGCAGCCCCGCCTCGGCCATCGTCGGCACATTGGGCAATTCCGGCAGGCGCGACGAATAGGCCACCGCGATCGGCCGGACCTGACCCGTTTGCATCTGCTTCACGACGCCCAAGGTGGTCATGAAACTGCAGGATACGACGCCGGCGGTCACGTCGATCAAGGCGGGCGCCGTGCCCTTGTAGGGCACGTGCAGCATATCGATGCCCGTGCGCGCCTTGAGCATTTCCCCGGCCAGGTGCGGCGAGCCGCCGATGCCGGTCGATGCGTAGGAGTACTTACCCGGATTGGCCTTGACGAGGGCAATGAACGACTTGAGATCCGTGGCCGGGAGGCCGGGCGCCGTCACCAGCACGCTCGGCGATGCCATGAACTGGGCAATCGGCGTGAAGTCCTTCTCCGTGTTGTAGGTCAGGTTCTTGTAGATGGACATGTTGGTCGCGTTCTGGATCGTCAAGACCAGCAGCGTGTATCCATCCGGCTTCGAGCGAGCCACGTACGCGCTGGCGATATTCGACCCCGCACCGGGGCGGTTCTCGACGATGAACGTCTGGCCCAGCTTGTCGTGCAGCTTTTGCGCGATCAGGCGCGTAATCACATCGGTGGCGCCGCCCGGCGGGTAGCCAACGATGACGTGCACCGGCTTGTCGGGGTATTGGTCGGCGGCAAAGGCCTGGGAAAACGGGGCGGCCAGCGCGCCGAACAATACGGCCGCGGTCACTGCGCGGCGGGTGAGATTGAAGCTGGATTTTTTGCGCATGAATCTATCCGGACAGTAATAAGAATTTCACCAATGTGCCGGACACACTTGATGCGAGAAAGCAGAAATATTTTGAACCTGCTTTCAAGAAAATCTAAGCTGACATGCGGATTACACGTAGCGCTTGCCGTCTTCGAGTAACTCAGGGGTGCCGATTACCGCGTTGAGTCCATCGAAGTCGAGCATCCTGTCGCGCCAGCCGGCCGTCGATCCTGTCGCGTGCAGATTCGCGTAATAGCCCTGCAGCATGTGAACGAGCGCGCGCGCCGTGCCGCCCGGGAAGATCACGATGCCGAAACCGAGTTCGGCGAGCGTCTGCACGCTTTGTACCGGCGTCTTGCCGCCTTCGACCATGTTGGCGAGCAGCGGTGCCCGGCCCGCGAAGCGTTGGCACGCAGCGGTCATTTGCTCCGTCGTGCGCAGCGCCTCGATGAAGAGTGCGTCGGCGCCCGCTTCGAGGTAGCGTTCGGCGCGTTCGAGCGCGGCGTCGAGCCCTTCGGCGGCGAGCGCGTCGGTGCGAGCCAGAATCAGCGTCTGCGCATCGTGGCGCGCATCGACGGCGGCGCGTACCTTGCCCACCATTTCCGCGGTGCTCACGACGCTTTTCCCGTCGAGATGGCCGCAGCGTTTCGGGAAGGTCTGATCTTCGAGCTGGATCATCGCCGCGCCCGCACGCTCGAAGCCGCGCACCGTGCGTTTGACGTTGAGCGCGTTGCCGAAGCCGGTGTCCGCATCGACGATCACCGGCACTTCCACGCGCTCGGTGATGCGCGCCAGCGTGTCTTCGACTTCCGGGTACGTCGTGAGGCCGATGTCCGAGCGACCGAGCCGCGTATAGGCGATCGAGGCCCCGGAAAGATAGAGCGCTTCGAAGCCCGCCTGCGCGGCAAGCAGTGCCGAAAGCGCGTCATAGACGCCGGGTGCGAGCACGGTCCCTTTGGCAAGCTTCGTCCGTAGTGAGCGCGATGTCGTCATGCAGTGACTCCTGTGCTGCGGGTGCAGCGGGTTAGGTCGGGAATTGCGGTTGTTTGGGGTAGCGCTGCTTGAGCAGATTCAGCAGGCCGCCTGCATCGACCATATCGAGCAGGAAGCCGGGCACGCTTTCGCAAGCGAGGCGGCTGCCGTCGGCACGCGCGATATAGCCTTCGCGTGGCGCGAGTATGAGCGATTCGCCTTCGGTGACGCATCCGGCGTCGGGGCAGGTGAGCAGCAACAGCCCCACGTTGAACGCGTTGCGAAAGTAAAGACCGCTGAACGACGGCGCAATGACCGCGCTAACGCCGAGATGCACGAGCGCCGCGGCGGCCTGTTCGCGCGACGAGCCGATGCCGAAGTCCGGCCCCGCGACGAGCACGTCACCGGGGCGCACGGTCGCGGCGAATTCGGGTCGCACGCGTTGCAGGCAATGGCGGGCGATTTCCTCGATGCCGAATTTCATGTAAGCGCCGGGCGCGAGGGCGTCGGTGTCGATGTCGGCACCCACGCACCAGGCGCGATGGCGGGCAGTTTCGATAGTCTGTGTCATGGCGTCAGGCGAGCAGTTCGCGCGGATCGGCGATGCGCCCGGTGAGCGCGGCCGCAGCGACGGAATAGGGGGAGCCGAGGTAGACCTGGGCCGTCTCCGCGCCCATGCGGCCTTTGAAATTTCGCGCGGTGCTCGACAGGACGGTGGCGCCCTCCGGGATCGACCCACCGTAACCCGCGCACGCGCCGCACGAGTTCGCGAGCACCTGTGCGCCTGCATCGCGCAGCACGTCCATCACGCCTTCGCGCGCGGCTTGCGCTTCGTCGCGGGCCGAGGCGGGCGCCACCACGAATTGCATGCCCTTCGCGATACTCCGGCCTTTGAGTACGCGCGCGGCGGCGCGTAGATCTTCGAGCTTTGCGCCCGTGCACGCGCCGAGGTAAGCGACGTCCACTTTAACGCCGTCGAACCCGTCGACCGGTTTCGTATTCGCCGGACTATGCGGCGCCGCGATCTGCGGCGCGAGTGCGGCTGCATCGAAACGATGGACTTCAGCGGCCGCATCGGCATCGCTTTGCCAGCGCGTCACGTCGATCGCGTCGATTTCGTTCGTTAGTCCAACCGAGCGCAGATAGTCGATCGTCACCGCATCGGGCGCCACGAGGCCGACCTGTGCGCCCAACTCGGCGCTCATGTTCGACAGCGTCATGCGTTCCTGCATCGACAACGCGCGCACGCCTTCGCCGCAAAACTCGATCGCCTGATAGCGGCCGCCGTTCATGCCGAAGCGGCCGATCATGTGCAGCGCCATGTCCTTGGCGGTAACGCCGTCGGCGAGTCGCCCGTCCCAGTGCATCTGGATCGTGGCGGGCACCTTCACCCAGATCTCGCCGGTCACCGCCACGCCGAGCATCTCCGTGCTGCCGATGCCAAACATGTAAGCGCCGAACGCGCCGCCGGTGGGCGAGTGCGAATCGCCGCCGACGCAGAACATGCCGGGCCGCAGATGGCCGTGCTCGGGCAGCACGACGTGACAGATCCCGACCGAATCGTAGACATGCGGCAGCGACTGCTCGGCGGCCCAGTCGCGTGCGATGCGCACGATGCGGCGCGACTCGTCGTCGTTGGCCGGCACGTAATGGTCGAGCACGAGCACGACCTTCGATTTATCCCACAGCGATGCACCGAGCGTTTCGAGCATCGGTTGCAGGCGACGCGGCCCGCTCGAATCGTGGAACATCGCGAGATCGACACGGCAGGTGAGGATTTCGCCCTCGGCTACCGTATCGCGGCCGCTGGCCGCGGCCAGCAGTTTCTGCGTCAATGTTTGTGCGACGGACATCGGTTATCTCCCGCTGGGCTTGCTGGTTGCCGCTGCTTCAGTCGACCATGGTCGCTACTTTGCCCGATTCGAGCAGCAGACGGTCGTGCGTGGACGGCAATTCGGCGAACGGCCGGCGATACTGCGACCACAGACGCAGATCTTCCGGCTTGTGAAAGACCTGCTCGTCGGGCATCGCGGGCCAGTCTTTCACGGTGAGCCACAAGCGCAGCAGGTGGCGGCGCTGCGCGAGCGGTTCGGCATCCTCATAGTCGGTGCGGCCATGCACGAGTACGCGGTTGTTGAGGAACTGGATGTCGCCGTCGCGAAAGCCCATGTCCAGATAGAACTCGGGCGATGCCGCGATTTTGCGCACCGTGTACAACGCTTCCGATTCGGCTTCGCTGAACGGGCACTGGCCGCTTTTCTCCGCGAGCCGCGCATAACCGGTCGGCAGATAACAGATCACTTCGCCGGTGCTGTCCGAGAAGAACGGCACGCGATGCTCGCTGAACGTGCGCGTCGCGCGGCGGCCATCTTCGTCGGTGCGCTTGAGAAACAGACCGCGGCGCAGCACGTCGAGCAGATCGGGGCGCGTGCGCAGCAGTTCGTTATGCACGGCGAGCGCGCTGGAAATACGGCTCGCGCCGCCGGAAATCGCGGTGCGCAGGCACATCAGGCCGATGATGTCGCACGAATCCGTATGCATCAACTGGCCGCCGCCCTTACGATAGCCGCGCGATTTCGGCTCGTAGTCGCTCACGTTGATGACGTGCCCGAGCACGTCGCCGAGATACGACTGCGTAACCGGCTTGCTGACGTACGAACCGAGCCCGAAATAGATGCGCGTCATGTCGTCGTCGGAATAGCGCTCGCGCGGCAGTCCGCGCAGCATCATGAAACCGCGGCCGTTGCGCAGGAAGGCGGGCAATTCGCGCATGAAGCGGCCCATCTTGTCGAGCGGGAAGGTTTGCGGCGAAATGTCGGGGAAATCGATCTCGCCGAGGGCCAACAGGTGGCGCAATGCGCCGTCGATTTCTTCGATTTCGTCGGCGCTGAGGATGTGCAGACCTTCTTTCGTCCAGTCGAGATCGGGGCCTTTCCAGACGGCGGGCGATTCGATGAGTTGTCCTGTGCGATTCATGGCAGTCTCCTTTGAAGGGGTTCCGATGCGGCAGGCGTCGCGCGGATCATGGCCGCGCGTCCTCGATCAGCGCACCGCAGCTCAGCAATTCGTCGAACGCGCTGTCGCCCAGAATCGGGCGCAACACGTCCCGGGTATGTTCCCCCTTGCGCGGGGCGGCGCGCCGAAACGTGCCCGGCGTGCCCGACAGGCGGGGCACCACGTTGTGCACGGTGACGTGCCCGAGTTCTTCATCTTCCAGTTCCACGAGGCTCGCGCGTTGCGCAACGTGGGCATCGTTCACCAGATCGCTGGCGTCATGGATCGGGCCGACGGTCACGTCCGCCGCGCCGAAAAACGTGAGGTTTTCAGTCAGCGTGCGCGCGCCGATGAACTCGCCGACGACGCGATCCACCTCCTCGACGTGCTGCAAGCGCGACACATTCGTCATGAAGCGCGGGTCCGCGTTCATGTCGTCGCGGCCGATCGCGCGAAAGAGCCGCTCGGCCATGCTTTGCGTCGAGGTCGAAATGCAGACCCACTTGTCGTCGCGCGTGCGGTACGTGTTGCGCGGCGCGGTGGTGCTCGAGCGGCTGCCGGTACGGGTCTTGACGCGTCCGGTCATCTGGAAGTTGGCGACCTGCGGGCCGAGGATCGAGAGCATCGGGTCGAACAGCGACAGGTCCACCACCTGTCCCACGCCGCCGTTCACACGCGTTTCCCATAGCGCGACCATGGCCGCATGGGCGCCATAGAGGCCCGCCGTCATGTCGCCGAGAAACATCGGCGGCAACACCGGCTCGCGATCCGCGAAACCGTTCATTGCCGCGAAGCCCGAGTAACCCTCTACGATCGTGCCGAAGCCGGGTTTGTGCCGATACGGTCCCGTCTGCCCCCAGCCCGAGATACGCACGATATTGAGCTTCGGATTGAGTTCATGCAGCGTATGCGGCGCCAGGTCCATTGCTTCGAGCGTGCCGGGCTTGAAGCTCTCCACGAGCACGTCCGCGTCGCGGATCATCGCGCGGATCAGCGCCGTGCTCGCCTTGTGGCGGAAATCGATGCAGACGCTTTTCTTGTTGCGGGAGTACGTCTTCCAGAACACTTCGGAACCGGCGATGCGGAATGCGCGCAGCGTGTCGCCCTTCGCCGGCTCGACCTTGATGACATCGGCGCCGAAATCGGCGAGCTGCAGCGTGAGCATGTTGCCGGCCACGAGCCGCGAGAGGTCGATGACCCTCACGCCCGCAAGCGGTCCGGTATGGGAAGCATTGAACGACTGACGAAGCATGGTGTTCAACCTCATGGGTAGCCGTCGTATCCGGCCTTGAATCGATTATGCGTGAAAATAGACATGACGTCTATTTTTCGCGGCGCGGTGTAAAGGACCGGTGGTGGAACTCGTCGTTGCGACTCCGGATGGCGCCTGCACAATCCGGTTGCGTGGCGGCGCGAAATCCTTCATCCTTCGGGGCCGGTTCCCGCCCCGTACTACCGGGCAGGGAAGGCGTTTTGCGTCAACGGAACAGGCATGGCAATGGCAAACGAAGAACCAGGCGTCGCCGCGGTCAACCGCGCACTTTCGATCCTCAAGGCCTTCGAGGACAGCGTCGACGGCATGACGCTCACCGAGCTCACCAACGCGACGGGTCTCTACCACAGCACCATTCTGCGGCTGTGCGAATCGCTCGAACACTTCGGCTATCTGAAGCGCCTGCCGGACGGCCGCTACATGCTCGGCCCGACCGTGTTCCACCTCGGCATGATTTATCAAAGCTCGTTCCGTCTGCAGGACTACGCGCTACCGGTGTTGCGCACGCTCGTGAAGGAAACCGGCGAAACCGCCGCCGTCTATGTGCGCGAGGACAACGTGCGCCTGTGCCTCTATCGGCTGGAGTGGCAGCGCTCCGTGCGTATGCATGTGCGCGAGGGCGAGCGGGTCGAACTGGAGAAGGGCGCGGCGGGTCACGTCTTGATGGCGTTCGCGGACGGTCCGGCGCGTGGCCATCTGAAGAAGGTGCGCGAGATGGGGTATGCGGTGTCGCTCGGCGAGCGCGACGCCGAAAGCGCGGCGATTGCATGCCCGGTGTTCGGCGTCGGGCAGAAGGTGGTCTGTGCCATTTCGCTTGGCATCCCACGCTATCGTTTCGATCGCGCCGCGTTCGACAAATATCTGCCGCACGTCATGCACGCGGGCGCGGAACTGTCGAAGGCGCTGGGCGGCGACCCGACCGGGTTCGCGCCGCCCTATGCACCGTACGACGGCGTCTGAGCTCACGCGTTGGCGTTCACGCCGCCGGTTGCAACGGCGGTCTCGCCGCGGCTCACTTGCATCTGTACGCCTGCGAAGCACAGCGCGCCCAGTACGAGAGAGCCGATCATGAACAGGAAGCCGCTGCTGAACGTGCCGCTCGTTTTGACCAGATAGCCGACCACGAGCGGCGCGATAAATCCGCCGATCTGGCCGCCGGTATTGATGACGCCGGCATAGACGCCGCGCGCGCCGTCCGGTGCGAGTTCCGCGACGAGGCCCGCATACGGCGACAGGCAGCCATACAGCAGGAACGCTGCCGCCGACAATCCCACCACGCAGGAAACGAGCGTCGCCGCGCTGTACGCGAGATAGAGCGCAAGCCCCGTCAGCACGTAGCCGCACGCGACCATCACGGCGCGCTTCTTGTGCAGGAAGCCGCTGCCGAGCCAGCCGAACACGACGATGCCGAGAAAGCCGAACAGGTAGGGCACGGATGCCGCCACGCCGAGCGCCTTCAGGTCGATGTGGCGCTGCTCCGAGAGGTAGGTCGGGATCCAGCCGAGGAAGCCCCAGTAGCCGATGCTGAACGTCAGGTAGCCGACGAACAGCAGCCAGGTGCTTTTGCGGCCCGCAAACAGGCGCCATTGATCGAGGCGGTCGCGGGTGTTGCGCACGTGGGTCTTGCCTTCGATCTTCGCGCCCGGAATCGTGAAGAAAATGAGCGCCGCGACGATGAGGCCCGGAAAGGCGAATACGTAGAACACGTGCCGCCAGTCGCCGTGCTGCAGCACGCCCGCGACGATCGGCGCGACCACGGCCGGCCCGATCGCCAAAGCGCTGAGCCAGACGCTGTGCGCCTTCGCGGCATCTTTGGCGCTGAAGTTGTCGGCCACGGCTTTGTAGACCGCCGCGTTGCACGAACCTTCTGCAAGGCCGAAGCAAAAGCGCGCCGTGATCAGCACGGCCATCGTGGTGGCGAGGCCCGTCATGCCCGTGAACAGCGAGAAGAGGACCGGGGCCACCACGAGCAGCGCCTTCGTGCCGAAGCGGTCGGCGAGATAACCGCCGGGCAACTGCATCAGCGCATAGCCGAACGCGAACGCGGCCAGCAGGACTCCGAACTGTTCCGGGTCGAGATGCAGCGTATGCATCATCGTCGGCCCGGCTACGGAAATGCTCACACGGTCGAGGTAGTTCACGAACTGCAATAGCCAGGTCATCACCAGCAATTGATATCTCAAACTCATGTCGTCTCCGGACTCACTGACTTGTCGTAACGCAAAAATAGAAACAATGTCTATTGCGTAAAGTAACCGGAGCGTGCGGGGAGAGACAAGCGCGGCGTGATTGGGGAATTCCCGTATCCGCGGGTATGGCGTGGTTCAGGGAGGGGCAGTGAGGGAGGGAGTGCGGAGTTGGATATTTAACGTATTACGTTGGATTATTGTCGGTCATGGTCGCAATGACGCTCCCGAACCATCGACCTTCGCCCGGTGAGCGCGCTCTGGTACTGCGCGCCCACCAGGCGAATTCCACGACTACTTTCCGTCAAACTGCCGTCAAACCACGAACCCGGTCGAGATCCACGGCACGGCGGCAACGATGATCAAAGCCACAATCAGAACCGCGAGATACGGCCAGATGCGCCCGAACGCTTCGTCGCTCGACACCTTGCCGATCAAACAGGTCTGATAGAACCCGACGCCGAAGGGCGGTGCGAACAGGCCGATGCCCATCGCCAGGATGGCGACGATGCCGTACTGCACCTGATGGATGCCCATCTGCTGGGCCACCGGAAACAACAGCGGCCCGAACAGCACCATCGCGGGCAGGCCCTCCAGCACGCTGCCCAGCACGATGAACAGCACCACCGACACGGCGAGGAAACCGGCGCGGCCGCCGGGCAAGCTCGTCATCATTTCGGTCAGCGTCTGCGCGAAACCGGCCTGGGTCAGCGACCACGCCATCGCGCTCGCCGAACCGATGATCAGCAGGATCGCGCCCGACAGCGCCGCCGTTTCGACGAGGATCGGCATCAGGCGGCGCCAGTCGAACTGGCGATAGACGAACAGTCCGACCAGCACCGAATAGACGACGCCGACCGTCGCCACTTCGGTCGCCGTCGTGACGCCGGCCAGTACCGCGTAGCGGATCAGAAACGGCAGGATCAGCGCGGGCAACGCGACCCAAAACAGCCGGCCGATATCGCGTGCGCGTGCCGACGCGCCCTCCGGCCGATCGCCGCGCGTGCGGAAGAACACGAGCACCGCCAGCCCCGCCGCGGCGAGGGCCGCCGGCAGCAGGCCGCCCGTGAACAGCGCCGCGATCGAAACGCCGGTAACCGCGCCGACGATGATGAGCACGAGGCTCGGCGGAATCGTCTCCGACATCGCCGCCGAGGCCGCCAGCAGCGCCGCGAGTTCGCCGGCCGGCACGCCGCGCCGGCGCATCTCGGGCAGCAGCACCGGAGCGATGGCCGCCTGGTCGGCCGCCTTGGAACCGGAGATGCCCGAAATCAGATACATCGCCGCGATCAGCACGTAGTGCAGCCCGCCGCGTTTGTGGCCGACGAGGGCGGCGAGGAAGTTCACCATCGCGCGCGCGATGCCCGTCATCTCCAGCAGCAGGCCGAGCACGATGAACATCGGCACGGCCAGCAGTTCGAGCGAGGACATGCCCTGATCCATCTGGCTGATGATGACCGAGAGCGGGATCGTGCTCGTGAAATGGATATAGGCGAAGGTTCCGGTCGCGAAGCTGAACGCGATCGGCACGCCGAGGAAGATGCAGAAGCCGACGAGGCCGACGAAGTAGATCAGCAGGTCGGCGTTGCCGAGATCGAACGCATTCTCGATGCGATCGAGCGCGAAGCCGACGACCACGCCGAAGATCAACACGGCGGCGATTTCGATCCAGTTAGCACCACTGAGCAACTGGCGCAGGGCCACGTAGAGCAGCAGGATCAGTGCCGCGAGCTGGCCCCCGGTCACCCAGGGACCAGGGATCTGCAAGACAGGAGTCGGTGCCTGCTGCTGGGCATAGCTGAAGCCGGGGATGATGAGCCCGAGCGCCACGATCACGACGAGCATGGCCGAGAGACAGGCGGCCAGACGCTGGGCCCGTGGGGAGAGGCGACTCACCACCACGGTCATGCGCATGTGCTCGGTGCGGCGCAGGGCCACCACGGCGCCGAGGCTCACCAGCCAGAGAAACAGAATCCCGGCGACTTCATCGGTCCAGACGAGCGGGTGATTGAACACATAGCGTCCGACCACGCCCGCAAACAGCAGGATGACTTCGACGGCGACGAGGCCGCCGGCCACCCCCTGGCTGATGGCGTCGACGACCCGATCGAGACCGCGCAAGAGTCGGCTCACAGGCGTTCCCTCCGGAAGGTGTGCCGCAGCACGCAGGCGCGAGTTCACGCGAGCTTGCCCGTGACGCTTTCGAGGGCGGTCCACAGCGGCGTGCCGAACTTCGCTTCCCAGGTCTTATAGAAACCGGATTGCGTCAGCGCCTTCTGGAACTGCGTCGTGTCGGGCGTGGCGAACTGCATGCCCTGTTTCTTGAGCGTCGCTTCGAGCGAGGTGTCGAGCGCCTGGTTGGCCTTGCGCTGCTCCAGCGCCTGCGCGTCGAGCGTGTCGGCGACGAGCTTCTTGTGCTCGGCCGGCAGGCTGGCCCAGAACGGACCGTTCGCGAGCAGCCAGTAGCCGACCCACATGTGCTTCGTCAGCGAGCAGTATTTCTGCACCTGGTCGAGCTTCATCGTCTCGATGTTGCCGAGCGGATTTTCCTGGCCGTCGACCACGTGCGTCTGCAGCGAGGTGTAGAGTTCGGCGGCGTTGATCGTGGTCGGCGAGGCGCCGAGCGACTGGAAAATCGACAGCGAGATCGGGCT